>ERZ773242.1293-NODE-1293-length-24771-cov-5.791188_pt1 | contig 24771 bp, 26 predicted proteins | sample MGYA00511077_ERZ773242 | MGnify/ENA primary metagenome ERZ773242 (study PRJEB29015, sample SAMEA2737754) | human gut metagenome | biome: human gut; feature: human-associated habitat; material: faeces | place: China | collected 2012 ... | reverse complement strand
GAAAAAAATCGGCCCAGATCCGCGAAATTTTAATCAGCGAGTCAGCTTGGGAAGACATGATCTGCTTATTCGCACCTTCCTTAAATACTTCACGTTTACTCAAAATTCAGAATGTGATCGCAACTGGCTGGTGAGATACATTCCTGTTGGTGTTTCCAAAGATTATGTTGCCAGAGATCTTAATCAGAATGTCTACGGAGATTTTCCTTCGGTATCAGAAGTGAAGAGAAATATTCTCCACAGACTGCATTATGAACTGTGGAAATCACAGGCTAAATTAACAATTGAGGTCAATAATCTCGAAACGCTCTTAATGGAAGTCGCGCAACGGTCCGCTGATCAGAATAACTACATTCTGATGATCTATGGTTCCCGCTTCAGCGAAGAACTGAGGGAGCTGGTCTACCAGCCGGCAAGGCATGACGCGTTTAGCATACATGTTGATGTATCGGCCAGAGGTAGCCGCTCTCTGCCCTTCAGGATCAATAACTGTCTTATTTACCTTGTCCTCAATTCCGAACAGAAATTTTCACTTATGGTCAGTGCTGAATCCTTTGGTGAACTCAGGTTGTTCAGGTATCCGGATGGAACCCTTTTTAACACTTTCTACCGCAGCAACGGTGATCCACTTGAAGGTGTGATGAAAACGCTCTGGGAAATGGAGATGGAAATTACCGATACACCAGTGGTGCGGTTTGAACATCGCTGAGCAAAATTAAGGTGACCCCGGATGGGGTCGCTGTTAAATTGCTTTGTTGTTAATAATTAATTTGAATTGCGATATTTACAGCAATAATCCACTCATCACAACAATTCACTCTTTTTTGTGCTTATCCTGCAATAATCTCTCTCTTCCTCTCCTGAGATCCGAAAAGATGTTAAGTCGGATCCTTGGCCAGCGCTGGCTCATAACTATGAAGTAAAGGAGAGTGATTTATACCGGGACTTTGGTTGATGGGACATAATACCCCTGGAACATATGAGTAAAAATGTCATTCTCTGTGTACAAAATCTCTTATAGTTGGGAGACTTCTAAAGCGCCATGGAAAAGGAACAATGATGGTAGGATCTCGCTGGTATAAATTTGATTTTCATAACCATACTCCGGCTTCACATGATTACAGATTGCCTGATATCACTCCCAGAGAATGGCTTCTTGCTTACATGCGGCAGCAGGTCGATTGCGTTGTTATCAGCGATCATAACAGCGGTGCCTGGATCGACATCCTGAAAGATGAGCTGGATAAAATGTTTCAGGATGCGAGTACCGGCGAGCTGCCTGAATTCCGACCACTGACGCTTTTTCCGGGGGTGGAGCTGACATCAACCGGCAATGTCCACATTTTGGCAGTTCTTCACACGCACAGCACCACTGCCGATGTGGAAAGGCTTCTGGCCCAGTGCAATAACAACTGCCCCATTCCACGTAATGCCCAAAATCACCAGCTGGTTCTCCAGCTGGGACCAGCCGGTATCATTAACAATATTCGCCGTAACCCTGAAGCGGTCTGTATTCTTGCCCACATAGATGCGGTTAAAGGCATTCTTCAAAGCCTGACCAATCAGGGAGAATTGACGGCCGCATTTCAGGAAAAACCCCATGCGGTTGAGATCAGAAATCAGGTGGAAAATATTACTGATGGAACCCATCGACGACTTATTGATGGTTTGCCGTGGCTACGGGGCTCAGACGCGCACCATCCTGAACAGGCCGGTGCACGAACCTGCTGGCTAAAAATGTCGTCCCCTGATTTTGACGGGCTCCGACATGCCCTGCTTGATCCGGATAACTGTGTTCTTTTCGATCAGCTCCCTCCCGAGGAACCTGCTTCGCATTTACGTAGTCTGAAGCTCAGAACCCGTTACTGCCAGCCTGCAAATCAGGACGCAGCGTCGGTAGAATTCAGTCCTTTTTATAACGCCGTAATTGGCTCTAGGGGCAGCGGTAAGTCCACGCTCATCGAAAGTATTCGTCTTGCTATGCGTAAGACCGGGGGACTCACTGCGTCCCAGAACCGGAATCTGAGCCAGTTCAGTGAGTCGGGGATGACAGAAGATTCCTTCATCGAATGTGTGTTTCATAAAGAAGGCACCGATTTCAGGCTCAGCTGGCGACCGGGTGGTAACCATGAATTACACATCTTCAGTGACGGCGAATGGATGCCTGACAACCACTGGTCGGCGGACCGTTTCCCGCTCTCGATCTACAGTCAGAAAATGCTCTACGAGTTGGCTTCGGACACCGGTGCATTCCTGCGCGTCTGTGACGAGAGTCCGATGGTGAATAAACGGGCCTGGAATGAGCGATGGGAAGAGCTGGAGCGAGAATTTCTGAACGAAAAAATCACCCTGCGTGGCCTCCGGGCCAGACAGGTGACAGCTGACTCGCTGCAGGGAGAATTATCTGATGCACAGCGTGCTGTCAGCCAACTGCAGTCAAGCACCTACTATCCCGTTTGCAGCCAGCTGGCTGTGGCCAGGAGTGAGCTTTCTGCTGTGACCTTCCCTCTGGAACTCTACGAGCAGCATATTGCAGCCATTCAGGCTCTGGCAGCAGAACCGCAGCAGATACCCGTCATTCCACCGGCTCCGTCCGACACACTGACGGAATTCATGGCCCGCCTGTCATCTGTACAACAGCATTACGACCAACGACTTAATGTTCTCCTGGCAGAATGTGCTGCTGAGCTCAGCGACATCAGGCAGGAACAGTCTTTTAAGGCTCTGGGTATTGCCGTCAGTGAGCAGGAGGCCGCAGTGGAAGCTGAAGCTGTTGCCCTCAGGGCTCAGGGACTTAATCCCGATGTGCTCAACGAACTGATGACGCGCTGTGAGTCACTGCAAAATGAGCTGAGAAATTACGACGGCCTTGACGGAATGATTACTGCCTCACTGGCGCGGTCTGATCTGTTACTGGCTGATATGCGTGCTCACCGAATGACACTGACACATAACCGGAAAGCGTTTCTGTCTTCCCTGTCTCTTAGCGATCTGGATATCAAGATCCTGCCTCTTTGTGCCCCGCATGAAGAGATCGTGTCTGGTTATCAGGCAGTTACTGGTATCAGTAATTTTGCCGAACGCATCTATGATCACGGTGACGGGAGTGGTTTACTGCATGCATTTGTCAGCCAGCGTCCATTCAGCCCCCAACCTGCTGCAACAGAGCAAAAATACAGGGCGCTGGACGAATTGAAAGCGCTGCACCAGGAAATCCGTCAGGATAACTCCGGGGCAGGGGCCTCGCTTCATGGTACTTTCCGGAATCGCCTCAGAGGTCTGAATGACCAGCAGATGGATGCACTGCAATGCTGGTATCCCGACGACGGCATTCACATCCGGTATCGGACACCCGGAGGACAAATGGAGGATATTTCGTCCGCTTCTCCGGGACAAAAAGGGGCGAGCATGCTTCAGTTCCTTTTATCTTATGGCACTGATCCACTCCTGCTGGACCAACCGGAGGATGACCTGGACTGTCTGATGCTGAGCATGAGCGTAATACCCGCGATTATGTCGAACAAGAAACGCCGGCAGCTTATTATTGTGTCGCATTCTGCCCCTATCGTGGTTAACGGAGATGCAGAATACGTTATCAGTATGCAGCATGATCGTACCGGCCTGTATCCAGGACTTTGCGGCGCGCTTCAGGAAGCCCCGATGAAGGCACTGATATGCAGGCAAATGGAGGGAGGCGAAAAAGCGTTTCGTTCACGATATGAGCGTATTCTGAGCTAAAGAGTGGGTTGCTGCAATGCCTGATGAGCCATTCCAGTAGACCACGGAGATTCTGCAACAGGCCGGAACGTCTTGGTACAGGACGCAAAGATCAGATGAATGGTCTTTGCGCCTTTTCAGAACAGTTGTTCAGGTCGACCGCGCGCTCCGGATGAGGCTGTTAATATCACTTTTTCTTTTACGCCACACCGCCATCAGGGCAGATCATCAGTCATGAGCATTAAGCCACGCAATCAGACGCGCATCGCTGCGGGATATTGTCCCCTCAATCATTTTTTTCTCAATGGCTGCAATCGCTTTCTTTTCAGTGATCTCGTGCAGAGGATTGAGCTCCCTGAATACGGATTCAGCGGTGAACTGACATCGGGTAAATGCTTCCTCAGCGGTACTAACGCTGGGATGTATCACGACAATATTAAACAACGCGCTGATGGTTGCCCTCAGATAATGTTCCAGATTCACCGTCAGTAGGTCAATATGCGGGCTGGTACCCGCATTATGCACAATTGTGTTTCTCAGAAGATAAAGCCGGTGTAGATGTCGGGTGACTTTCTCGGCATGTTGCTCCAGTTTATGTGCCATTTTTTCGGGTGACGCGCAGATCCCGGCAAGCTTACGCACCCGGTACATTACATACGGATACCGCCGCAAATCTTCCTGCAGCTCACGGGCACGGTCAGCATCTTTAAGGAGAGAATATAGTTGACCAAGCGGAAGTAACGCTATGTCTGGTACGCGTAAGGGATGTCCGGGCTCCCGTTGAATGAAGCTGAGTACTTGTCGGAGTGAAAACAGCTGTTTGACGATATAATCCAGTACCATACATGGAACCACTACGCTGATGACATGCTGTTCATGTGAAGGCGTGCCGGATGCAACGCCTAATGTTAATGATTCAAGAGCAGACCAGTAAGCGGTGAATCGACTTTCCTGTACTTGGCTTTCAATTCCGTTTCGGAAAAAACGAAAGGCAGAACTGATTTTTTTTCGGGAAACGACAGGTGTATCCGTAAACAGTCGATCCATCGCAACCATAAAGCGTGCAAATTCCTCGTCTGTTAAACGGTCCGCATTTGCCTCGATTTCATTATCGAATCGCGGCACTTCGATTTCTCCGTCGTCCCTGATAATCGTGAACTGTTTCTGGACCGTGATTTCCCCTTTCCCCGCCATATAGGCAATCACATCCAGGGATTCACGCAGCATCTGACCGGCCATGTTACGGGCCGATGCATCAGACATTGAACAGACTGGAATGTCGACAGAGAGGGTAAAGCGTGATCGGGATTCAGTCAGTGGCCGGAATACGCATCCATTGAACTGCAGCGTGGGTCCCTGCGTGTTAAGTAGATTATGCAGTTTCTCACTGGTAATAAACATTCGGACCGTCACTTTTCTGGTAGGGGTCACCAGTTTCTGCCGGAACGAATGAAAGGCATCACGAAATGCGTCTGGTTCAGCATTCATATTGCGGAAGATATTGTTGTACAACAGATAACATTCTGTCAGTGTCATTCCCCGGGTGAGAAGAACACTCATGATCCCGTTCGTCAGCGCGTAAATATTCTGAGCATTTCGTTCTTCAAAGGCCTGTTCCGTAAACAATTCCTGCTCAAGCATCTCAAGCGCCTCCGTTACATAACTGGCCTCGGTGACTTCAGCCAGTTGCACACAAAGGCTGCTGATGAGGCGTGGACGTCTTTCCACGGTACTTCGTGTGGGATCGGGGAGGATATCCCTGTCCAGAAGTCTCATCAGCTGATCGGGTATGCCACCAAAGGCCTCTCTCTTGAGAACCTGATCATTTTCAAGTAATTCAAGTAATTCAGTTGCAACCCTGAGTCTTTTTTTATCAGCACTGAAACGATCTTCCATTCCGTAAAGAAACAGCAGTTCCCGGATGGTACTGAGGGTGTTGCTGTACCCGACACGATCCGTGTCCGGGCTGTATTTATGGCAGAAATTAGCCCAGCACTCTGTAAAATAGAGCTGACGCTCAGTGAGTGCATCCCTGCTAAGACGTCGGTCGATGCGCATAGGTCTGGAAATCTCTTGTTCTGTGAGTTATGATTCATTCATACCATATTTAAATCATCTGCCGCCATGCGGGGGATGTTACCGAAAAAACCGGCTCTCCCTTCCGTCAGTGGTTTAATCCCGGGGAGGCTCAGAGCCTCATATTCAGAAAGCCACCCCCAGAGGGTGGCTTTTTTCATTTGGTCGACCATCAGCAGGAATATGCCGCCCGGGACCTTTCACTAGCGAAGATAATCCGCCGCTGTGGCCTTCCCCGGGGTCACCGATGATGAACCGGAATTGTAGCGGCATACGGGCGCAGACTGTCATCCACTGTGCTGACAAGCAGACTCGCCACTTCGCTAAGGGTTTCCGCAGGGCCGGTACGTTCGTCCGCCAGGGTATAGCAATGCAGTGAACTGCTTTCATCGTGAAAACGGAAACCCAAACCGAGCGTATTAAAGTGGCCCACCTTCGGTACCCCGTAGCCTGGATCAGGCGTCAGTATATGGCCATTGAGTCCCGGAATCTGGAAAAAATCGAACACACCAGTCGGCAGTGTCCGCGTGTTCTCGGCGCGCAGCGTCAGAAGCACCTGGCTCAGTCCCTGCTGCCCGCTCTCATCTTGAAACACGGATACCCGGCTGTACAGACCCACGGCATGCGCTTCACTGAGCCCATCCGCAGGCTCATAACCCATCACACCGCGAAGCTGGTTAATCTGAGAGTAGTAATCCTGGCGGCGATACCAGGTACCCCAGAAGCGCGCAATGCTGGCCCAGAAGGCTTCAATCGTCGGCTCATCGCGACTGGCGACCTCACAGAACAGGGCAAAATAGAGCGCCGTTCCCCCGTAGAACTGCTGCTCTCTCGCCATCACCTGGCTGGTTCGCATCCGGAGGTACTGCGCATTACGAAGCAAAATACGTGTCAGATCATCTTCCGTGTGGATACCAAGCAGATCGCGGTAGGCCGCCTCAAACTGCGGTGCCGGAGGAGCACAGTTCCAGGCTGGCAGGAGATGACTGGCGTTATACTGGGCAATATCCTGATCCAGGGACGCGACAAGCGGGCTCTTGAGACAGAAGACGTGGATGATACTGCCCATGCTGGCATTGACCATCTCACGCAGCAGTGCAGACTGGTTAATATCACGCGCCTTTGCCACTTCTTTCAGTGCGAGGCCCTGGTCGGTCGGAATGCCCTTGAGCGAGACTGACACGGTCCCCTGGGATGCATTTTGCTCAGATGAAGTCTGACTATCCATAATGAACACCTCTTTGACGTTTTAAGCTAAAACAGAAATAATACTCCCATTTGGTAATTTACACCCAAACTGGAGGTGATAATACTATTTCATTTATGTATTACTTTTTCAAGAATTTTATTACCTTTTCGCCTTCTCATCATTCCGGATCCGATTTCTGGTGGTTCCGGATCTTCCGGAACAGCCCCGGCGCGCAGCGGCCTAAAAACACAATATGTGCTACGCCATAGGCTGATTTTTCTTCTATATATAGTGTTTACCCCCTTCCCTGCGACCCTTCGTGCAGGGGCAGATATTGCCGCTTTGTTTATTCCCTCACCGTGTTACACTTCCGGAAAGTTGTTATATGACGGAAAGTCGGATCTGCCGGAAACGGGTATCCGGTAATTTAATGGCGTGGTTATATGGCTGCTTATTATCTTTCTGGTGATATTCATGGCAGGAAAAATAAGCAGGGGAATATTCAGGTGGGTGACTGATGCAGTCCTGTGCGCAGTCAGTTGTGCTGCACATAATAATTACTCTGAGTGACTATTGCGTATGAATACATCATCACATGAAAGCGAGCGCGTCCCGGTTTCACTTGAAACCGTCTGGCGGGCGCTGACCGCCCTCGGTCATCAGCGGCTCTGGCTCCGCCCTCCGGATGAGCGGAGCGTGAACACTTGGCTGATCGTCACCTGGGACGGCCTGACGGTGGCTGAGCGAATCAGAAATTCCGGAACGTGGTGGCTGGCCGGGGATGCGAATGCCATCTACACCAATCCGGAACGGATCGTCCCGGACGGGCTGGAAGAGCTCACCTTGCTCTCTGTGCAGCGGCGAATGAAGGACGGATTCTGAGAACGTCATGAGATAACTGGTGGCGGGATTTCTCAGTAGAGGAAGGGTTATGTGTGATTTATGCAGGGCGGACGGAAATTACTTTCACTCGGCTGAATGCGTATATGACCAGCTGGTCAGTGAGTACCCCGTTATGTGGCTGCGGGACTCGACCCGGATTGGCGCCTGCTACACGCTCCGTGAGCTGCTGTCGCCGGAAGGGATGGTGCTGGCCATACAGAACGCGCCTCCCGTGACGGGATGGCGGCTGCGTATGTGGTATAACGAGGCCACAGATGAAGAGATCGACCCGCTGCGCGGGGACTGTACCGAGCTGCCCTCCAGGACGTACGCCCTGTTGGCCTTTGAGCCGTTCCGTGAAGGCGCTACGTCAGTATGACCGACGGGATTTTTCATTTACAGAACCATACAGAAGGGTACTGGCATTATGGGAAGCATGAAAGACCAGATGATGGATATTGAATCTGAACGATTTGATAAATGGCTTGCGGAAAATTCTCCGGATGTTGTACCCGGCTCAGAAGAATGGGAACAGGCCGCTAACCTTTATTACTGGGAACAGGAGTATCTCGCCGATCAGGCTCAGTGGGATCATGAACACGGGCTGTTTGTGGCTTCCCTGAACAATGTTCATCAGCGTTACCTTCACGCCAGGCAGGAGTTGAAGGGGCTGTATACCCTGCTCGATACAGAGCAGCCTGAACTGGTGTACAGGATGTCTTTCGTCCATGCCGTGACGGTCATGGAGGCGTACCTGATGTACTGCGCCAGGGCTCTGCTGGAAGAGGATTTTCCGCTTACACGGTTCAGGGATGAGTTTTATATGAAGTCCGATAAAATCAAAAATCCGGTAAAACATGCTGCCCGTGAAATGGCTCTTTCTATGTTCCGGCCTGCGGCGCAGAATTTTGTTTCCCGGATGACGTTTCATAACGTAAAAACCATTGAGCGCTATTTCGGGACTGTGCTTCATATACCGCCCGTCTGGCCAACTGAGCCGCTGGGTATCATCGCAGACTGGCGAAACGATCTGGTACACCGCAACGGTGTGGATGTGCATGATGTGCAACGAGTGATATCAGCGCCGCAGCTGCAAAGCGCCCTGCAGAAAGTGTCGGATCTGATAGAGGCTGCAGATCATTCCCTGCGTCTGGAAGTGGACTATTTTGGTAACTCGCGTACCGAAGAAAACCGGGAAATCATTGCGGAAGCACTGCGCATATCCCCGGGCGGAGAATCATCCTGATGACCGGACTCGTTACCCTGGGAGGGTATTCGACCACAGGGGCTCAGTTACCTGTTTCTATCGACTATCCGGCGGCGCTGGCCCTGCGTCAGATGGCTCTGGTTCAGGACGAACTGCCGAAATACCTGCTGGCCCCGGAAGTGAGTGCCCTGCTCCACTATGTGCCCGACCTTCACCGCAAGATGCTTCTTGCTACCCTGTGGAACACCGGCGCCCGTATTAACGAAGCACTGGCCCTGACCCGGAGTGATTTTTCCCTGGCACCGCCCTATCCGTTCGTGCAGCTGGCCACACTCAAACAAAGGGCTGAAAAAGCCGCCAGAACGGCTGGCCGTGCGCCCGTCGGCAGTCAGACTCACCGGCTGGTACCGCTTTCTGATGCGAATTATGTCGGTCAACTGGAGATGATGGTGGCCACGCTGAAAATTCCTCTTGAACGACGTAATAAGCGAAGCGGCAGAACCGAGAAGGCACGCATCTGGGAGATCACCGACCGGACGGTCCGCACCTGGCTCAGCGAAGCAGTTGAAGCCGCAGCGGCCGACGGGGTGACGTTCTCCGTGCCGGTGACCCCGCACACGTTCCGTCATTCCTACGCGATGCACATGCTGTATGCCGGTATACCACTGAAGGTGCTGCAGAGTTTGATGGGGCATAAGAGCATCAGTTCGACTGAGGTGTATACGAAGGTGTTTGCGCTCGATGTCGCGGCACGGCACCGGGTGCAGTTCCAGATGCCGGGCGATGAGGCGGTAGCGTTGCTAAAAAAATAGATGATTAAGATAGCAAGATAGTAATTTATTATCTTGCTATCTTATTAAGTTATTAAATTATTATTTTAATCTAGATTTTTCAATGAGTTGAGATATTTCTTCTCGCGATAAATTTTCTAACGCCATCACTGCAGCTCTAACTACATCTGATCTATTGACTCTCCTGTTCCCTGATAACATCTCTTCCCTTATGACATTATCAATTGAGCTAAGATTCTCTTCAGCAAGAGAGATGCTGACTGGTTTTGCTTTACTAGTCGCAGGTTTATTACTTGGTTCGTCAAGATTTTTTGCAGTAAGGCCAGCTGAACCTCCATTTATAAACGAAGCTTCATCCTTTGGCGGCGTATGTGCTCTATTTCTCACAGAATGATCTCCTTAACCAGAGCTTCAATTTCTTCTTGGGCTTTGATGTTCTGTGTTTCAAAAATAGTCATTGATTCGGCCCAGGCATCCCTGTGAGCTTTTCTGTCACATACGCGAGCATTAGACAGATTCATTTCCGGAAAGTCTTTGAGAACATCCGCCGCCTGATTAGCTTCATTAACGAACATGTTAGTTGGTGTCATATTCAACACTAAATACCCACGTACAGACTCGTTGAAATCTTTAGCAGCAGTAAAAACAGAGCATGTATGAGGTACAACATCCAAATCCATTTGGGACGGTCGTAAAGGGGAAATAAACACATCTGCAGCCATTAATCCACTTCGCATCTCTGCACTGTCACGGCCAGCACAATCGGCGATTACAAAGTCATAAGATTTTTCATGCTCTTTAAGCATGGCTTTGATGTTGCCGGACGCTCCAGTCACAGGCATATGAGGCAAGTTCTCTGGTCGATTGTTATACCAGGTCAGCACTGATTTTTGATCGTCGGCATCTACAATGAGAACTCGCTTTCCTAATGCCATAAGATATGCAGCGATGGAAACTGCGAGCGTACTTTTACCTACTCCACCTTTTTGACTACCAAGAACAATGATCATATTCCGCACACCTTGTTTGTTATCTTATTAAGATAATAGGATAGCAAACATTAATTTTCAATATGCGCTGGAGTTGATATTTTGTTATCATGCTAACTTAATATGTTAACAACTACATTAAATTCAATTGATTAGAATGTAACACTACCATCTTGCGATATTAATAAGATATTACGATAACAAGATGCTATCTTGTTATCGTAATCGCACTTTTGAGTGAAGGAGTAAAGCAATGGACCTGGTGTGGAAAAAAAATCCAAGGGGAAGGCTTGAAAGGAAACTGAATCTGGCAGAGAGAGAGGCATTGCTGCATGTGTTCAGCAACGGTCGAAAACCCGCTCAGGCTGATTTACGTATAGCAAATTCTGTGCTTGAAGAAATGGACCGCCGTAAGTTGTGGTTAAAATGCGATTGCGTCGAACATGACCCGAACATTGAAGGTCCTTTTAACTGCGAGGTTAACGTTGCCAGGTTACGCCACGTCAAGACGACAAGACAGCATGATGAACAGTGCCCTTTGTTCAGGCTAAAGAAAAGTAAGGACGCTGATAACACTATCACTGAAGGAAAAACCAGCCCACTAAATCCGGTTGGCGGTAATGACTGGCTACCTGACAAGAAGAAAGACACCAAAATCACCGCTGTGGAAGGGCCGGTAGTGCCCCGTAAGCGTCGACGCAAAACTCTTAAACCCATTCCGGCTCTAGGCCGAAAATTGCTGACTCTCATTCAGGCAGCTGGCCTGAACCAACTTGAACTAGTACCTGAATATAAAAGTCCGGGGTTAGTCGGTTCGGTCAAAAGAATAAAAGAAGTTCTGGATGAACATACAATGGGCAATGGAACACAGCTTAATATGCTGTTCAGTTGCGCGCCCTGGCTGTCCCTCGAACGGATTAACGACATGCTGACTCAGCTGGAAGTCTCACTGCAGACTGATAGCAGTGATAAGGAGTCATGCGTGTATATCATTGGTATTGCGACCGATGCCAGTCGGGAAGAAGTAACCTTTAGCGTTCGGAGTAATACTTTTATCCATAGGCCTGAAGCCCGAGTCAGTATCAATGGCGAAAGCACCTACAACACTGGCAGTCGGGCCCCATACTGGGCAATTCTGGAATACCGCAGAGGTAGGGATGGCAAGGTTTACTGCCATGAGGGCTATGCGCATGCTGCGTATACGCTTGATAATCCTGTGCCTGTGGATAGCAACAAAGAACGCGACACACTGAAGGTAATAATAAACGCCAGCAGCTATGCTGGCCGTCAGGAAAATCATCCGGATGCTATCAGCCTCAGCAAGCCACTTTTCACGTCTAAAAGCACTAAAAATGGGGTGGAGGAGGTCATTCATCCTGACTTCATACTGAATGTAGTTCCGAGCAAAGAAAACATCGTTACCACTTTGATCATCGAAACAATGGGCTCTGAATCCGAGGAGTATGTCGAGCGTAAACTGCAAACACATAGCTGGATGGAGCAGGAAGGTGTGCTCTTAACTGATCCTCCGGGTTGGCCAGAACCTTCAGACAGGACATTTAACAGCTTCCTGCTCAAACACATTTTTAGTGCAGGGAAAATGCACAATTAGTTCAGGCAGCGGTTTTGAATTCAAATAGTGACAATGCACCCTCAGCCAGAAGTGGAAAGGACGCACTTAAGTGTGACAAACGACACTCAGGGCTGAGGGGATATGTGACAAGCTGCACTGAACTAAATGTGACAAATTGCCCTCATTAAGTGTATTTAAAGCACAAAATCGGAACCATGTAGTTCCAGAAAACCAGTCAGGGCAAAGGAAGACAAACTATTCTGTGACAAATCACCCTGAGAGCTTTAACTCTAGTGTGACAAACCACCCTGCTAATTGTGACAAATCACCCTCAAAACTCACTCAGGTGTAATCGACATTATGTCGCTGAAAGAAAAGACTATATGAGTCGTCTGGCGTCCTTTCTTTTTCTCTATATAAGACAGGCGCATTGGCGTTCTGCTGTTAATCTCATCGACACTCGCCTGCAGGAACCTACGGCGAAAGTCCGGCATACGCTGATAACTTTGCGGAAGCTGATAGCGCTCCATGATCCAGTCTATTTTCAGGGATACCACGCCAGAGCCATCCGGCTTACGGTACTGGCATAATGACTCGTACAGGCGCATGGCATAGGGATTGGTGATCTCTTTCGTTTCACTTAGTCGGAACTGTGTGAAACGGTTCTGAAGGCCAATAAAGAAAGGAATGAGGTACGGGTTAATATGAACGCTGTAGAGCCCTCTGGAGGGACTATGGGCACGTTTGATGAACCAGGGAAAGGACTCATAACCTTTTTCTTCCCCGGCATCCTCTTCAGGCCGATAAAAGACCACTTCTTTACCCGCGAATCCCTTGAGAGCCTGACGGATATCTTTGCTTGCCTCGGCGGAGGTCAACCCGAAGGTTTCCGCATATTTGGCGACCTGAATTTCACAGATCCCATCATGCTCCTGCAGCGTACCGTCAGATTTTCTGATCTGGTCCACAAAGAGATATAGCATACGCTTTTGATCGCGGGACAGACTGTATGCCGCCTCAGTAAGTTCGTTTGACTGAACAATACGCGGGCTATTCTTACGTTTTTTATGGTTGATAACCGCAACTTCCGTCATGACAGATCCGTGTAAAGTGTGACAGATTTTAAGATTGTCACACTAAATGAAAAAGAGTCAACAGGTAGGGATAACTTTGTGAAATACTGCAGCTTTTGAGGGCAATTTGTCACAGGGTAAAGGGCAATCTGTCACAGATAAACCGGGGTTTTGAGGGTGATTTGTCACACTGAAAGGGCAAATTGTCACAAAGATCCTTCTCAAACCCGCATGAATAAAGGGCTGAGAGACGTTCTAAAAAGGTAAACCTAACAACATATTAAAAAGATCTTATAAAAATATGTCCGTGGATAAGTGGATAAACCTGAAGGAGCTAACCATTAGACTCCGAGCGTAAGCAGAATTTATCCGTGCAGTTCCCTGGTGCTTCCTCGCTCACTCGCGGGCTTCGCCCTGTCGTTCGGCTGCGGCGAGCACTACTGGCTCTCTCTGAAAAGCGAAATTTAACCGATCCTCGCTATGGGGATATCTTTCCAGCGTGTGGTATACGCAGGGGAGAGCATATCGCGTTTCATCTGCCATGCAGGCGCAATCCCTCGTCCTGCAAACCAGACCTGTCCCAGCCCGGAATGATTAATGCCATCGAGAACCTTCATCAGCTCAGCGCTGTGAGGACGGGGAGGACGTTCGTCGAACAGTTGCAGCTGCGAAACGCCGGAGCCGGTGAAGTCATTCAGCATCACACCGGCTTTAGCATACCGGTGCCCATCCTTCCAGATACGCTCCAGAGCCGTTGTGGCGGCCGCAATGATGTCCCGGGTGTCCTGAGTGGGGGTAAGCAGTTTCTCCGTGGCCACGTTGCCGTAGTAAGGCTCTTTAACGGCGAACGGAGACGTTTTGATAAATACGGAAATATGCCGGCAGTACTGGCGCTCTTTACGCAGCTTTTCTGAGGCCCGTTCTGCGTACTGACAGACAGCCTGGCGCAGCGAATCGTACTCCGTGATTTTCTCTCCAAAACTGCGGCTGCAGACAATCTGCTGTTTCACTGGCGGGGCTTCCTCAAGTGACATACAGCTTTCCCCGTTCAGCTCCCGGACCGTTCGCTCAAGGACCACGGAGAAATTTTTGCGGATAAAGGCCGGGTTCGTCAGGGCAAGATCGAGCGCGGTCCTGATGCCCAGTACATTGAGCTTGCGTGCAATGCGGTTTCCCACGCCCCAGATCTCTTCGACCGGCTGCAGTGAAAGCAGTTTCCGCGTTCGCTGAGGATTCCCCCGGGTCAGGGCGAGCACGCCGCGAAACTGTTTCCACTCCTTTGAGGCCCACTGGGCTGATTTCGCCAGCGTTTTCGTTGGTCCGGCGCCCACACCGATGGTCAGACGGGTACAGTCATACACGTGCTGGCGCAGCTGCCGGCCGAAATCCTCAAGATCCATGCAGTGCTCCACGCCTGTCAGGTCAAGGAACATCTCGTCGATCGAATACTGTTCCACCCTGGGGGCCAGCTCCTCCAGGCAGTTCATCACGCGCGCCGACATCGAGGCGTAAAGCTCATAATTGCTTGAAAAACAGTATATTTGTTCCGGGTAAAGCTCGTTCTTTATCTGGAACCACGGGGTGCCCATTTTGATCCAGGGCTTCGCCTCGGCGCTGCGTGCGATCACATTTCCGTCGTTGTTGCTCAGGACGACGATCGGCTTTCCTTTCAAATCCGGGCGGAAAACGCGTTCGCAGCTGGCATAAAAGCTGTTCACATCGGCCAGGGCAAACATCAGTACATCTCCCTCGGGCGGTGGATGATGTGCGTGACGACGCCAAAGATATCCAGATCGTCCGGGTCGGGATAAATCGGCGACCAGGCGGCGTTCATTGGCTGCAGCGTCAGTCGTGGCGTCAGCAGAAGCCGTTTAACCGTAAACTCCCCCTGCACGCTGGCCACAACAATATCGCCGTGCCGGGGCTTCTCTGCACTGTCCACAACCAGCAGATCGCCATTGTAAAGGCTGCCGTCGGACATGCTGTCACCGCTGGCACGGAGATAGTAAGTCGCGCTCGGGTGCCGTATGCAGTAATCATGGAGATCCAGGTCGGACTCGACATAGTCAGCGGCAGGGCTGGGAAAACCGCAGCTGGCCAGGTCTGCAAACAACGGATGGGCCTGTGGCGGGAGTGCTTTCCCGGTGCTGAAAAACTGCAGTTTCATCTTTCCTCCTGACGTCTAAATATACTGGTTATGCATACAGTGTGCGCCGGGAGACCGGTAGAGATCAAGGGGTGAAAGTCCCCGACCATTGAAGGACCAGCAATCCACAAGGTCCCCGAGTCATGCGTGGCATACCGCGAGGTATGGGGCGAAGCGTTGACAGGGGTGTTGACAGGCCAGCCATTGAGCCACGAAATGTATATTAAATTACCGGGTGCCGACGTTGTACTGTTAACGGAAGGCAACATCATAGGGTGCGATACTGCGAGTGCCACATGGACCCGGCGGGGTCTGAGACCCTGGCATGTCAATACGATCTCTACGCGGGAACCGGGAGATCTCCCCTCTGACCATCTGCCAGTGTCGGAGATGGCCCGCACCGGGAAGACGAGGAGTCATAGCCGGTGATGTACGGAGAGGAGAAGTCGGACTCGCTCATAGTAGCGGCGAAGCAGGCGAACAACCCGAAAGGAGCGGAGTCAGTGGAGCGAAGGAGCGGGGCCAAGGGGAACGCGGAACAGCCACACATGCGCCGGACACAGAGCCGGGAAAGCATGTCACAGAGGCTGTCACGCGTGCGGGAAGCTGCGAAGCAGCGGAAGAAAGAACGGTTTACAGCATTGTTCCACCTGCTGACAGTCGAAGCACTGGAAGCCGCATTCCTCTCCCTGAGCAGGAAAGCGGCCGCCGGAGTGGATGGCATCAGGTGGATGGACTACGCCGGAAACATGAAGAACAACATAACAGATCTGCACCGGAGGCTACATCAGGGCAGCTACAGGGCGCAGCCCGGCAGGCGTCACTACATCCCAAAAGCGGATGGAAAACAACGCCCGCTCGGCATCGCCTCGCTGGAGGACAAGATCGTCCAGTATGCGCTGGTGAAAATCCTGAACGCAGTCTATGAAAACGACTTTATGGGGTTCTCATACGGGTTCAGACCCGGGCGAAGCCAGCACGATGCACTGGACGCACTGGCCACGGGGCTGGTACGCACTAACGTAAACTGGGTACTGGATGCCGACATCAGTCAGTTCTTCGACAGGGTGAGCCACGAATGGCTGATCAGGTTCACAGAGCATCGGATCGGCGACCGGAGGGTAATCAGGCTCATACGTAAGTGGCTCACAGCCGGGACGTCGGAGGAGGGTCAATGGCGAGCAACGGAGGAAGGCACCCCACAGGGTGCGGTCATCTCACCGCTGCTGGCAAACATATACCTCCACTACGTCTTCGATCTGTGGGCGCATCAGTGGCGACGTCGCTATGCCACAGGCAATGTGGTAATGGTCAGATACGCCGATGACATCGTCATCGGGTTCGACAAACGATACGATGCCCGGCGCTTCCGTATAGCCATGCAGCGCAGACTGAGGGAGTTCGGACTCACGGTTCACCCGGAGAAAACCCGTCTGATGGAGTTCGGCCGCTTCGCTGCCGAAAACCGTGCCATCAGGGGAAAAGGCAAACCAGAAACGTTCAACTTCCTCGGGTTCACGCACATCAGCGGGAAAGATCGCAACGGCAGGTTCATGCTGATACGAAAGACCCGCCGGGATCGGATGACGGCAACTCTGAAAGCCATCAAAGACGGTCTGCGAAGGCGCTGGCATTACTCAATCCCCGAACAGGGAAAATGGCTCAGGAGAGTGGTTCAGGGATACCTGAACTATCACTCGGTACCGGGCAACTTCCCCACCATGCAGAAGTTCAGGACACACGTAACAAACCTCTGGCGCCGGGCGCTCAGGCGCAGGAGCCAGAAGGATGATACGACCTGGACGAAAGCAAACAAACTGGCAGCCGCATGGCTACCAAGGGTTCGGGTTCTTCATCCATGGCCTGTGGAGCGGTTCACCGCCAGACACCCGAGGCAGGAGCCCGGTGCGTAAATCGCGCACGCCGGGATCTGTGCGGGGGGTATCCGGTAACGGGTATCCCTACCGCGACATATTTAACAGCGCGAGGATAATCCAGATCACCTGCTTCATGAACAGGGTGAGTAACCTAAGTTACTCAAAATGCTATTTATCCTCATTGTGAGATTTTTAAATTACTCACAATGAGAAAATAAGGCTTTTGTTTTGCCATTTTGCTCTTATAATATGTATCAAATTGAGTTTAATTAACGGAGCATAATGATGAATATTTACTGCGATGATGGTTCAACTAATGTTAAGCTGGCATGGTTTGAAGGAAACGAGCTGCAGACCCGGGTTTCAGCTAACTCCTTCCGGCATGGCTGGAAAGTGGCGGAATTCAGTGCCGCAACGTTCAACTATCAGGTGGGCACGCTGAAATACACCTGGGACAGCGTCAGCCGGGATGCCATCCCGACGACAAACGTGGAATACCAGTACGGTGATCTCAACCTGCTGGCCGTGCATCATGCCCTGCTGAACAGCGGACTTGAGCCGCAGCCGGTGAGCCTGACCGTGACGCTGCCCCTGAGCGAGTATTATGACGGGGACTGCCAGCGGAACGAGGAGAACATCCGACGCAAACGGGAAAACCTGATGCGTGAGCTGGTTCTGAATAAGGGCAGGGCATTTACCGTAACGGACGTGAAGGTGATGCCTGAATCACTGCCGGCGGCGTTCTCCCGTCTCGCGGAGCTGAAGCCCGGACCCGCTGAGACCACCCTGATTATCGATCTCGGCGGAACCACGCTCGATGCCGGCGTGATTGTCGGACAGTTTGATGATATCAGTGCGGTACACGGCAATCCGTCTGTCGGCGTGTCACAGGTCACCCGCGCAGCTGCAGGCGCGCTGCGGGCTGCAGACAGCGAAACCAGCGCGCTTATTGCTGACACGGTCATCCGCAACCGCAATGATCGTCAGTATCTGCAGCGAGTGATCAACGATGCCGGAAAAATTGACGATGTTCTGAACAAAATTACAGAGGCAATCACTTCCCTGGGCGCGCGCGTCACCAGTGAGCTGACGGCCTTCAGGAACGTTAACCGGGTATTCCTGGTCGGGGGAGGGGCATCCCTCATTGAAGAGGCTATCCGTCAGGCCTGGCCTCTGGCTCCTGACCGTATCGAGGTTATCGGCGATCCGCAGCTGGCGCTGGCCAGAGAGATTGCCCTTTACAATAAAGAGGACTAAACGTGCCGGACGGCCAGTATTCTTTCTATCTGCACAGCGACGATCGCACCGACATCGCGGCGATGGCGACCATCAGCACCATCTCACAGCCCCTGCGTGGTGACTTCATCCGGACCGCCGTCACCGCTGGGGCGGTGATGTACCAGACGGATGCACGTTTACCGGCGCTGATCCCGGTGTTCTTTGACGGGTATCTGAGCGCCATCCGGCTTTGTGCCGTGATGGCGCTGGTATCCGGCACCTGGTCTTCACTCTCAGGACTTCCTGATGAGCCTGATGGTGGCGTGGCGGCTCTGGCCATGTCACCGGAGACGGAATACCAGCGCCGGCGTTACACCCTGACGCTTCAGGATGACCGGAGCAGTGAACGGGTTGAGCGTGTGCTGACGGGCGTGTCATCCCGCCTGCGCGGAGAGCTGCTGAGAAACCTGATTATCACCGGTCTGGCCCTGCATACGACCGCACCGGAGCTGCCGCGTCTGCTGGCCAGTATGCCGGTACCGCCCGGCACGGTCAGCGAGCTGCAGGTTCTGGTTCAGCAGATGGCTGGTACGGCTGACGTGAGTATGGCTGCAGTGCCGGAGAAACCAGCGGAGCCTGCCGCACCGGTATCCGCTGAAGCGACCAGGATAAAGAAAAATATGCGCCGGGCATTCGGAGACTAGAGCATGCCAGTGATTAAACAAAAAGCAGAGCAGTGCATTCATAACTTTCTGCGCGCCCGGAACGTGCCTGAATCTCAGTGGCCGGAGCGGGTAAAAAAGACCGGCAGGGGAATGATACTGGCAGGCGTGGCCGTCGTGGTTCCCGGTGTTCTGGTTGATAATATCTCCCTGCCGGTGACAATTGCGATGCAGGTCTGCTACGCCTCGCTGATCGGCCTCGGTGTTCTCCTGGCGTTTGACGATAAAAAGCCGAAGAACCGATCCTGAGCAGGAACATCATTCAGAATGGTAACCAGACAGCCCGGGAGGGACTGATGCAAAAGGTTAAGAGAACGGGGCTGACGCTGGCGGAGGCCAGCGAGCTGTTGAACTGTCAGGACATAAGGGAGATGAACACAATGAGGAAGACAAATGAAGTGTAATACTGCAATTTTGTTTGTGGCGCTCACACTGGCAATGCCTGGTGCTGTGAATGCCGCAGCCACAGTGGCGGTTCTTGACCAGATGGCCACGAAAAAGCAAAAGGAACGTGAAGACCAGCTCGAAGCCGTGGAACGTGATGCTTTGGCACAGCCAGATGCATGGAAAGCGTATCTACAGGTGTCTGACGCAGTGCCTGCTGATGCTCCCATCATGCTGCAAAACCGCTACCGCAGCCTCGCCATTTCACTGGCACTGAAGGCTGCAATGGCCTGTTCGTCAGACGCTCTCAAGCTTCTCGAGCGTAACGACGTAATTGAGTTTCGCGTACTCCGATCATCGTTAGTCTCAGCCTGCAAAACAGCTAAATAAGTTTCGTGCCAGCTGCCCACTTCCAGATTCCAATGTTCGGCTGGCATTCTCTCAATCCTGTAACCCTCTGTCCTGCATTGTCCTCTTCAGGACAAAAAAAACGGCAGGGTGACATCTTATCCCTGCCGTCAAAACTAATCGCTTAATTTTTCGGCGATTATAATGTATTGTTTTGTGAAGTAAATCACATTTTTATTTAATGTGAAATTTTCCCTCCGCTTTATATCTCCCGTAAGAAATTACCCGCCGTGCCTTCACGCTAACCCGGCCGCTGCGGTCGCAAGGGTTCACGTTGTCTCCGTCCTCACCCGTTCGCGCCCTGCACGGTGCATTCAGCCCGTGAAGGGCTTGCGCTGCGGCTTCGGCGTCGCCCTGGCGTCCTCCGCTTTACGCCGTGTTTTTGTGGCGGCACGGCGCAAGAGGGTGCCGGATGCTGAGGACACAACCATGTTCAGACTGACCTGTATTGAACTCGATAACGGCGAGTTTGCCGTCTATATCAATCACCATTACCTGGGGAGTGAAGATGCCAGCGGAGAGCGACTTTCTCTGGGGGAGGTTCTGGAGCAGCTCTCCCTGCTGCCGGGCGTGGAATTACAGACCCTGCTGGAACCCGTACCGGAGTGCGATGACTGGTGCTGGAACGACATCGCCGATCGCGTCCTGCCGTCGCGTCCTGCATGTCGTGATGATGTGACGGTGGCAGGGCTCATCGCCAGGCTGAAGCAGTACCCACCGGATGCACTGTGTATGGGGACGTTCTGGCTGGAAGATGATTTTCTGTCGCTTGATGACAGTCTGTCGGAGGAAGAAATTGCAGAAGCCATGCGTATCTGCGACCACAGCCACGATGCAGGCATCGGTTTTAACTGGGATACGCTGCAGTTCGCTATCGACCACGTGAAGGGGCGCTGAAAAAAAGGACACCATCCGGGGAGGGGGTGTCCTGAAGCCATGCAATTCGTTACAGGTGAAAACCCATCAGATGTTTTCGGCACAGATAATTGCACAATCGCTGCCTTTTTTCACCTGCCATATATCCGACTCAAAAAAAAGACGTCTCCGGTCGGGGACGTCCTGAAATCAAAGGCACACATGTAAGATAACGGCGCGAATCCATTATCAGTGTGCATTCTGCCATACACTCACGGACTCATCAGCTAGCAGAACCGGTACCGAAGGATGTCGGTTCCCTCCGCCTTATTGCCGCCAGCCGGCGGCGTGTTCAACGCCGTGCCTTCACGCTAACCCGGCCGCTGCGGTCGCAAGGGTTCACGTTGTCTCCGTCCTCACCCGTTCGCACCTTTCACGGTGCATTCAGCCCGTGAAAGGCTTGCGCTGCGGCTTGCGGCGTCGCCCCTGCGCCCTCCGCTTTTCGCCGGGTTTTTGTGGCGGCACGGCGCAAGAGGGTGCCGCATATCAGAGAGGAGTGTGTCTATGTCCCGTTTTATTCTGGGTGACTGCGTGCAGGTGATGTCCCGTTTTCCGGCGCGTGCCGTCGATTTTATTCTTACCGACCCACCGTACCTGGTTGGCTATAAGGACCGTACCGGCCGCACCCTGGCCGGGGACAACTCTTCCGAATGGCTCCAGCCCGCCTGTCATGAAATGTACCGCGTGCTGAAAAATGACAGCCTCATGGTGAGTTTCTATGCCTGGAACCGCGCGGATCTGTTTCTGAATGCGTGGAAAACGGCCGGTTTCAGGGTGGTTGGCCATATCGTCTTTGCCAAGAGCTACGCCTCAAAATCGACGTTCGTGGGTTACACCCATGAGAGTGCCTACCTGCTGGCAAAGGGAAGGCCGCAAACCCCGGACCGTCCCATCCCGGACGTGATCCCCTGGAAATACACGGGCAACCGACACCATCCGACGGAGAAGCCGGTGCAGAGCCTGCGGCCGCTGATTGAATCGCTCACGCGTCCGGGGGCTATTGTCCTTGACCCGTTCGCCGGAAGCGGCTCCACCTGCGTGGCCGCCGCCGAAGCCAGCCGCCGCTATATCGGGATCGAGATGCTTGAGCAGTACCACGCCGCCGGCGTTCGACGTCTGGCACAGGTTGAACGGGCAAGAAGGATGCCGGCGGCCAATGACGGCGCGTTTTACCCCGACTATCCGGAGGCGGCATGAACTACCCGGGCCTTGAAAACCTGCGCGCGGACGTGGCCGCGCTCAGCAATGCCATGTGTGACGTGCGGATGCTGCTGAACCGCCTCGAATCGCAGCACCGGCACGACGCGGCAACGCTTACCGAACGTATGGCTGCGCAGACTCTGCGCCGGATCAACACCCTGCTTCTTGAAGCCTACCGCGAAGCCCTGGTGCTGGACGAAACCTTTCAGGACTGACTGACCCTGCCGGGCTGATGCCCGGTCTGTAACCCCTTACAAGAGAGAACAAACGATGTACGGAACCCGCGAAGAACTTTGTGTACAGCTTGAAAACATGTTCACGTCTGACGAACCCCTGGTCCTGCTGGTCTGGACGGAAGAGGGGATTAGCGTGGCCTGCCGTGAAGCCCAGCCAGAACCGGACGGGACTGAAATCCGGAATCTGATGAAGGCGATCGGCGAAATGAAAATGACGCAATACCGCCAGGAGGGGGTAAATAATCTGACTGTCAGCGATCTCCTGGCCCGTCAGCGGGAAGTGGCAAACCGTCAGGTGAGTGTTCCGGCGGTACTCCTGTCCCGCGTCCTGCGTAACTATGAATGCGAGCTGGAAAACCGGATCGGTATGGCCTGGGAAGCCGGGCGGCAGGAGCCTGAATCCGTCAGGAATGAGCTGAAGGACGTTCACGCATTACAGGAGACGCTGGCCGCGTAAGGGAGAGAGCCGGGGTAACGCCCCGGCAACCGGTGGCCATCCACTGCGAAAAGGATGTCAGTGCCTTCCGCTTTTATCCGCCGCTGCCCTCCGGGCCACGTCGGGACAATGAAACTCCCCTGAAGCTCCGTGCGGTGACGGCATGCGCCGTGACTTCACTGTAGCCCGGCCGCATCGGCCACAAGGGTTCGCTTACGCCTCCGTCCTCACCCGTTCGCACCCTTCACGGTGCATTCAGCCCGTGAAGGCTTTGCGCTGCGGCTTGCGGCGTCGCCCCTGTGTCCTCCGCTTTTCGCCGGTCTGTCGTGTCGTCACGGCGATGCCGGAACCGAGAATATGTTAACCGTGGAGGATCTATGAACCAGACCGTGACCTGTGATGCTGTTCGTCTTGAGGGTGCGCAGCGCCTGACTTTCCTGCCTGATTTGTTTGGCGGCGATTTTATGACGTCCGAGGCATCCGTGTACGCCTATGCCCAGCGTTACTGCCCTGAGTATCAGGGGGGATTCTGGCAGTTTTACCGGCTGCCGGAAGGTGGCGGATATATGGCGCCTGACGTGGAGAGCCTGACCCTGTGCAATCCGGACAACTGGTTTGAGCAGACTGTCAGCGGGGAAGTGGCGGGGATCATTCTCACGGCGCTGGTACTGAATCACCGGAGCTGGCACCACAGCAACCATGACCATGAAGAGCTGTGCCGCCACTTCTGCCGCCGTTATGAGCAGCTTATGGCATTTGCTGATACCCATCCGGAAAGCGCCACGATCTGGCGTGCCCTTGACTGACTGACCACGGGCGGCGATGCCGCCCGACTAAAGGAGAAAAACATGATTGGTACAGCAAAAGAGATCGCCATCGAAATGCTGCGTGATGACGATAATGACGGCGAGAAATTTGTATTCGCCAGCTGGAGCCGGAACGATATTCGCGGTCTCTGCATTGACTGGGATCTCAGTGATGAAGAGATCGACGTGGTGATGGAAAGACTGGAGGCAGAGCTGTATCCCTCCGGATGTGTCCCTCTCATCTACAACATTGTTGAGATGATGGTGGAAGAAAAACGGAAACACCGTAATGTCACCATTCCGGCTGCGGCGCTTGCGGTGGTGATGCAGCTTGCAGGGAAGGAAATGGAGCGTATCGCTGTATGCGCGGAGGATGGAGGCGGATCAGCGGAAGAAACCCTGAAAGAAGAAAATGACGTCATGTTGAGCCTGCGCGCGGCGCTCGATGCCTGACTGAGAAACCGGAGGCATTGCCTCCGGAAACTGAAAAAAGGAGAACACCATGCAACTGTCACCGGAAACCCGTAACATCCTGCGCCAGTATAAAACGCTCATCAACGAACGACGTCGCGAATCCGGACTCAGCCCCGTAACCACAGCGAAAGTGCTGGATGAGATCTGCGAATCGGCTACCCGCCAGTGCGCCGTCTATCTTTGCGGCCACTTCATTCTCCAGGGCGGACAGGGGGATGGAAAGTAAATAATCCGGGCGGGGCATAGGCGCCGCCTGTTCGCGCGCGAAAACCCTGTCATCCCTTCGGGCTGACGGACGGTAAGGCCAGCGCCTGCGGCGCCGCCCCCTCCCGCCCGGATGTAAGCCCGGAGAGATGCAGATGAAAGGCATTGTGAGGGCAAATTGTCACGGATACGGTCCTGCGTGGCGTGGCGTGGCGTGGCGTGGCGTGGCGTGGCGTGGCGTGGCGTGG
>ERZ773242.1291-NODE-1291-length-24788-cov-3.864756_pt1 | contig 24788 bp, 18 predicted proteins | sample MGYA00511077_ERZ773242 | MGnify/ENA primary metagenome ERZ773242 (study PRJEB29015, sample SAMEA2737754) | human gut metagenome | biome: human gut; feature: human-associated habitat; material: faeces | place: China | collected 2012 ... | reverse complement strand
CGCGCTTTTAAAATACCTGTGAAATATTTAGAACGTGGCGATTAAGCAGCTTTGTTCTTTTCGATATTCTTTTTGAGCTGTACTTCCGGCTCTGTCGGCATCTTGAAGAACGGAACGAATCTGTCCAGACCTGTGAAGGTTAAGATCAACAGGGAGAATACAGCGATCATTGCCATGAAGTTGAACTTGATGAAGTCCAGATTTGTCAATTGAACCAGCGGATATACACCGGAAGTGATACCGATGTAGAAGCCGAGGTAAACGTGCCAAGGAATCAGCTGGGAACCGAATACGCCCATCGCGTCGCCGAAGGTTGCGTTTCTGAGTTTCAACTTGTACTCAGCTTCTTTGTTTGCGCATACAACGTTATCCTCGGTAACCTGTTTGATAACCGGTCCGATGGTAACGATCTGTGCCATTTCGTCAGCCAGTGCAGCGTTGCCGAGTAAGGAAAGCACTGCGTTCCAGCCGAGGAGATGTCTGACCTTCTTGGACAGCTTTGCGATTAAGTTTGCCAAAGGCGCGAATGCGTCCATGAGCTGCATAACGCCGCCGAAAGCTGCAACCCACATCATCATCGGGATAACCCAGGCACCTGCATCCTCAATACCGGTGAAGAGGAAGTTATCCAGGAATTCCTGTACGCCGCAGGCTGTACCTGCGAAGATACCTAAGATGTAGGAGGAAAGGATACCGGAACCGATACAAGCAAAGGTGTTCACACCCAGAACTGCCAGTACGATAACCAGAACCAGCGGAATAACCATGTAAAGCGCAACGCCGTCAGCTACCTGATTCAAAAGGTCGATGGCTGCAGGACGTTCTTCTTCGAGGAATGCGTAAATCTCCGGTGTAATGTTGTCCATAACGGTGGAAGCATCACCGGAGCCATGCAGACCCATAACGGAAGCTGCAACGTAGAACGCGATTGCTGCCAGGATTAAGCAGGAAAGAGACCAAACACCCTGGTGTCTGATTCTGTCTGTAACCTGTACACCCTGGATACCGGAGGATACGATGGTCGTATCGGAGATCAGACCGATGTTGTCGCCGAAGCAGGCGCCACCGGCGATCGCACAGGTAGTCAGATAAATGTCACCGCCTACGATGTGGGATAACCACAGGAAAATCGGTGCGCAGGCAGCAAATGTACCCCAAGAGGTACCGGTCGCAACGGACAGGACGCCTGTGCAGACCAGACCGACGCAAGCGACGGTTCTCGCAGTGACGCCCAGCTTCAGCGCGATGTTTACAACGGAAGCGCCGACACCGAAGCTCATGAAGCAGTTTGCCATAACATAAGCAAGCATCAGGATGAACAGGGCAACGAGGATGTTGCTGACGGAGCCCATTGCGGCATCCAGACATTCCTGCCATTTTTTCTTTTCCACGAGCATTGCAATGACAACTGCTACGAGGAATGCGAGAGGAGCTGCGATCATAGCGTCCTGACCATCAAAGAGATGGCCTTTGCCGCAGATCATCAGCCCTGCCAGTACGAATACCGGCACGAATTTGAGAAATGCTCTTAAACCTTTCATTTCTTTTTCTCCTTTGAGTTTGATAAGAATAATTATTTCACAAACACAATATATAGCAAGGAGTGTGCCAAGAATCGACAAAAAAATCAAACGTTGAAATCTCAACCTTGTATACAAAACGATATAAATCGAAGCAGTATTTTAACACACTAAAACGAACCAAAAACGGTTCTGAACCGATTTTGTAAAACCAAAAATGGGTCAAACGCCTTGACAAGCGCGTCAAATATAGTATACTACTAGAGACAGCGGATCAAGATATGGTGCGAAGTCGATCATATCTATGTAGGAAAGAGGGGCAAAAGCATGAAATATTCCGGGACGAGGCGGGCGCTGGAGCCAAAGGGGAGCTTGACGGTTACCGCGTGGAAAGTCGATAATCGAAGGGAGCTCCAAAGCCGGGAGCTGCGCGTTGCCATCGATTGCATTTCGATGGAGCGGGACAGCCTCCTGCAGATCTGCAGTATCTGCGAATACGACGAGGAAAAAATCAAAGAAAAAATATATAAGATTATCGGGGAACGCGGCAAGCTGCACAATCCGTATACGGAGAGCGGTGGACTGTTTTCGGGCATTGTCGAGGAAATCGCCGCGGACTTTCGCGGAGAACGTGCGCTGAAGCCCGGCGACCGTGTAGTCAGCATGACCACCCTGACAGCGCTGCCTTGTTATCTGGAATCCATCGAGCGCATTGACTATGAGTACGGTCTGCTGCGCTGCAAGGGCTACGCGATTTGCTTCGAAACGACGCTTCTGCGCGAGATCAATCAATTTGAACTGCGGCAGATCAAGCACCTGCTGCGCGCGCTGGACGAAGAAGGAAACTTTTGGGGAATCAGCGAGATGCTGACCTCCATGCGGGCGGATAACTGCGTCATCATCGGCAACAGTCTGGTAGAGATCATCCTGTACGCGCGTATGCTCAAAAATCGCAATCCCGATGTGATCATCACCTGTCTGTTTGAAAGCAGCCGCGGCGGCAGCCTGCAAGGGGAAGAAACAGCGCTGCTTGCAGCGATTGGAGGTCTTGTCTCCCACATCATGTTCCTGCCGATGAATCTGCCGCTGGAAACGGCGCATAGGGTATTTGAGGCGCAGCAGTACAAGCCTGTGGATGTCGTGATCAATCTGGAGGAGATCAAGGGCTGCGAAAGCGTTGCCGCGCTGCTCGTTCGCTCCGGCGGGTTGGTCTGCCACACGAATATCGGCAACGCCTATTCCAAAGGCATGCTGATTGCGGACAGCCTGGGCAAAGAGGTCATCAATTACGCACTGGACGGAGTCTGCGCGCATACCTTCGACTATGCGATGCAGCTGGTTGTGAGCACGCAGGCTGTATTTGCGAACCTGGATGCGTTCTACGCCGAAACCCGGGTCAACCATATCAAAACGCGGAAAGCCTCTATCGTGAAAGAAGAACGGACCCAAATGGCCGCGAAGCAGATCGATGGCTTCCTTTATATGAGTCCGGCAACCGAACAGATGGTCGAGGAGGTGCTGAATGTGGCGCAGTACGATTGCAACGTCATCATTCAGGGAGAAACCGGCGTCGGTAAGGAAAAAGTCTTTGATTTACTGCAGCAGAACAGTCCGCGGCGCTCTCAACCCTGCATCAAAATCAACTGCGCGACGATTCAGGAAAATCTTGCCGAGTCGGAATTTTTCGGCTACGAGAAGGGCTCCTTCACCGGCGCGGCAGCGAGCGGCAAAGAGGGCTATTTTGAGATTGCCAACAACGGTACGCTCTTTCTCGACGAAATCGGCTCCCTGCCGCTTGCCATGCAGTCCAAACTGCTGCGCGTTTTGCAGGAGAACAGCTTTTATCGCGTCGGCGGAACGACACCGAAGAATGTCAACGTGCGCGTCATCTGCGCGAACAATATTCCGCTGCAAAAGCTGGTCAGCGAAGGCAAGTTCCGAGAGGATCTGTATTATCGTCTGAATATCTGCTGTATTAACGTGCCGCCGCTGCGGGAACGTCCGGAGGATATCGCGTGTCTGGCCGCGGCCTTCATCGACCATTACAGCTTGAAGTACGGCATGCAAAAAACCTTCACGCCAGAGGCTTATCAAAAGCTGGAGGAATATCACTGGCCCGGCAATGTCAGAGAGCTGGAAAATACAGTACATCGTCTTTACATCAGCGAGCGCGAGCGGCAGATCGGTGAGGACGCGGTGGATGAGCTTCTGAATGTCAACGTATATAATGAAAGCATGATCGACCTCAAGCGCGAGGTACGCCGCGAAGAAAGCCTTGATTTCAACAAGATCATGGACGAGCAGGAAAAAAAGCTGATTGCCTACGCGCTCAAAAAAGAGGGCACAACACGTAAGGCAGCGGAGTTTTTAAATATCCCGCAGACCACGCTCGCGCGCAAGAAACTCAAGCATCAGCTCTAAAACGTGGGCAGATGCCATCGCCGCCCTGTACGCGCGAAACACGGTTTGCCTTTGCCGCATGGTCCGCGCGAAACACAGTTTGTCTGCTGGCGCATCGCGAGGGCTTTTGCGGCGCGTTTATGATGATTTGGATGGACCGCGTTTTTATACAGCCCTGCCTTTCCATTGGGATCGAGTGCGGCTCACGAAACTGAAAATCCGAGGTGTATGGGGCACCTCGGATTTTCAGTTCATTCTTTATTTATTTTCTGTTAATTTAACTTGTTCGCAAGTAGGATTGTGTTTTGGTCGCCGGTCTATTTCATAGTCCAAGTCTGGATATTAAAGTCCTGACCGACTTCCTTGAGAGAGTCAAAACCCGCGATGATGGTTGCTTTGATCTCATCGTCTGTGAAATCGTGATAGTCACGCTCCGCGATGTTTTTCATCGCGACCTTGATCGTTTCCGCTGCAGTCTGCGGGTCCATGCCATTGTAAGGAACGGTGCTGATCGCTTCGTTGAATGCCTTGTCTAAAAGCTCTTTCTTGTTAGCCATAATAATTACCTCCATTTTCTCGTTACATCTTTATGATTCGTTCTTTTGGGATGCGCTGTTTGCTCCCTTGTTGCACCTATATATAGCAAAAGACGTGCCAACTTTCAAAAATACGAAAAAAAGCGTAAAAAAACAAGAAAATAGGAAAAAATGAGAAAAAACAGCTGTTTTTTTGTTATAATCTTCAAAACGCGAAAAAATATAAAAAAGAAAGAGCCAAAAGTGGGTCAAAATTAATGTGATTTGACCCATTTTTGGCTCGAATCTGAATCGATTTCGGAATGCTGAAGCAGTGGGGCAGGGCGAAGCCGCGCGCCCCTCTGCTACTCGATGGATTTTAAGGATTCCGCCATATTGATCTTGTTCAGGCGGAAGTACATCGCGCAGTTGACGATCAGCGCGAAGGCGAAGGTCATTACGAGCGCCAGCAGATAGCTGCGCGGCTCTACATGCACGTCAAAGCTCAGAAGATCGACTTGAATCTCATTCATCACGAACGCATGGAACCATTTGCCGACCGGCAAGCCGACCAGCGCCGCGATGGCTGTGAGCACGATGTTTTCACGGAAGACGTAAGCATTCGTCTCGCTCGGATAGAAGCCGAGCACCTTGATGGTCGCGATCTCGCGGACACGCTCTGTGATGTTGATGTTGGTCAAATTATACAGCACGATGAATGCCAAAGCGCCGGCGCAGACCATGATCAGGATGATGACGTAATCCAGACTTGCCATCATATTGCTGACGCGGTCGCGCATATCCTGTGTGATGCTGACAGAGGCTACGTGCCGCGCGTTCATCAGCTCCGCGCCATCCGCGCGCGGGTCCTCCAAAACGCCGTCCGCGTCGCGATGTCCGATGACATAGGCCGTGTTGATTTCCGGATGTCCCCATGCGCCGCGGTAGGTATCAAGGTCGATATAGACGTAATTGTAAACATGGTTTTCGCACAAAGCGGCAATGGTAAGCTCCATTTCGCGCATGTCGCTGTCGTAAACCGTCAGCGTGTCACCGACCGTCAGCTTGAGATTTTCTCCGAGATTTTTGTTGATGATACAGCTGCCGCCTGTCGGATAATCGAGCAAGCGGTCTCCGTCCTTAAGCGTGATAAAATCCGCGATCGGGTCAGCGGGATCCGCAACGATCATGTTGACAGATTTGATTTGTGTGCCGGTGTGCACGTCTACCGAGAGCGCGTTGAGGAACAGCGCCTCGTCAATATAGTCCGTGTTTTTTGTCAGGAAGGCTTCCTGCTGCGCTTCACGCATGTCGCGGTCGAAGGTGACGGTGTAATCGTTGTGAAAAATTTCATCGTACTGCACACTGATGATATTTTTGATGGAATCCGACAGCCCCATCGCGGTGATCAGCAGCGCCGTACAGCCGCAGATGCCCAGCACCATCATAAAGAAACGCTTCTTGTAGCGGAAAATATTGCGCAGACAGACCTTGTGCAGGAATTTGAGGCGATTCCATATAAACGGCACATACTCCAGCAGAATGCGCTTGCCGAGCGCCGGCGACTTCGGTCGGATCAGCTCCGCGGGCACATTCACAAGCTCCGCGTAGCAGCAGTAAATCGTCGTGCCCACACAGCAGAGGATCGCCGCGAGGATGGAGAGCGCGCCCAGCGTACCGTTGACAACGAAGATGAGGTCGGCGAAGTCGTACATCATGCCGTAAGCGGTCCAAATAACGGACGGGAACAGATAGATGCCGCCAAAAAATCCGATCAGACCGCCGATCAGCGAGGCACTGCCCGCGTAGAACATATATTTTCCGAGAATCCGTCCTTTGCCGTAGCCGAGCGCCTTGAGCACACCGATCTGCGTGCGCTGCTCATCGATCATGCGTGTCATCGTAGTCATGCAGACTAGGGCTGCCACGAGGAAGAAGAATACCGGGAACACCCTAGCGATGGAATCTACGATACTGGTATCGTTGTCAAAGCAGACATAGCCGATATTGGTGTCGCGACCGAGGACGTAGGTTTTTGGATTTTCGATGTCGTCCACTTTTTTGCGCGCGTCTTCGATCTCCTCTTCGGCGTCCGCGACTTTTTTCTTTCCATCCTTCAGTTCCTTGCGGCCGTCAGCCAGTTCTTTTTTGGAATTCGCAAGCTCCCTGCGGCCCTTCGCCAGCTTGGCATAGCCGTCGTTCAGCTTGTCTTCTCCGGCATCGATCTTTGTTTTTGCGGCTGTAAGTTTCTTGGAAGCTTCCTCTAGCTGCGCGTCAACCTGTATCTTTGCTTCCTGATATTGCGCAAGAGCTTGATCATAGTACGGGGTGCCCGCGGCGGCATCGATCTGCGCTTTCTGCGCATCGAGCTGCGCATAGGCATCAGCCTTTTGCTTTTCGTAATCTGCAAGCCCTGCCTCATAGTCCTTTTTGGACTGTGCCAGTTCCTTTTTGGAAGCGTCGAGCTTCTTTTGGTTATCGTCCAGTTCTTTCTGCCCGTCACGAATCTTTTTCTCGCCGTCCGCGAGCTCTTTTTCCGCGTCCGCGAGCTCCTGCTTGGCGTCATCGAGCTGCTCCTGTGCCTCGGACAGCTTATCGTTGGCTTCGGTGACGATCTCGTCATATCGGCTGCTTGCGCAGGTTTCCAGGGCGTCCTCCAGCGGTGTTTTCATCGCGTCCGCATTCTTTTTGTACGCGTCGGAATAGATCTTGCCGCCTTCGGCAAGGCAGACATAAATCTCGGTATAAACCTCGCTGTCCCATCCGTCCTCCGGTATATAAAGGTAGGTTGCGACGCTGCCGTTGCCCAAAGAGGTCGAGCCGCGCTCAAAATTCAAGTAGAGCGGAGACTCGCAGATGCCGACCAGTTCGTATGTATCATAGGCGAGCAGGTCTTTCGTATCCTGCTTGTTGTTGTCGGTGATGCGGATTTTTTTGCCGATATCGTCCGCGCTGAAATAGCGCGCGTCACCGACGCATTGATTCGGTTTGTCCGGCAGTTTTCCGGCTTCAAGCGCGGGGGTATTGATATCGGAAAGCAGCGTATGCAGCTTGGCAACCTTTTCGCCGGTCTCTGTGTCAGCCCCACCGTTTTTGTCTGTGAGCAGAAAAAGTGCGTCGGCGGAATAGCTGCCGCGGGCCTTGGCGATACCGTCCAGGGCTTGCATTTTTGTAACATCCTTTTCCTCCAGACCGAGCGTGGACATCAGCTCATAGTCATAGAAATTGTACTGCGCATAGAAGGTGTCGCCCGTCAGAATGAAATCCTCTTTGCAGATTTTGAGCCCGCAAAAGAAGCCGACGCCCAACGCGCAGATCGCCAGGATCGCAATCCAGCGGCTGAAGCTGCCCTTGATTTCGCGCAGCGTGGATTTGGTCATCGCGTTTTTCATAAACCCTGCCGCCTTTCTACCATTCGATGGTTTCGACCGGCACGCGGTGCGCGTTTCGTTCCACTGAGGAAACGGTGCCGTTTTTGACGTGGATGATGCGGTCGGCCATCGGTGCGATCGCGGTATTGTGCGTGATGATCACGACGGTCATACCGGTTTCGTGCGCGGTATCCTGCAGCAGCTTGAGAATCGCCTTGCCGGTATTGTAGTCGAGGGCGCCTGTCGGCTCGTCACAGAGCAGGAGCTTCGGATTCTTGGCGAGTGCGCGCGCGATCGCGACACGCTGCTGCTCGCCGCCGGAGAGCTGCGCCGGGAAATTGCCCATGCGGTCGGCAAGTCCGACCTTGGTCAGCGCCTCTTTGGCGTCCATCGGGTGCTTGCAGATCTGCGCGGCCAGCGAAACGTTCTCAAGCGCGGTCAGGTTCTGAATCAGATTGTAGAACTGAAAAACAAAACCGATCTCGTAGCGTCGGTAGGTCGTCAGCGCGCGGGCATTGTATTTGGAAATCTCCTTGCCATCGAGAAAGACTTTCCCCTCAGAGAGCGTATCCATGCCGCCGAGAATATTCAGCAGTGTGGTCTTGCCCGCACCGGATGGACCGACGATGACGCAGATCTCGCCTTTTTCGATCTCGAACGAGGCATCGCGCAGGGCTTCGATGGTGACTTCGCCCATATGATAGATTTTTTTGACATGTTCAAATTTAACAAAAGGTTCCATGAATGCTCTGTATTCCTTCCTGCGTGGTATATGATAAGACCATTATACATGATTTCTCAGTATTTTAACAGAATAAATCTGTGTTTCCACGCGGAAAATATGATGAAAAAACTGATCATCAGCAGAAACATCACAGCAAAGGTCAGATAATTGACGGTCAGCGGGTCTAAGAGCGCGGCTTCGGCGAGCAGCGGGATGGGAAGCAGTCCGATCGGAAAGGCAAGCAGTACCTGCGCGAGCCGCTCTGTAAACTCGGTCGGTCCGTACAGATAATAGACCAGAATCGGCAGCAGCGTGAGCAGCAGCGTGAGCGCCGCACCGAGTGCGAGAGAGCCTAGATGAAAGGACCAGAGGGAGGGTGTTTCAAAACCGAAGCACATGATGGTGATCTCCGTTAAAAAAATCAGCAGCACGCAGCCGCTGTAGACCCCTTTTCGTTCGATGAAGCGCGCGGTACAGAGCGGCCCGGCGGCAAGACCGGGAAATATCGCCTCAAAAACGGAAAATCCGGAGATCTGCAGCAGCGCATCGCGGGATGAGGTGACGAGGAAAAACGCGAAGCTCAGGGCGAAGCTGACGATCAAGGTGTAGCAGAAGAGCTTGCAGGTGCTGCGGTGGCGGCAATAGGAGAGCCTGCGGGAGGAAGCCGGAGAGGGCTGCAGACCGTTTTGCAACAGGCACTGCGGCGGGCGCTCCAAAAAGCAGATCACACCAAGCAGCATCAGCGCGCCCGCTGCGAGCAGGGCGGGATAAGTAAGCCTTTCCAGAAGGATTTTCCACAGCAGACCGATGGCAAATGCGCCGGACCAGACGATACCGAAAAGCATCGTCTTGCTGAAACGGAACCAGCTGACGATCAGATTGGCCGGCATGATCAGCGCCAGCCCGCCATAGCCCAGACCCGCAAGACATGCGCCTGCAGCTGCGGCAAGACCGTTTTGCCAGTAAACGAAGAGAAAAAAGCCGTAGCAGCTCAGCAGGACATAGAGTATGGTCCAAAGTCGAAACGACAGCAGGGTGTAGCAGCCAAGCGCCAGCGGTACGCCGACGATCAAGCCGCAGAGAAATCCCGGGGAAAGGAATAATGAATGATCTATGCATAAAAATCCAGCAAGTGGACTGATGACGATGATCAGGCCGAGAATATTGCGGGTCAGGTAAAAGTAACGAATCACGCGGTCAGCCTCCTCTGTTTGTGTATAGAGTTAGTATGAAAAGGCGCGGTGAGATTATACTTTGCAGTTTCTGTTAAATCGGCGCGTGTGTTTTGTGTGAAATTGGCGAATGAGGCTTGCAAAATGACAAAAACATGGTATGATAGGAACATGAAAAATGCGTTTTTGGCGCAGTATGAGGCAATATGGATGCTGAGATGGAACGAAAATCGGAGCGACTGATATGAAAGTATTTTTGGAAACAAAACTCGACCTTCTCTTTGACGGAGTTTGGCAGACAAAAGAGGTTTTGCTGCTGCTTGCGGCGGCTGCGCTTTGCCTTTTGCTGATCGCGCTTTTGGTGCGGCTCGTGCAGAGGTTCGTTGACAGCCGGAAATTGAGAAAGGACACGATTTTCAGCCATCGGAAGAACAAGTATAAGGATGGCATCGGTAAACGCAGGAATCGAAAATATTAGATATGAGCTGCAGCAAGCGGACAGCAGATCTGCCGCGTGCATGATGAACGGAAAAGCATGAAAAACAAGCTGAAATGAAGATAAGCTGAAAAGCAGCGAGACGAGATATGTATCCCCGCAGAACGCGGGGTATTTTTTTGCGGTGATTTCGCGATCGACCTGTGTGCAGGTCGGGCGCGGCGGAGAGACGCGCGGCAAATGCGTCTGCCGGGCTAGAACAGGTAACCGTTGGTATCACAGCACTGACAGGTGATGGAGCGGATACCGGCGGTGCCTGTGCCGCAGCCGCAGGTACGGGTGCTGCCTTGCGTGCTGCCGCAGGTATTCTGCGGTCTGTTCTGGCAGCTGCTGCCTGTGTGCTGCTGGCCGCTTGGGCAGGTGCAGGTCTGGCTGCAGGCGCTGCAGTTTTCCTCCCCGGCACACTGACCGAGGTCGTCACAGCAGGTCTTGAGCTCATCAGCCTGCAGCGCGAACAGGGTCGGTCTGGCGACTTGCAGATGCATGCCCGGCGTCAGGACGAGATTGGAAGTCAGCGCGAGGGAAATCGCATCCGCGCAGCGCTGATTGCTCGTTTCTGCGATGGTCAATGTCGGATTCATCAGGATACCGCAGGCGTTGAAGTCAAAGAGCAGAGACGGTGCAATACCGTTGGTCTGGCATGGGATCTCGACACAGTACATGGCGAAATTGCTGCTGCCGTTGACGATGAGCGGGAAGAACCCGGTGCTGTCATTTCTGGTCTTGAGCGTGAGCTTGAAATTGCAGGTCTGTTTACCGTTAGAGACGGTACCCTCTAAGACGATGGTCAGGGAGACTTGCCAAGGACCCGGCGCTTCCGCAAGGAAGAAGTGACCGTCGTTGTCACAGTCTGGCGCACATGGACTGCAGCTGCCGCAGCGATTGCACAGATGGCGGTCTCTCGGGGTGCAAGGACATCTGGTGATGTCCGGCATGATGCCGCTGAGGTCTGCGACGTAGCGTCCGTTGCGCAGCATCAGCGCGGAAACCGGGAAACCGTCTACGGTTACGGCGCTTGTCGGCAGTGCAGCGGTTTCCGACAGGAAGATCTCATTGACGGTGACACAAGAGTTGGTGATCGTGAATCTGGTATTACAGTTGAAATCAAAATTGCAGCAGCCACAGCTGTTACAGCTTGCGCAGCCGCCGGAGCATCCGCAGCCGCAGTTTCCGGAGGAGCCGCAGCTTGTGCCTCCGCAGCTGCCGTTTCCGCTGCAGTTGCAGCCGGTGCATCCGTTGTTTGTGCAGCCGCAGCTTGTGCGCCCTGCCTGCCCGCCGATGACTAGCTCCTGTGTAAAATTTGTTGCGTTTGCAGTCAGAGACGCGATGATCGGGCAGGAAAGCTCCGCATTGTCGTAAAATATTTTGTCCAGGTAGACCCGGTTCTGTACAGTGCCGACAGCGCTGTTTGCGCCGCACCCGTTCGTACTGCGGGTACCGCCTGTCTGGTTGCATGTTGTATTCATCATAGATTACCTCTTTTCCTAATTCAATACCTTTGTCAACCAAAGGTAGGTATTACAATATATGCGCCCGGCTGCGCATTGGTCACAAGGCGCTGCGGCATGGGAAGCGCGGCGGGCAGCAGGGGCTGGAATCATGCGGGAATGCGCTGAAAAGCAGAGACGGGCTTTGGCTTGCACGTGGAGAATTGGCACCTTCGATTGACAAGAGCACACGCGCCTGGACGGATTGAAATTTCAACGCATGCTGCGTTCTCGTCCTCGACCTACGTCCAGTAGGACTTCGTCCTGCGGCCTTGCCTGCGCCGAAATTTCAAGCCGCCAGGTTCCAAAGGAAGTTTGCAGAGAGAATATTTGCCTCTGTGCAAGGCGGATGAGCGAGGCGTAGTGGTGCTACGGTGAGCGAAGACAACAAAGCACAGAAGCAAAGAAGCCTTTGCAAACCGTGTGTGCCTTTGTCAACCGAAGGTATCAATTGCTAACGAAAAAGTGGGGATAAAATTCAAAAAAGCGATATTTTATATTGAAAAGTGTATGAAAGTGGTGTATAGTGGTGATGAGACCATGACAAGGGGGCGTAGTGTCGGCATTTTTATGTGAAAGGAGGCGAATCATCATGTTTATGGGAACGACTTACAATTCCATTGACGAAAAAAACAGGATGATCGTGCCCTCCAAGCTGCGTGCCGGACTGGGCGCCCGCTGTGTACTGACCAAGGGACTGGACCGCTGTCTATATATCTATACGATGGAGGACTGGGAGAAACAGATGGAAAAAATCGCGCAGCTGCCGGAATCCGATCCGAAGGTGCGTGCGTTCATTCGTCACTTCTGCGCCAACGCCGCGGAATGTGAATTCGACAAGCAGGGTCGTATCGGTATCCCGCAGGAGCTGAAGAGCTATGCAGGCATCGAAAAAGAGCTGGTCACCATGGGTGCGATGAGCAAGATCGAAATCTGGGCGAAGGATATCTGGGAAGCACCGGATAACGAAAACCGCATGGAGAGCGAGGACTTCGCCAAGGCGCTGGCAGCGTACAATTTCTAAGGAGGCGGCAGGAAAGATGGAATTCAAACATACCTCCGTTCTCTTTACGGAATGTATGGAGGGGCTGGCAATCAAGCCGGACGGCATTTATGTCGACGGTACGCTCGGCGGCGGCGGGCACAGCAGCGGCATCTGTGCGCGGCTGGGCGCAAATGGAACACTGATCGGCATCGATCGGGATACCGACGCGCTGCAGGCGGCGGAGAAGCGGCTGGAGCCGTATGCGTGCCGCAAAATTTTCGTACAGAGCAACTATGCACAGATCAAAGAGGTCCTTGCAGACCTGCAGATAGACAAGATCGACGGCGCACTGCTGGATCTGGGGGTATCCTCGTTCCAGCTGGACAATCCGGAACGCGGATTTTCCTACATGCAGGAAGCGCCGCTGGATATGCGCATGAGTCAGGACGATTCGTTTACGGCTTATGATGTCGTCAACGATTACGATGCCGGGGCGCTGCGCAGCATCATCACCCGCTACGGGGAAGAACGCTGGGCGGCGCGCATCGCGGATTTCATCGTCAAGGCGCGTAAGGACAAGCCCATTGAGACGACAACAGAGCTGGTTGACATCATCAAGGCAGCGATTCCGGCATCTGCGCGTCGGGACGGACCGCACCCGGCGAAACGAACGTTTCAAGCGATTCGCATCGAGGTCAACGACGAGCTCGGACAGCTCGAAAAGGCTGTCGATGCATTCTGCGACGTGCTGGCACCGGGCGGCAGGCTTTGCGTGATCACCTTCCATTCACTGGAGGATCGTATCGTCAAGGAAAGTATCGCAAGGCGGATACATCCTTGTACCTGTCCGAAGGAGTTTCCGGTCTGTGTGTGCGGTAAGAAGCCGGACATCAGCAAAAAATCGGGCAAACCGATCCTGCCGACTGCGGAAGAGATCGAACAGAACCCGCGCGCCCGCAGCGCGAAACTGCGGATTTGCGAGAAGCTGTAGCGCACCGCGGATTTTCCGCAGTCATGGAAACCGAGACCGCAGAGGATCGCGAAAGTATCAGGATATTACCAAATAGAGCAGAAAGGGAGCGAGCATGGCTTTACCAAACAGAGCCTATACTGCGGACTATACGCATGTAGGACGTGCTGTACAGTCCGGCGGACAGCCGAGACCGGGCAGTGCAGCAAGCATATACAGAGGACAGGCAAGAGCCGGCGGTGCGGCAAGCACATACAGAGGACAGGCAAGACCGGGTAGCGTGGCAAACGCGTATCGCGGACAAGCTTATCCGACCTATGCGCCTGATCCGGAGAGAGACCGCCGCAGCAAGGAGTGGAAACAACGAAATATCACGCTGCAGCCGCAGCCTGCGCAGACCGCAGATACAAGCATTCTGACGCATGCCATGCTGGCAAAGACGGTCGCTGTACTGATTTTTGCGGGTATTTTATTGATCGCAACTGTATTTTTGACGGCAAAGGCGAGCGAGATCAAATATTCGATCAACAGTCTGACACGCCAGAACACTGCGATCCAGAAGGAGATCGATGTGCTGCAGGTCAAAATCGGCAGCGCCAACAGCATCGAAAGCATCGAGCAGTATGCGACGGAGGAGCTGGGCATGCGCTATCCGAAAGCAAACCAGTCCATTTATCTGACTGTGGACTGCAGCCGGAACGCGGATCTCGTGCAGAGGATCAAAGAAAAGGCATATCGCGCATAAAAAAGCTTCCCTGGGAATATACAAAAATAAGAAAACGCAAAAGACGAAAATCATTTCTGACAAAATAATTGCATAAGAAACGAAAACAGCCGGACAACTAAATACCATCCTTAGGGTCTGGCTCTTTCTTTCGAGACGGAAGGAGAACGCATGCGGGCAGCACCGGTAGGCACAAAAAATAAAAAACGAATCGCACTGGGATTTCTGATCGTGGCAGTTCTGCTGCTGTTATTGACGTTTCGTGTGGCATACTGGCAGATCATCAAAGGCGAGTGGTTGACAGAAAAGGCGATCGCACAGCAGACGCAGGATACACCGATCGAGGCGAAACGCGGGGCAATCTACGACCGCAACGGCAAGGAGCTGGCGACCAGCATCACCTGCTACACGCTCTGGGCAAGACCCGCGCAGGTCAAGACACAGAAGGGCAAGACCATCACCGCGGAGCAGATCGCAGCGATCGCTTCGCAGATTGCAGAGATCACCGGACGGGATGCGGAAACGGTACAGACGAACTTAACCAAATCGACGGCGTTGGTGCGGATCGCGAGCAACCTGGATAAAGAGACGGCAGATGCGGTGCGTGCGCTGAAGCTCAACGGGCTCGAGCTGGCAGAGGGCACGAAACGGTACTATCCGCTCGGCAATTTTGCCTCTCAGCTTTTGGGCAGCGTCAGCGCGGACAATACGGGACGCGCAGGCATCGAGCTGGAATATGACCAGTATCTTGCAGGCGTATCCGGCAGATGGAAAAAGAACACCGATTTGCTCGGCAACGAGCTGGTCGAGGGCGCGGAGGAATATCACGAGGCGCAGGACGGCTACAATGTCGTGCTGAGTCTGGATGAGGCCATTCAGTATTATGTGGAAAAGGCACTGGAAAAGGGGATGGAAAAAACCAAAGCCAAGCGCATCATGTGCCTAGTCATGAGCCCAAAGACCGGGGAGATCCTGGCAAGTGCCACGACACCGGGCTATGATCCGAATGAGCCGATGGACAGCAAAAATGTGCCGGAGGCGCAAGCGGAGGCATATGAAAAAATGTCCGCGGACGAAAAGCAGAGTTATCTCATCAGTCTGTGGCGTAATCCGGTCATCAGTGATACCTACGAGCCGGGTTCGACTTTCAAGCTGCTGACCTCCTCGTCGGCACTCGAAGAAAAGGTCATCGACACCCATACGACCTTCCAATGCGCAGGCAGCTTTACGGTTGCAGGCGTCAGACTGCACTGCTGGACGCGCGGCAGTCATGGCACGCAGACGATCCGGCAGGCAATCGGTAATTCCTGTAATCCGGCGCTGGCTAAGGTCGCGACACTGATGGGAAAGCAAACCTTTTATAAATATTTAGGACTTTATGGCATCACGGAAAAAACCGGTGTGGACTATCCGGGCGAGGCCGGGTCCATCATGTACGCGCTCAAGGACGTCGGTCCGGTAGAGCTGGCGACCATCGGCTACGGTCAGAGTATTTCGGTAACGCCGATTCAGCTCTTGACGGCAGTCAACGCCATCGGCAACGACGGGGTACTGCTGCAGCCGCATTATGTCAAGGCACTGACAGACAGCGACGGCAAGGTCGTAAAGGAATTTGAACCGACCATCGTGCGCAAAGTCCTGTCTGCCAAGACTGCCAAGGAAATGCGCAGTATCATGCAGTACGTCGTCGATGAGGGCGGCGGCGGCAACGCGCGTATCGCGGGCTATCGTGTCGGCGGCAAGACCGGTACTGCCAACAAGATTGATGCCGGAACCGGAAAATACGGCAAGGATTATTACAGCTCCTTCATCGGCATGGCGCCGATGGATGACCCGCAGGTCTCCATTTTGGTTGTTGTGGACAGTCCGAGGGGCTCTTACTACGGCTCGATGGTTGCAGCACCGATCGCCAAGGAAATATTGACCGATACCCTGCGGTATCTCAACGTGACGCCGACCTACAGCGCATCCGAGAAAAAGGCGATCGAGGGCAATTATACCATTGTACCGAACGCCATCGGCAAGCCGTTTAGTGAGGCGGTCGGCATCATCGGCGGCAAGGAGCTGAAATACAGCAGACCGAAGTCTGCGCAGGATGACGACGAATTTACGGTCGTAGACCAGTATCCGAAAGCGGGTACCAAAGTAAAGAAAAATTCCGTTGTCTATGTTTATAAAGAATAGAATGATCTAACAATACCTTCGGTTGACAAAGGCACACACGGTTTGCAAAGGCTTCTTTGCTTCTGTGCTTTGTTGTCTTCGCTCACCGTAGCACCACTACGCCTCGCTCATCCGCCTTGCACAGAGGCAAATATTCTCTCTGCAAACTTCCTTTGGAACCTGGCGGCTTGAAATTTCGGCGCAGGCAAGACCGCAGGACGAAGTCCTACTGGACGCAGGTCAAGGATGAGAACGCAGCATGCGTTGAAATTTCAAACCGTCCAAGCGCGTGTGCTCTTGTCAACCGAAGGTAGCAGGAGAGGGTATGAGGCTGACCGATCTGACGGGAGCGCTGCGGGTGCAGCGCCTCCTTGGTACGGCCGATAAAGATGTGAAAGCATTGAAATACCGATCAGATAAATGTGAAGCGGGGGATGCGTTCTTTGCCCTGCGCGGCAGAGATGCAGACGGTCATGATTTCATCGCGGATGCTGCGGCGCGCGGTGCACAGGTGATTTTCGTCGAAGATGCTGCGGCATGCGCCTCCGATATCAAAAACAATCCGGACTTGACCCTTGTGGAGGTGCCGAACACGCGGCAGGCGCTGGCATTGACCGCGGCGGCGTTTTACCGTTATCCGGCGCGCGAGCTGCTGACTGTCGGCATTACCGGCACCAAAGGCAAGACGACGACTGCGTTCCTGCTGCAGGCGATTTTTGAAGCAGCGGGGATGCAAACAGGCATCATCGGGACGGTACACTGCGGCTATGAGGAACATTATCATGCGGCGGCGAATACAACGCCGGAGTCCTGCGAGCTGCAGCGAATGCTGCGGGAAATGGCAGACGGCGGCTGCAAGGCTGTCGTCATGGAGGTTTCTTCGCAGGGACTGAAGTTTTCCCGAGCAGCGGGCATCCCTTTCGACTATGCGCTGTTTACCAATTTAAGTCCCGATCACATCGGCATCGGAGAGCATCGCGACTTTGCAGAATACACTTACTGGAAGAGCAGGCTGTTTTCGCAATGCGAGACCGCGGTCTTGCATGACGGCGATCCGGCATGGGCCAGCATGGCGGCGCACAGCAGTGCCAAAAAAAAGATTTTTTTTGGGATTACGGGGTCTGCACACAGCAATGACACTGCGGACAGCGGCGCTGCCGGTGAAAGCATATCGGCGGCAGATACGGTGCATGCCTGCGAGGTCCGGCTTTTTAGCGCGGGCGGCAGGCTTGGCTCTGCGTTTCGGCTGCAGGACGGTGCTGATTTTGTGATCGGACTGCCGGGCATGCATAATGTCGAAAACGCCTTGGGCGCGATTGCTGTTGCCAGAGACCTCGGCATTGCGGACGATGTGATACGGCAGGCACTGCGGACGGTTTTTGTTCCGGGCAGGACGGAGACGGTGGATATCGGTCCCGACCGGATTGCGCTGGTTGACTACGCGCATAACGGGGTGGCGCTGCAGCACCTGCTCGAAACGCTGCGGACTTACGAGCCGCGTCGGCTGCTGCTGGTATTCGGCTGCGGCGGTGAGCGGGCTCCCAAGCGGCGGACCGAGATGGGGCGCGTGGCTGCGCAGATGGCAGATCTCTGCATTGTAACGTCTGACAATCCGCGCAGGGAAGATCCGCTTGGGATTATCGGCGACATTACCGCGGCGATGGATGTAGCAGGCGGCTGCAGTTATCAAGTAATCGCAGACCGCCGGGAGGCCATCCGCACAGCGGTACAGATGACAGGACCCGGCGATATGCTCGTCGTCGCGGGCAAGGGACATGAGACTGATCAGATCATCGGGACGGAAGTTCGACATTTTGACGATAGAGAAGAACTGAGGAAAGGGCGAAGGCTATGAGGAAATTTACCATTGCAGAGATTTTACAGGCAACAGGCGGCAGCTTGTACTGCGGAAGCGCGGAGAGCGGTATCTTGGGTATCGCGACCGACTCCCGCAAGGCAAAAGCGGGCGACCTGTTCTTCGCCTTAAAAGGGGAGGTGACCGACGGCCATCTGTATCTGGACGGCGTGCTGCGCGGCGGCTGCCGTTCACTGGTCGTATCGGACCCGGAGAAAATCCCAAAAGAGGCATTTTTGCAGACCTCCGAGGAGCCGGACGTCATCGTTGTCGAGGACACGACACGTGCCTTACAGGATCTTGCGGCATATTATCTGGCAATGCTGCCGCTGCAGCATAAGATCGCGGTGACAGGCAGTGTCGGCAAGACGAGCACGCGCGACCTGCTGTATTATGCGATCAGAAACCACTGCAAATCGGCGCGCAGCATGAAAAATTTCAACAACGGTTTCGGTCTGCCGCTGAGCATTCTGGAATTCCCGCCGGACACCGAGGTGGCAGTCCTTGAAATGGGGATGGACGACTTCGGTGAAATCGAGCGTCTTGCCGATCTGGTGCGGCCGGATATCGCGCTGATCACGAATATCGGCATTTCGCATATCGAAAAGTTGGGAAGCCGCGAAGGCATTCTGCGGGCGAAGATGGAGGTCACGACCTATTTCACGCCAAAGGATACGCTGATCGTCAATGCGGACTGCGACCTGCTGACACCGGCGTATACGGCGGGCGATTACCATCTGGTCTGTGTCGGCAGTGAGCCGCAGGACGATTTCGTGGTTTCGGACATACGCGATTTTGGCGATAAAGGTATAAAATACTGTCTAAGACGTAAAGATAAAACATATGAGATCACATCGCCGCTGCCGGGCGCACACAACGCGGGCAATCAAGCTTTGGTCATCGCAGCGGCGGAGCTTTTGGGGATCACGCCGGAGGAAGCGGCTGTCGGCATGCAGGAGGCGGAGTTGACCGGGAACAGGCTCAAAATCAGGCAGGCAGGCGGCATCAAGGTCATCGATGACAGCTATAACGCCAGTCCGGTTTCCGTAAAATCTGCGATAGAGACCTTGACAGCGACCGCAGGAAAGCGTAAAATCGCTATTTTAGGGGATATGTTTGAGCTTGGCGGTGAGAGCCGCGGCGCACATCTGGCGGTCGGCGCATTTGCGGGTCAAAAGAATCTGGATCTGCTGATCGCGATCGGTAAGGACGCGGCGTATTACGCAGAGGGCGCGGCGGCGCATATGGATGCGGCAAAGATTCAATATTTCCCGGACAAAAACGAGTTCCTGACGCACTTGCCCGGACTGCTGGCGGCGGGCGATGTCGTGCTGGTCAAAGCCTCACGCGGCATGGCGCTGGAGGAGATCGCGGACCGCATGCTGGCGGCGCAGGAAGCAGCGGACAGCGAAGCAGATCGATGAACAGGCAGGCAGAGGCATGCCTTGCATCGCTGCAGACGACAGGAAACAGGATAAAAACAAGGAGATACAAAAATGGAAATGTTACGATACCCGATCATAGCACTGGTCATCGGTTGGATTCTGGGGGCAGGCTTTACGAAGCTGCTGCTGCCGTATCTGGAAAAAAAGCAATTCAAGCAGTTTGTCAGAGAGGTCGGACCGCAGTCACATCTCTCTAAGACGGGCACGCCGAGCATGGGCGGACTGGCGATCATCGGCGCGTCTGTGCTGGCATCGGCAGGCGTTGCGGACGGCTGGCATTTGGTCGTCATCCTGCTCGTCATGGTACTGTTCGGCTGCATCGGCTTTATCGATGATTACGAAAAGGCGATCAAAAAGAATAACGCGGGCATCAGCCCGAAGCAAAAGATCATCCTGCAGTTCGTATTCTCCGGGGCTTTCGCGATTTATGCTTATCTGTATTCCGGCTTCGGAACGGTACCCGGCAGCGCAGTGTGGATCCCGTTTGTGGACCGCTATATCGACTTCGGACTGCTGTACATCCCGTTCATCATCTTCGTCATGATCGCATTCAGCAACGCGGTCAATCTGACGGACGGTCTGGATGGTCTGGCCTCCGGCGTGACAGCGCTGGTGGCGTTCTGCATGGTCATTTTAGGCGTGGGTGCTTATCCGATGATCACTGCGGCGCCGATCGTTTACGGTGCAGTCGCAGGTGCTTGTCTGGGCTTCCTGATGTACAACAAGAACCCGGCACGCATCTTCATGGGAGACACCGGCTCGATGGCGCTCGGTGGCGTTCTGGCGGCGGCGGCGGTCATGCTGAAGATGGAATTTCTGGTGGCAATCGCGGGGCTGCTTTATGTGCTGGAAGCGCTCTCGGTCATCATCCAGGTGGCATATTTCAAAAAAACGCGCAAGCGCTTCTTTAAGATGGCGCCGATCCACCATCATTTTGAGCTCTGCGGCATGAAGGAAAAGAACGTTGTCTACCTGTTCTGGGGTATGACGCTGGTGTTCTGCATGCTGGCAATTCTGGTAAGCAATCTGTAAATCACATCAATGACAAGAATAAGGAAACAAAGAGGCAATCCTATGGAAAACAAGAATCTGGAAAATATCAAAGGCAAAAAAGTGCTCGTTGTCGGCATGGGTAAATCCGGTATCGCAGCTGTGCAGGCGATGCTTGCGCTCGGTGCAGAGGTTGCGATCCAGGACTCCAAGGACCGCAGCGCTATCGACGGACAGCTGCTGAATTTCCTGGAGGGCAAGAACGTGACCTGCTATTTCCATGCAGTTCCGGTAGCGGAAGAACGATTCGATATGCTGATCCTCAGTCCGGGCGTGGACCCGGCACTCCCGTTCGTGCAGGAGGCCAAGGCACACGGTGCGGAGATCATCGGTGAGCTGGAGATCGCTTACCGCATCGCACGCGGTACCTTCGTGGCGATCACCGGTACCAACGGCAAGACGACGACAACCACGCTGACCGGGGAAATTTTCAAACGTTCCGGACGCAAGACCTATGTGGTCGGCAATATCGGTGTGGCAGTGATCTCCAAGGCGCTGGAGGCGGACGAGGACGACTGGCTGGTGACCGAGACCAGCAGCTTCCAGCTGGAGACCATCCGCTATTTCAAACCGGCGGTTTCTGCGATCCTCAATCTGACGCCGGACCACTTGAATCGCCATCATACGATGGAGGCCTATGGTGCGGCAAAGGCGCGCATCTTCGAGAACCAGGACGAAAGCGGCTATTGCATCGCCAATTACGACGACAAGCTGAGCTTCGGTCTGACCCGGAGCTGCAGAGCAAAGGTGATCCCATTCTCTATCAAGGAGGAACTGCCGCTGGGCGCCTATCTGCGTGCGGACGGCATGCTTGTCATCAAAAATGAGGCGGGCGAGGTGCTGGAGCTTTGCCGTCGGGACGAACTGAAGATCATCGGCGACCACAATGTGCAGAATGCACTGGCGGCGGCAGCCATCAGCTATTTCGCAGGGATCGATGTCAAAACGATAAGCGAAAGCCTGCGGGCTTTCGGCGGTGTGGCGCACCGCATTGAATATTGCGGCGAAATCGGCGGCGTAAAGTTCTATAACGATTCCAAGGGAACCAATGTAGATGCAGCAGTCATCGCACTGAAAGCCATTCAAAAAAATATCATTCTGATCGCCGGCGGCGACGGCAAGGGGCAGGAATTCGACGAACTGATCGCAAACCTCCCGGGTCGTGTCAAGCACATGCTCCTGCTCGGCAGAGACGGCAAGCTGATCGCAGAAGCTGCACAGAAGCAAGGGTTTACGGACTTTTCCTTTGCGCCGCATATGGAGGCGTGTGTCAAAAAGGCTTTTGCCATGGCAGAGCCGGGCGATACGGTGCTGCTTTCTCCGGCCTGTGCGAGCTGGGATATGTATGACAATTTCGAACAGCGCGGCGATCACTTCAAGACCTGCGTTGCGCGGCTTGCGGAATGATCCGGCAGGCATTGACGTTTTAAGAAAGAAAGACAGAAAAAACCTATGGAAAGACTTGCAGTTCACACAAAACAGAAGACCGGCGATCTGAGCATCGTGCTGCTGGTGACGATTCTAGTAATCTTTGGTATCGTCATGATCTTCAGCGCCAGCTATTATTATGCAATCAGCCAGTATGATGATCCTTACCACTATCTGAAGCGGCAGATCATCTGGGTCATCGCAGGCGCGATCGGGATGTGGATCACCTCCAAGATCGACTATCATTTTTGGCTGCGCCTGTGGATCATTGTTCCGGTGATCTGTCTGATCCTGCTGCTGCTGATTTTCACACCGCTTGGCATTGAAGTCAACGGTGCGACCAGATGGCTCGGTCACAAGAGCTTTCCAATCACTGTCATGCCGGGTGAATTCGCCAAGGTCGGTATTGTTTTGTACATCACCGGACATTTTTCAAAAAAACCAAAGAGTGCTACAGACTGGTGGAAGGGCGTCATGCCGGTGCTGATCGTGACCGGGCTCTATTTTGCGCTGATCATGAAGCAGCCAAATATGTCAACCGCTTTTACTGTTGCGCTGATCGCCGGCGGTATGCTGCTGGTGGCAGGCATCCAGTGGAAGCATGTCGGCGTGCTGGCCGGTCTGGGAGCCGCGGCGGCTGTTGTCTTTGTGTTTGCTGACCGTGAAGGCTATCGTTACGGACGGCTGCTCAGCTTTTTGGATCCGTTTGCGGACGCGCTCGGCGACGGCTGGCAGGTCGTGCAGTCGCTGCTGGCGCTGGGAACCGGCGGATTGACCGGGCTGGGACTTGGCAACAGTGTGCAGAAGAACCTCTATCTGCCGGAGGCGCAGAACGACTTCATTCTGGCAATCATCGGCGAAGAACTGGGCTTTATCGGGATTCTTGCGCTGGTTTTCGTCTATGTGCTGCTGGTCTGGCGCGGCTGCCATACGGCGATGAATGCCAGGGACTATACCGGCATGATGCTGGCGAGCGGCATCACCATGATGGTCGGGCTGCAGGTCGTGATCAACATCGCCGTTGTCACCTCCTCCATGCCGCCGACGGGAATCATTCTGCCGTTTATCAGCTACGGCGGTAACGCGCTCCTGATCTTTATGGGCGCGATGGGTATTCTGCTCAATATATCCAAATCAGCGGAGCTTTAGGAAATCACAGGAGTCATTATGAGAGTCATTGTAACAGGCGGCGGTACCGGGGGGCATATCTATCCGGCGCTCGCTATCGCGGATAAATGCAAAGAAATGGACCCAAGCGGCGAAATTCTGTATGTCGGCAACGACGAAGGCATCGAAAAGGATATCGTGCCGAAAGCCGGTTATCGGCTGGAGCTGGTCGACGCGCGCTGGCTGAATAAGTCCAGCGTCTGGCAGCTCGTGCGTACCGGTGTACGTGTGACCAAGGGCATTCTGGAAGCAAGCAGGGTGATTCGCCGCTTCAAGCCGGACGTGATCATCGGTACGGGCGGCTATGTCTGCTTCCCGGTCATCGTCGCGGGCAAGCTCTACGGAGCCAGGACCTTCCTGCATGAGCAGAACGCGTATCCGGGTCTTGCCAACCGCAGCCTCGAACGCTATGTCGATAAGGTATTTTTGGGCTTCGCGGACGCGGCAAAATATTTCAAGCAGCCGGAAAAAATGGTCGAGGCGGGTAATCCTGTGCGCAAACGGTTCTTCACACTGACGAAAGCAGAAGCACGTAAAAAACTCGGCTTTGCGGCGGACGATTTTATCGTATTCTCGTTTGGCGGCAGCCTCGGCGCGGAGAAGATCAACGAGGTTGCGTTCGAACTGATGCAGGTCCTCAACGGTCACGAAAAAACCATGATGATCTTCGGCACCGGCAAATGGTATTATCAGCAGATGCTCGATCAGGCAGCAGCGCGCGGCATTGTGATCCGCGAAAACATTCTGATCAAGGACTATATCGAGGATATGGAGTATTATCTGGCGGCATGTGACCTTGTCATCAGCCGCGCGGGTGCGCTGTCGGTCGCGGAAACGACGGTCTGCGGCAAGGCGGCGATTTTGATTCCGTCGCCGAACGTAACGGGAAATCACCAGTATTACAACGCAAAAGCGGTCGCCGACCGCGGCGGCGCGATTCTGCTCGAGGAAAAGGAGCTGACGGCAGAGACCTTGATCAGCGAGGTCATGAAGCTGAAAAATAATCCGGCATTGACCGTAGCTATGGGGCAGGCGAGCAGAGCCTGCGCACCGGTCAAGGCGCTGGATATCATTTATGATACGATCTCAAGCACGCTTGCGCAGCGGCAGAGATAGCAGCAACGGTTGATTGCCCTATCTCCTGCTGATTCTCTGCCGGACAGAGATTTGCACAAGCAGGCCAAGCACGTAAAAGGCACCTACCACATAGGATAATAGCGTTGGGAGGTGCTTTTTTTGGACTTTTATCAGATAGACGGCGGCGTGCCGCTGCGCGGAGAATACAGGGTCAAGGGCGCGAAAAACGCGGCGCTGCC
>ERZ773242.1271-NODE-1271-length-25214-cov-12.425375_pt1 | contig 25214 bp, 23 predicted proteins | sample MGYA00511077_ERZ773242 | MGnify/ENA primary metagenome ERZ773242 (study PRJEB29015, sample SAMEA2737754) | human gut metagenome | biome: human gut; feature: human-associated habitat; material: faeces | place: China | collected 2012 ... | reverse complement strand
TGGCATAGTGGCAGAAGCCGCTTAGCCGATATGTTGAATTTTTAACGAACTATTAACATTATAATACCGATATATAATATAGCTTCTTATTTAAAATGTTGTATTGAATCGTGTTTGAACCAAACGTATGGGTTGACAGTCCAAATATGTTTGTATTTTCAAAAAAATATGACCTTCCGGTCATAACGGAACTGGCGTCTTCCATATATCCCGTACTTAGGGCATTTAATTTTTAATTCAAAACGTGAAAAGATTATGAAGAATGGTTGCCAAAGAACATAAAAACATGAAATGTAAGTCTGCCAAAGTGAGATGCGTGGATATCTCTTTAATCAAGAATAAGCAAGACCATGAACTCAACGAAGAGCGTTTAGGCGGCTATATTAAGCGTCTACTCAATTATTTAAGTTTCTCAAGTGCTAAAATGATGTAATAAAAAAGGCTAAAGTTTTTGATAATTCAATGATTATCACTATATTAATGTCACCAAACAAACAATATAGAACACTTTAGCCATGAACAAAGATAGACTATCGGTGAACTCCAAGAGTTTTTTGCAAACAATGATGCCAGCAAGGCAATAAAGAGCATATCAGCCATAATGAACAGCATAAGGATACAGAGCAAAGTCATCGGATCAGTCAAGAATCCGAACTGCAAGTTCACCTGCCTTCAGGTGCTGCAGCTGCTTGTGCTCTTCCCGTTCTTCTCGGTGAAGAATGCTGCCAATTATTCGTCCTCTGCACTCTGCAAATTGTTTGCATGCGATAAGGATATGTTCTATCGCTTCATGAACGACGGCAACGTCAATTGGCGACGTATAATCTACTCGGTTTTCAGACAGCTGTATTCTCGTGTGAGCCGCAAGACAACAGCAAAATCTGATGTGAAGTGCGTCATCATCGATGATACAGACCTTCCTAAGACCGGCTTCAAGACAGAGAAGATCGGTAAAGTCTTCTCTCATACTCAAGTGAAGCCTATACTGGGCTTCAAGGCGATGTTCCTCTGCTTCACAGACGGTGTGTCTCAGTCTATTCTTGACTTTTCTCTTCACGGAGAAGAAGGAAAGCGCAGCGACAAGCCACAGGGCTTAACCAAGAAACAGGCAGCCTCACGTTATACCAGGGGACACTCGGAAGATGAGCGTATCGCTAAGCGTAGCGCTGAGTACCTTGCAAGCAAGATTGAAACTGCCATCGGTATGCTGAAGCGCTCAATCATTGAGGGTGTACGCTTCGACTATCTTCTTGTCGACAGCTGGTTCACCTGCACCGGACTCCTGAAGTTCGTGGTCTCAAGGCACTTTGGATGCCATCTTATCGGAATGATAAAGATGGGCAAGACCAAGTATGAAACCGCTCTCGGAACCAAAACTGCACCTGAACTTATCAAGTCTCTTCAGAAGTCAAAGAACGTAAAGCATAGCCGTTCAATCGGTTATTACACTGCGACCATCTCTGCAAAGCTCTCAGGTGTCAAGGTCAACCTGTTCTTCTATAGAAAAGGCAAGAACGGTAACTGGAATGCCCTGCTAACCTCCGATCTTAAGCTGGACGCCAAGGAAGTCTTCAAACTTTACTCAAGACGATGGGTTATTGAAGTTGCCCACAAGGAGATGAAGCAGAACCTGAAGCTCGGAAAGAACCAGTGCAGGGACTTTGCCGGACAGATTGCTGGCGTATCACTGTGTGTCTTGCAGTACAATATACTCAGTTATGTCAAACGCAATGAGTCTTACGAGACTATCGGAGGACTCTTTGCTGAAATTACAAAGAACTCTGTTGAACTTTCAGTAGCAGAAAGAATCTGGCTGCTGATCGTAGAAGTTATAAACGTCATTGCCGAGGCTCTAAACTGCGATGCCATGGCTTTGACTGAACAAGTAATATCAAACGACAAACAAATCAAAGCAGTGAAACTGGCATTTGACAAGCTGGCGGTCGCCGCCTGACTGGCTAAAATTCACTTGCGAAACTTAAGTAAATCAATTCAAAATATTAGTATCCCATTTTGACGGGACATTAAAGAACGATTGGTTACCCAAGGGTAAGAACAGTGACCATCTGTTGGTGGAGACCTTTTATTTCAATCCGCCGATGGAATTGAGCAACATCCTGCTTCGCATCAAGGCCAAAGCTTATCATCTAACCCTTGTCCGTCCGGAACGGTATGTTAATATGGAGAAGAAATCTGTGTCCTATGCGGTATAAGTATTTATTTGTCGGCTTATAGGCTCTTTTTGGAGACAATATATTTGCCAATGATCATGTAATTATTCATTTTTCTACAAATCACGTGAGGTATTTGTTCATCTCATAAGAGGCGGCAATACTACCATGAGATTGGAAAATCCAAAAGTTTTAATTGAATATTGCAAACTGCTGTTTAATATAAATAAAGTATATGGTTCGATTATGGTTGTAAATCAACTAAAAGCAGGAGCATTTTTGTCTTATATTTCCATCGTCTTACATAATATAATAGGTTTACTCTATACCCCTTTCATGCTACGTATGCTGGGGCAGTCAGAGTATGGTCTTTATTCGCTCGTAGAATCTGTGGTGGCATATTTAACCATCTTAGACCTTGGCTTTGGCAATGCAATAATACGTTATACAGCTAAATTTAGAGCAGAAGGGAAAGTTCAAGAGCAATGGGAAATGTTTGGTATGTTTTTCATGCTCTACGTCGTAATCGGAATTGTGGCATTTGCTGCAGGACTAATCTTGTATTTCAATACCGATAGTATGTTCTCCAACACTATGGACGAAGAAGAAATGTACAAGATTAACGTAATGATGTTGCTGATGGTGTTTAACATCGCTTTTACTTTTCCAATGAGCATTTGGGGGGCAATTATCACAGCGTACGAGAATTTTGTGTTTCAAAAGATGGTCGGCATAGTCCGCATTATACTGAATCCTGCTGTGATGATAGTCCTGTTGCTGATAGGGTACAAAGCCATTGCAATGGTCGTCGCCACTACTATATTCAATGTCGTAACACTCCTCATCAATTACTGGTATTGCAAGAATAAGCTACAAATAAAAGTGCGGTTCGGTCATTTCAAATGGGGCTTTTTCAAGGAAGTGTCAATTTACTCCTTTTGGATGTTCCTGAATAGCATAATGGACCGAATTTATTGGAGTACTGGACAATTTGTGCTTGGTATGTTCAAAGGCGCAACTGTTGTCGCTGTATATGCTGTAGCAATAAGGCTACAAGGTATCTATATGGGATTCTCAACAGCCATCTCTGGTGTATTCTTGCCCAAGGTGACAGGTATGGTTGCCAAGGGAAATAGCGAGAAAGAGGTATCCGACCTTTTTGTACGGACAGGACGCATACAATACATAGTTATGGCGTTTGTTTTGACAGGTTTTATAATCTTTGGCAAGCAATTTATTTGCATTTGGGCTGGTCAGGAATATGTTGAATCTTATTGGATAGCACTCTGCTTCTTCGTTCCATTGACTGTTCCATTGATACAAAATCTAGGCATTACCATTTTGCAAGCGCGCAATCAAATGCGATTTCGTTCCACGCTATATGTTATTATAGCTTTGTTAAGTCTGTGCATCTCTATACCCCTTGCGAAACAATATGGGGGGATTGGGTGCGCCGTGGGTACATCTATTGCTTTGATTTTGGGACAAATCATCATAATGAACATATATTATCAAAAAGTCATTCATATTGAAATTAGCCGTTTTTGGAAAGAAATAGGCAAGATGTCGGTCAGTCCAATCTTGATAGGCCTGTTGTTCTGTTTTATCATCTATAAAATCGAGATCGACTCCGTGGCGAAATTGGTGTTGGGGATTATATCTTTCTGTATAGTGTATTGGCCTATTTTCTGGAGATTCGGAATGAACAGATACGAACGAGATTTGTTCGCTGAGCCTTTTCTTCGATTAGCTTATCGTTTAGCTTCAAAAAATGATAGAAATCAAGGATAAAAAGAACTGTTGTGGGTGCTGGGCTTGTGTACAACGTTGCCCAAAACAATGTATCTCAATGCGAAAAGATGAGGAAGGGTTCCTCTATCCTGTGGCTGACACCGTACTGTGTGTCAACTGCGGGCTGTGTGAGAGAGTTTGTCCTATAATCAATCAAGCCAGTCCGCGGGAACCTTTGAGCGTCATTGCTGCCCATAATAATAATGAGAAAATTCGTAATCAATCTTCTTCGGGAGGCATATTCACCCTGCTTGCTGAAAAAGTTATAACAGAGGGCGGTGTGGTTTTCGGCGCACGATTTAACAACCATTGGGAGGTGATTCACGATTGCTCGGACTCCCAAGAGGGAATTTCTGCTTTTCGTGGCTCGAAATATGTACAAAGCATCACTGGGGATTGTTTCATAAAAGCCGAACAACTGCTCAAGCAAGGGCGGCAAGTGTTATATAGCGGCACTCCATGCCAGATTGCTGGACTGCGTAAGTTCTTAAACCGAGAATACGACAATCTTATTACAATAGATGTGATATGCCATGGCGTTCCAAGTCCTGACGTGTGGCAGAAATATCTGAACGAAGAAACTGCACGCCTGATTAGCAGAAGAAAATGGATTCGACCATTCGGCAGCAGTGAAATACGCATAGTTGGCATAGCATTCAGGGATAAGGCTACCGGGTGGAAACAATACAGTTTCGCTCTTACATTCTCTAAGGCCAACAGAGAGAACCTTTATTATCACAGGATGCGAGAAAAAAACACTTATATGCAAGGTTTTTTGAGCGACTTGTATCTTCGCCCCTCGTGCTATTATTGCCCAACCAAAGAACTGAAAAGTGGCAGTGACATAACTATTGGCGATTTCTGGGGTATCGAACATATAATGCCACACCTTGATGATGATCGTGGACTGAGTTGCTTGATGGTAAACACCGAGCGTGGTCAGAATCTCATCAATAGTATTGATGCCGCGAAACATGAAGCACGTTACCAAGATGTGGTTTGCTACAATCCATCGTTACTACATTCGCCTAAAACACCGGCAAATCGTGTGAAATTCTTTACAGAACTGCCAAAACATGGAATGCTACGCACCACACGACGGCTCACACGTGAGCCATTCATACAATCGTGCAGAAATGCCTTTCACAAAACGCTAAAGAAACTCGGATTACGATGAAAATAGGTGTAATCACATTCAGTAATTCTAAGGACAACTATGGGCAGATGTTGCAGATCTATGCCATGCAATGTTTCCTTAAGAAAATGGGACATGAGTGTTTCTTGATTAGATACACAGACTCACCGAAAGCGAAGGCTTCATTCAAATGGAGTAAAGCAATAACATATTTATGCAGATTCCCGCAATATGCTATTTGGTATGTCCAGCAAAAGAAAGAGCGCCGTCAACAAAAGGTTTATGCAACTTCAGCTCAATCGAGCAACATTCTCAGGAGGTTTGATGAATTTCTTAGGGATAACATTGAGATGACCCCAAAAATTTATGATGAAACGAGCATCATAAACAATCCTCCGCAAGCTGATGCTTATGTGTGTGGCAGCGACCAAATATGGTGTGGTGATTGGGCTTATTATTTAAATTTTGCGTCCGAAAATGCTATAAAAATCGCATACGCACCCTCGATGGGTGGCATTACTAATTTCTCACCCGAATATGAGGCGCAAATGAAACGACTGATACATCGGTTAGATTTTGTAGGAATGCGTGAGCAGTCGGGGGTGGAGATTTGCAAACGATTGGGTAGAACCGATGCAGTTCAGGTGGTTGACCCCACATTGCTTTTAGACACGAAAGATTATGATAAAATAAGGATTCCGGTGGCTACCCCAAAGCCCTATCTGTTTCTCTATCTACTCGGCAATCCCATCGGCTATAAAACAAAATATTTCTATGACTATGCAGCTTCCCAAGGGCTGGATGTCGTATATGTGGCAAGTCAAGGGAAAGTCGATGATTACGAGAAATTCCCTGCCCAAGTCGGCGAGTGGGTTGAGTTGCTTGCCAACGCCGAAATGGTAATAACAAACTCTTTCCATTGCACCGTGTTCTCATTGATATACCATCGTAGGGTGGTAACAGTGCCGCTTGTGGGAGGATATGAGCGAATGAACACCCGAATAAATGAGTTACTTGAAAATGCAGGACTTGAAGATTTGATATTAAATAAGGAGTTGGAATACTACCAACAAGACGATTGGGATTTTAGCGGTTTTGATATGTACAAGAACTCTGAGTTGAAGCGTACCTCAGATTATTTTGACAAAATCATAGGTTCAAAATCGATATGAAATTGGCTGAATTGAAAGACCTTCTGCTATCCGATTGGGAAAGATATACTCGGTTGGGAGAGAAGTTGGGTGGTGAACAAATGATTATCAATGCGTTGACTGGTAAAAACCACGCAGCCTCATTTTTATTTTGGTGGAGAATCGCATCTTCTTGTCGGCGAAGGACTCCATTAGGCTTTGTCGCACACTTCATGACCGACAGAATTGGCCGGAAATATGGCATACAAATTCCAATCGGTACTAAGATAGGCAGAGCGTTCTACATCGGACACGGAATAGGGATTGTGATTAATGGCAATACAACAATCGGAGACAATTGCTCCATAAGCCAGTTCCTAACCATAGGCAGCAACAAAGGAACTCCCGCCCGAATTGGCAATAACGTGTATATCGGGCCTAACGTGTGTCTTGTCGAAGATGTTGTAATAGGTAATAATGCCAAGATAGGTGCTGGAGCAGTTGTCGTCAAGGATATTCCAGCGAATGCAACAGCAGTGGGTAATCCCGCAAGAATCATTATTAAACAAACAGAACTATAATATGCCAAAGATTACTGTTTTCACACCATCGTATAACAGAGCTTACATATTGCCGCAGCTGTACAACAGTCTTGTACAGCAGACATCTAGCGACTTTGAATGGGTGGTTGTAGATGATGGCTCGTCGGACAACACATCTGAGCTGCTGTCGCAGTGGGAGGAGTGTGCCAGCTTCCCAATCAAATGGCAAACGCAACCCAACCAAGGGAAGCACATTGCCATTAACACCGGAGTGTCGATGGCTTCGGGCGAATTGTTTTTCATTGTCGATAGCGATGATTATTTGACTCCCGATGCTATTGAGAAAGTAATAAGGTTTTGGGAAAGCGAACAGCGGGGCGATGATATTAGTGGCATAATAGGGTATCGCTCCTTTGCTTCCAATAAATTGGTGGGCACACCACTACCACCCGACATCAAGCGATGCAAATTGTGCGAAACTGGCAAAAAATATAATTCCACTGGCGACAAGGTGGTGATATACCGCACCTCGATATTACGTCGCTTTCCTTTCCCGAAGTTTGGTAATGAACGTTTCTTGCTTGAGAGTTATGTATTTAACCAAATTGACGACGAATATGATATGGTGGTGATGAACGACCGTGTGTATATGTTCCAATATCAAAATGATGGTTTGAGCCAAGACTTCAGGAAACTGTATCGAAACAACCCTATGGGGTTTCTTGCATCAACCACTCAGAACCTGAAATATGCCAACTCGATAAAGTCAAAAGTCAAGCTTCAAGCCCACATAGAGTGCTTGGCAATACGTACAAGTAATTTCCGAGTGTGGTTGCGTAGTTTTTGTTGCCTGACTGGCATACTAGCAGTATTGCCTTCTATTTACCTGTATTACAGGATTTTCATTCAAAAGGTGTCAGATGTGAAACCATACGAGGTATCAACAGAAATCAAACAATAAGAGGCATGAAGAAAGTGTTACAGGTCACCGCCGGAATGAACCGTGCTGGGGCCGAAACCATGATAATGAATATCTATCGGCATATCGACAGGTCAAAACTGCAATTCGATTTTGTGGTATATTCCGATGAGAAACAGGACTATGAGGACGAGATTACCCAATTGGGTGGCTCGGTGATACATATTCCCATCAAGCGAGGCGCAGCAATGGTGAAAAGCATTGAGGCGATACGCAAGATATTAAAGACCAACGGCCCATATTGTGCCATTCATGCCGCCACATTATTTAACAGTTCATACGCAATGCTTGCCTCGCTATTCATTCCTAACTTGGTGCGAGTTGTTCATTCTCATAACACGGGGAACAAACGAAAGAACAGCTTATTAGACAAGTTGTACGAATTCCTGTCACGATTGATAATCATCTCGATGGGGCAGAAATTCCTAGCCTGTGGAGAGGAAGCCGGGAAATTTCTTTTTGGGAAGAAATTCACACAAAAGGGGGTGGTTCTCAACAATGCCATCGATATTGATCTGTTCTACGACGCCAATAAAGATGCCGTGGCTCGCCTAAGGGGAGAATTGGGAATAAGTAACGGAACCTTGGTAATAGGCAATGTAGCCCGACTAGAGGAGGTGAAGAACCATGCAAAAATGATAGAAATAGCTCGGCAAATGAAAAGTCGCCAGATAGAGTTCAAAATGCTATTTATAGGAAGAGGAGGCCTGGAAAACAAGATTAGGGCGGAAATCAAGCGATATGGACTTGAAAAAGAGGTACTCCTTTTAGGAATAAGGTCCGATATTCCCGACTTGCTGCACACGATGGATGTGCTGCTTATGCCATCTATCTTTGAAGGCAACCCTGTGTCGTTGATCGAAGCGCAAGCCGCCAGTGTGCCGTGCGTAATTTCTGATATCATAACAGACAAGATTGACATGGGGCTTCAGCTTGTATCGAAGGTGGCATTGAGCGCTAATGCCGACAACTGGGTTAACCACATACTGAAAGCCTCGAAATCTGCCAAGCCATCCAAGGAACAAGTAGTCGAAGGTCTACGCAAGCACGGCTATGACCTCAACGAAACTACAAAACTGCTGACCGATATATATCTAGGGAACCAATGAGTGTGGCAACAAGAACCAATAACACCCCCGGGTATTTGCTCCTATGTGGAGCTATTCTGACAATCATTGCTGTTTCAGGATTTGGTCATTCTATAAATGTTAATGAGGTAATGGCCATATCGTTTGCATTTGTTGCAAGCATCTATGCTTTTCTCCCTTACAACAATATTCCACCATTGGGGAAATTGACTTGCCTATTTGTATTACTCTCATGTTGTGTGATAGCACTCAACGTAATGCTGAGTGAGTTCAAGGTATACAAAATAGTCAATTTTACATCGCTATTTGGTCTGCTCATCGGCACTGGCATCATATCAGAACTAAAATGGGAAAATATGAATATGTACCGCATTGGTTTGATGATTTCCAGTTTCGCTCTGATTGTTATATACCTATTTCTGCCCGGGCATCTGCTTTATGGTTGGAATTCCAATTCGGCTATATTCCTGATTCCCATCCTTCTGTTAGGAATGTCGTTGATTTATTGTTCCGGTGAGGTTACTTCACGAAAGAAATATATCGGCTTTTATAGCTGCGCACTGGTTGGATTTGTGTTAATATCGTCATTGGATAATCGTAGTTCATTGTTGGCTCTATGCCTGTTTAGTGTCATTCCCTTATTCCCATGGGTATTAAGCAATCAGAAGTGTTTCCGTTGGATTTATGCTGTCATCATAGCAATGGGGGTTATCACACCATTCTTTCAAGATTATATCGCAAATAACGAGTTATTCCAGGATATCATCTCATTGACAAAAGGAGATAAAATGGGAGGGTTCAATGGCAGAGAAATATTGTGGCATAAGGCTGTTGGTATTATCGAGGAGAATCCCATGATGGGGAAAGAGGGCTGGCGGGTCATCTATTTCCACAATTTCTCGCTCGATGTGCTGATACAATATGGCTGGCTGGGCTGGGTAACATTTAGCACTATTGTGATTGTAATCCTTGAACGCTGTTTCGTGCCAGGAAGCAAATATAACATACTGCTATATGCATTCATCGTATTGCTGCTATTAAACACCTACGAAAATGCGTTTCTTGCCAATAACTATTTCACGATATTCCCATATTTCTTAACCGGTATAGCTTGGAGATATGCTAAACAAAAACAACAAAGAAAGATAGTATGGACAACACACAGAAACTCTTATTTATAATGGATACATTCCCGCTGGGTGGGATTAGCAAAAGTTTACTAGCCTTGCTCAATGAGCTTGATTACAGCAAGTATGAGATAGATATGTTACTCATGAGGCAAGAAGGGATATTTGTGCCAATGATTCCCCGGCAAGTCACTTTGCTGCCAGAACCGCTGCCAATGGAATTTAGGGATCCTCACCCAAAGAATCTCTTGAGAAACTTATTAAGGTTGCCGTTCCATGAATGGCTTAAATGGGCTGGGTTTTCAATGAAATGCTGTTTTGCTCGTATCGTAGGGGGCTTGCACCGACATATACAAGTGATGGATACATGGCTCGGGCACAACACTCCATCGGTCAATAAACATTACGACGCTGCCATAGCCTACCAAGGAGGACGTTGCATTTATTACCTAGTGGAAAAAATAGATGCAAAGGTAAAGATAGGCTATGTACACACTGACTACAAAATGAGCGAAGTGGATTATATGCTTAAACCGACAGATAAATGCTATTTTCCACGCTTGTCGGCTATCGTAACCATTTCCCAAAAATGCAAACAGTCTCTGATAGAGGAATTCCCTGAAATTGCTAATAAAATAAACGTCATAGAAAATATATGCTCTCCAAGATTGATTCGCTCTTTAGCCAACGACCCAATTCATGATTATGATGAAGGCCTTGATGTAGGAGTTAGAATTGTCACAATGGGCAGATTTGACATACAAGTTAAAGGCATAGATATTGCCATTGCGGCTGCTAAAATACTACGGACCGAAGGTGTTAAATTCAGATGGTATTTTGTAGGCGACGGCAATCAAAGACCTAAAGTGGAGAAACTTATTTCCGACAATGCCTTGCAAGAAGATTTCATACTGCTCGGTGCTAAGGCAAATCCATATCCGTACATACGGCAATGCGACATATATGTGCAGCCGTCACGCTATGAGGGAAAATCGGTAGCACTCGACGAAGTAAAGGCGTTGCAGAAGCCTGTGGTTGTGACCAACTTTTCCACAGTCTATGACCAATTCATTGATGGCAAAACTGCCCTTATATGCGAAATGACCCCAACAGATGTCGCCAACAAAATTAAAAGGCTGATTGAGGATAAGGCTCTTAGGAATTCATTGGTCTCGAACTTACAGCAAGAGAAAGTCGGGAACGAAGAGCAGGCACAGGTGTTTGAGTCGTTAATTTCGTCGATGCTATGATAAAAACTATCATTCAAGCAGGATTTGGCAACCAGCTGTTTCAATATGCCACAGGATATGCTCTGGCTAAACGCTTGAAGCAGCAATTAGTGCTTGACACCAGTTTTTTTGACTATGTGAAAGGCTCTAATGCCGACAATGTCCGGGTTAATAATCTGAATCTGTTGCGACTCGATAATCCCGAATTTGACAGCTCTCCCCAGACGTATTGGAAATATCGTTATGGTGTTCTCTTGCGTAAAACTCCCTTTTGGCGTTTACTTGGTTTTACCTCTCGGGTCGTGTGGGAGGATGTTGCCAATTGCAGGGAGTTTCAAGCTGAATTGTTTAACGGTATAGAACGATACCGTAACTTTGCAATATATGGCTTTTGGCAGAATACAAATTATTTCAAAGATGTGATTGTTGACCTGAAGCGGCAATTTGTGCCAAATTATCAACTTGCTGGCGAGGTTAGCAAACTTAATTCAGAGATAAGTTCAAATACTGATTCGGTCGGTGTGCATATTCGCAGAGGCGATTTTGTTCGGTTGGGCTGGAACAAAGGGGCTGATTATTACAGGGCAGCTATCGGTATCATGCGCCAAAGCCTCAACAGACCACACTTTTATATATGCACCGATGATAAGGTATGGGCTCGCAATGAATTTAAGGAAGAACGAGATATTGAGATAATTGATATTACGTCTGCTACCCAAGACATTGATGAGTTCTTTCTACTTTCCATGTGCCATCACCAGATAATTTCAGAAAGCACATTTGGATGGTGGGCTGCATATCTGAATATGCATACCGACAAGCGCATCATTATTCCAGCCGATGCACAAGGTGAAATTTTCAATCAATATAACTGGACAAGAATATAATCCATAATGATTCCCAAAATCATCCATTATTGCTGGTTTGGTCGTGGGGCTATGCCGGCTAGTGCCTATAAGTGTATCGACAGTTGGAAGAAATTTTTACCCGACTACGAAATCAAGTTGTGGAATGAGGATAATTTCGACGTCAATATGATACCATATACACGAGAAGCTTACGAGGCCAAGAAATTTGCTTTTGTGAGCGATTTTGCCCGGTTTTGGGTTCTGTATAAATATGGCGGGCTGTATTTCGACACCGATGTCGAAGTAATTCGCCCGCTGAACGATATTATCGAGCGAGGACCATTTATGGGGCGTGAAAGAAATGTCAAACCTGCACCAGGAGGCGAATGTACGTGTGCCGTCGCCCCGGGACTTGGTCTGGGAGTAAACCCAGGACTTGGTCTGTACAAAGAAATTATCGAGTTTTATTCATCCCTGCATTTCACATTGTCTGAAAATGGGATGCCGCCCAAGACCATTGTGGATCATACCACATCTGTACTGTGCCGGCACGGACTGAAAGCCACCAACGACATCCAACTATGTGCCGGAGTATGGATTTACCCAAAAGAATATTTTGCACCAAAGGATGTAGACACGCATTTGCTCGAAATTACTGATAATACACGCACTATCCACCACTATGATGCCTCTTGGGCCGAATGGTATGACAAAGCTGCTGGAATACGAGGCATCAAACTGCGTAAGATCTTAGGACAGCGAATAGGTAACTTCATAAATGTGATAATCTACGAGATACAGAAGCATGGGCTACAAAGCCTGATCAGAAAGGCATTTCACAGACTGGTGCGTCGATGATGTCAAAGTTTGAAGCTTCGCTACTCAAGGGTCAGCTACCTAACAGCCATCGTCCTCGATCTCCTAAACAAATTCGCCAAAAAAATTTTATCGTCTTTATAGTGGTTTATTATTCTGCATTATGGACAGTCTCCCTTTAGTAACAATTGGCATCCCGGTCTACAATTGTGAACAATACATAGAATTGGCTATAAAATCTATATTAAAACAAACTTATGCCAATTTTGAATTGATAATAACCGATGACGGTTCAACAGATAACACGGTGGGAAAAGTCAGGAAATTTGATGATCCACGTATCAAACTGATAGCTGACGGCAAGAATCGTGGTATAAGTTACCGACTGAATCAACAAATAGATATGGCTGAAGGCGCGTTCTTTGTTCGCATGGATGGTGACGATATGATGTTTCCCACACGTATAGAGAAGCAGATAGGTTATTTGTTAGAACACCCTAACGTTGATATTGTCGGAAGCGGTGCTGTAATCATAGATGATGAAAATGCAATATTAGGATTTCGAGAAGGCAGGAATGATTTTTATTCAGTGAGAGACATAGTGTTTCGTTCAAGGTACATCCACCCTACGGTATCGGGGCGAATAGATTGGTTCAGGAAATATCATTATAAAGAAGATTACAACGGTTGTGAAGATCGAGACTTGTGGATTAGAAGCTTTAATGATAGCAAAATGCATTGCTTTGATGAACCTTTGATGTTTTATCGAGACACAACAGATTTCAAACTTCGCACATATCTCTACAGAATGAAACAAGGCAGAATAATGCGAATAGGAGAAAGACGCATAATTGGTAATTTATCGATTGTTATAGAGTATGTTACTCGAAACTATATAAAGACCATTGCTGTATATTTACTTAGCAAACTAGGATTGGGAAAATTTGTGGTTTCAAGACGGAATAATCCTTTGGATGCTTCTTTGACTGCTATATATTCAACTCAAATAAAGAACATTATTGATGCAGACAATAGCTATTGTAAATCGCACTAATCTGAAAAACTTCGGTTCAGTTCTTCAAGTATATGCTTTGTGCGAAGCCATAAAAAGACTGGGTTATCATTCTGAGGTCGTATGGCAGAGCGGTAATATGTCTAATAATCAAGATATACGTCCCGTTAAAGTTATTAGAACCCTGTTAAGATTGTGTTCACACCCTTTGCTTCTTTGGTCAGCAGTAAAAGCAATTATAGAAGCAAAATCACAAGTCATTGATGAATTAAAAGAGAAAAAGTTCAATGACTTTGTTGCCGCTAATTTTGTCCAATCTTTCTACGATCCTGAAGAAATTACAAAAATGGCTGCTACCGACAAGTTTTATAAGTTTGTCTGTGGAAGTGACCAAATATGGAGTTCTACAACCTTGTACCCCGACCCGATGATGTATCTTCGTTTTGCCCCAAAAGGGAAACGAGTTGCCTACGCTCCCAGTTTAGGGCGCAATTACATTCCTAACTATAATAAGAAAATCCTTAAAAAATATATTAGTGATGTGCCATGTCTTTCTGTAAGAGAAGACGAGGGGCGTAGACTTATCAAAGAATTGACAGGCCGAGATGCATTAGTTGTCGCAGATCCAACTTTGTTATTGTCTAGTAGGGATTGGGATAGTTTGAAAATAGAAATTGAAACACCAGGAAACTATGTACTTTGTTATTTCCTTGATACTCCCTCTGATGATGTTAAAACTAATATCTGTAAATATGCAAGCTTGTCAGGTAGAGACATCGTAGTTCTAGGCAAACTAAATAATCTGAATTATCCTCAAAATAAAATACATTTTCCTGTCTCAGGCCCTGGAGAGTTCTTACATTTAATCAGCAATGCAAGTATGGTGATTACAGACTCTTACCATGGGATGCTCTTTGCTATCAACTACCGCAAGAAATTTTGGTCTGTTGAACGAGCATATAGTCAATATGATCAATCGTCACGACAACTAACCGTCCTATCTCGTCTTGACTTGAAAGAGAGATATTTAAAAAAAGATTTTAATTTCTCTGATGCGAATATTGACTATGTGAGTGTGCGAACAAAGATTGAAGATTTTGTCACAGAGTCTATGGATTATTTAAAGCAGTCTTTAGAGTAATAATATGGGGCATATTGAAAATTTTTGGATAGATTCTAACACTACAGATCAAGCAAAACGATGGAAATGTAGTGGTTGCTCAGCCTGTGAAAGTATCTGTGGCAAAAAAGCCATCACAATGCATATCGACCAAGAAGGTTTTATGTATCCCGTTGTGAACAGAGATCTTTGCGTGGATTGTGGATTATGTGTAAGTGTTTGTCCTATAAGCAATCGATGCGAGAATGATGCAGCTTATCTTAAATCATATGGCGGCTTTTCAACCAATGAACGAGTAATTAACTCATGCGCTTCTGGAGGAGTTGCTACTACATTGGCTATTGCAACCATACAAAACGGAGGTTCTGTATTTGGGGTACAATATAGTTACGACTACAGTTCCGCAGAATATATCAAAATTGACAGTCTTGATGGTTTATGGTCATTGTGCAGTTCTAAGTATATACAACCCTCGAAAACAGGGATCCATGCTCTTGTGAAGGAAGAATTACTTACAGGGCATCCTGTCCTATTCGTTGGTTGTCCTTGCGATGTAGCTGCATTGAAAAGGTATCTACATAAAGAATATGACAACCTACTTACTTGCGAATTGTTTTGTGCTGGTATAACCTCTGCTAAACTTTTGGCCGATTATCTAGCCATGCGGGAAAAGAACGTCGGTTCAAAACTTGTTGCATTCAATGTAAGAAACAAAGATAAAGGTTGGTTTGTACAGCATATAAAAGAAGAATATGAGAATGGCAAAATATTCTACAAAAACCATTTCGGCACATACTTGGGTTACGGATTTTTAACATTTCGACGCCCTTCATGCTATCACTGTCAGTATAAGCAAAATACGACATATTGCGACATTAAGGTTGGCGATTTCTGGGGAATTAAAAACACTGATCCTTTTTGGAATCCCAAAGGTGTCTCAGTCATTCTAGCAAAGACACAAAAAGGTGTTACTACTCTTGAAGCACTAAAAGAATTTCAGCTGTATGAAGTCGATTATGCAAAAGCAACAGCTAACAATAATGGGTTTGTAAGCACACCCAATAATACATTAGAGGCAAAAAGGAATATTTTTGCTCATGAGTTTATATATAATGGCTTGTTAAAGGCCTGTAAAAAAACAGCTCCTTTAAGTTTTTGGATTAAATATTATGTGCCATCCTCGTTTCATAGTGCATTAAAGAGATTATATCATTCGATTATTGATAAAAAATATGAAACAAATAACAGATAAAACTCAGGAGGCGCAAAACTATTTCTTTCTTTTGATTTAGACGAGGCAATGTCGTCGTTGCCACGGTCGATATCGACGCATTGATCCGCGAGTTGTCCACTCACATCGTTCATTGACATACACTATACACTCTGATTATGCGAATTAAGATTTTACACATTCAGGTATTGCCCAAGTTATCGGGAGTGCAAAAAGTGTCGCTTGAGATATTTAAGAAGCTAAACAACGAAAAGTATGACAAATACATACTTTTCAGTGACTCACTTGGTTATGGTGACAGGGCTGAATGTATTAAGGAGTTTGAAGCAACAGGAGCTAAAGTATTGTTCTCAAAGCACCTCAAACGTGAAATTGGTATAAGTGATTTCCCTGCACTGATTGAATTATATAAACTATGTAAACGTGAAAAATTTGACATTGTACATACCAACTCAACTAAACCAGGAATCATAGGACGTATAGCTGCTTTCGTGGCAGGAGTTCCATTAGTTGTGCATACCGTTCATGGACTATCATTTCATAAGTTTGTAAAGTTCCCCATTTGGCAATTTTATTGGGCTTGTGAAATGATCGCCTCGTGTTTTTGTCACAAAATAATAATAGTAAACAAGTACTACTTGAAGTATTTTAAGTGGTTTAAGAATAAGACATGCACTATTTATAATGGTGTAGATTATAGTAAATTCCCAACCTCAAACATAAATGGTTATGTGGAAAAGCATGGGAGGGTTAATGTCTTATTTGTGGGAAGATTAGATAAACCAAAGAATCCATTGTTATTATTAGAAGCAGCGCGGAGACTAAGAATTACTCATCCTAATGTTCATTTCCGTTTAGTTGGAGATGGAGAATATATGGAGCAATGTCGTAGATTTATTAGCGATAACCAACTTCATGATTACGTTAGTTTGGAAGGATGGCGTACAAATGTTTATAACTACTATCAACAAAGTGATATTTTTGCGGTTCCATCCATATATGAGGCTTTTGGAATAATGTTTCTTGAAGCTGGTTATTACAAATTACCAGTTTGTTCGACAACAGCAGAAGGTATCCCAGAGGTTGTAATAAATAATTTAACAGGTGTACTTTGTGAACCAAATGATGTCGATGCATTCACAAAGAATCTTACCTTATTAATTGACAACGCTGAATTGCGAAAACAAATGGGCGAAAATGGCCATACTCGTGTTACAGAATGTTTTAACTCCTCCATAATGGTAAGTGAATACTTAAAAATATACAAAAACGGCATCCGCAAGTAAATACTTGATTCAAAGTTTATTGTCAACAATCATTAAGAATATAATAATGAAAAAAGCCCTTATTACAGGTATTACGGGCCAGGATGGCTCGTTCTTGGCCGAACTCCTTTTGGAAAAAGGATATGACGTGCATGGAACTATTCGTCGTTCATCCGTAGATTTCCGAGAGCGGATAGCCCATTTGGAAGGCCTTCCCAATTTCCATCTGCATTATGCCGACCTAGGCGATTCGATGAGTATCCTGCAGGTAATAAGGATGGTAAAACCGAATGAGATTTATAACCTGGCGGCTCAGAGCCATGTGCAGGTTTCGTTCGATGCTCCGGAGTTCACGGCCGACGTCGATGCTACGGGTGTGCTGCGCATCCTTGAGGCCGTACGCCAGTGCGGACTTGCCGAGACCTGCCGCATCTATCAGGCTTCGACCTCGGAGCTTTATGGCAAGGTGGAGGAGGTTCCGCAGAACGAGAAGACCCCGTTCCATCCCTACAGCCCCTATGCCGTAGCCAAGCTCTATGGATATTGGATCATCAAGGAGTACCGCGAAGCCTACAATATGTTCTGCTGCTCGGGTATTCTTTTCAACCATGAGTCCGAGCGCCGTGGCGAAACCTTCGTGACGCGCAAGATCACCCTCGCAGCCGCCCGTATTGCTCAGGGCAAGCAGGACAAACTCTACCTGGGTAACCTTTCGTCGCTGCGCGACTGGGGATATGCCAAGGATTACGTGGAGTGCATGTGGCTGATCCTGCAGAACAAAAAGCCCGAAGACTTCGTTATTGCCACGGGCGAGCAGCACTCTGTCCGGGAATTTTGCTATCTTGCCTTCAAATACGTGGGTATCGAGCTGGAGTTTGTCGGCGAGGGCGAGAACGAAAAGGGTATCGACAAGGCCACGGGCCGTGTGCTGGTGGAGGTCTCGAAGGACTTCTATCGTCCGACGGATGTCGTAAACCTGTGGGGTGATCCCTCGAAGGCCAAGGCCGAACTGGGCTGGAATCCCACGAAGACCTCGTTCGAGCAGCTGGTGAAGATCATGGTCGATGCCGACATGGCAAAAGTGGCCGTGGAGCGTGCCGGAGATGAGATCCGCATGAACCTGGCCGAGTACCTCGAGAAGGGTATCGTAAAATAGGACGCCTTATGATGGAGAAAAACGCAAAAATCTATGTCGCCGGCCACCGTGGTATGGTCGGTTCGGCCATTGTCCGCGAGTTGCAGCGCCAGGGCTATACGAATATCATTACCCGGACCCACAAGGAGCTGGATCTGACGCGCCAGGAGGCCGTAGAGCGCTTCTTTGCCGAGGAGTGTCCCGAATATGTCTTCCTCGCAGCGGCGAAGGTCGGCGGTATCGAGGCCAACCAGAGCGCCCTGGCCGACTTCATGTACGACAACATGATCCTCGAGATGAACGTCATCCACGCCGCCTGGCAGAACGGCTGCAAGAAGCTGGAATTCCTGGGCTCGTCGTGCATCTACCCGCGCATGGCTCCGCAGCCGATGAAGGAGTCGTGCCTGCTGACTTCGGAGTTGGAGAAGACGAACGAGGCCTATGCGCTGGCCAAGATTTCGGGTCTGAAGTATTGCGAGTTTCTGAACCGCCAGTACGGCACGGACTACATCAGCGTGATGCCGACGAACCTCTACGGCCCGAACGACAACTACCACCCGACACACAGCCATGTGCTTCCGGCGTTGATCCGCCGTTTCCACGAGGCCAAGATGCAGGGGCTTCCCTACGTGACGTGCTGGGGCGACGGCAGCCCGCTGCGCGAGTTCCTTTACGTGGACGATCTGGCCAACTTGTGTGTCTTCCTGATGAACAACTACTCGGGCAACGAGACGGTCAATGCCGGTACAGGCAAGGAACTTTCGATCAGGGAACTGACGGAACTCGTGGCGAAAACGGTCGGCTATGAAGGTGAAATCCGCTGGGACCCCTCCAAACCCAACGGCACACCCCGCAAATTGCTCGATGTGTCGAAAGCCGCGGCACTCGGATGGACTTATAAGACGGAATTGGAGGAGGGAATCCGGCTTTCATATCGGGATTTTCTGGAAAACCCCATGCGGGCTGAACGGTAAACTTCGCCCAACGGTCCCTGCATATATCTTCAATCATATAAGCTTACGATTCGGTAAAAATCCGAAAATCGCTCCAATTATTTAAGATTCAAGTATAAAAGTATAGAGGTATTAAGGTACAAAACAACCGTTACAAGATCGTTACTTCAAAGATTGCGAACTACTCAACATATAATAGATTCGAGCTCTGTTTTCTATCCATTTAGGCTTTTTCAGACAACCGTATGCTAACCCTTTGCTGAAGCGTATGGAATCGGATGGATGAGGTTACACAAAACACAGGTCTATGATCATAGTGGTCAAAGGCCAAAGGAACTCAGGAGTATCAAAATCATCATATCTGGAAAAACACAGAAGAAAGATTCGGGTCATTGTGCCACAAGAACCGTTTTCTGTCGTAGGGCGGCAATCGAGTTCATTGAAACCCAAACATCGGATGCTTGAGAACTTCCTCGGGAACTTTGGCTCCGTCAATGCGATGGTAACTAAGGTGCAGAATCTCAAAGAATCAATGAGAGGAACTTATAGACAAAATATTGGAGATTCTTGCAAGGAACATTATATACGGTTATCGGTAAAACAACTCCTCAAGGTGTTACTTCTTGAATTAAATTTTTAACAAAATACAAACCGTGTCCGTAGAAATATCACGGACACGTGTTTGTTATTATGATCTTCAACAAAAAGAAATTTGCCCATTTTGAAAATTTTCGTATCTTGTGATAGGTTATTTGAAATGCGATATTTGAGCGCAAGAAGTTGAAAATAAATCGTTTCCTTTTTATTACCTACTTCTATTATACAAAATGTAACGACCCAATAATCGAATCGTTACATCATTATAATCCCGAACCCTTTCGGCCCCGGGGTTTTCTTCTTTTGTTCATTCATTCCCAGCGGACCCGGCCATAGCCGGCTGCCGGTTGACCACCGGCTATCTCGCCGTGCCGATCTCCAATCTTTTCGCACGGCCTTCAGACCCTCTGAACTCGCAGCCCGGCGCCCATGCCGCCGGGCCCAGCTCGCGGACGACCGCGATCGACAAGCGAACTCGTCGTCCGGGGGAGAGCGGTATTACTCACTCACAACATGGATGCGAAGGTAGCCGACATCCCGGCGACAGCGGCAAGGATCGCCCAGGCAGATGTGCCTGGCCGCCCGTCGGCCCGATTCGGAAATATTTGTCCGCTGCGCCCGTCGATGTCTCGACGGCAAATATTTCCTTCCGGGTCCTTGCCTTCGGAGCAGTCGCCCGGATCGGCTGTGTCTGCATCGCTGTTCTGAGCGTTTCAGGCAGTCTAGAACTCCGGCGCAGGAGGATAAAGTCTGCATCACAGTCATGGATATGGCAAAGTACATTTGGTCGATTTTGAGATCAGCTCCGGCAATTCAGATGTCGTGGGGCTTGGAGAAACGGGCTCCGTATCGTAGGGATGATATGGAGGGCCTTTGGTTCCATGTCAGTGGTTTCAAGCACAAAGGCTGGGTCGCTGTGCTCTACGACGAGGGTCTGGATCTTTTCGAAGTCCACCTTTTGGATGATTCCGGAACCGAGACGAATCGTGTTCCGGAGGTGTATCTTGACAACCTGGTGAATGTTATCGATGATCTTGTCGAACGGACCGACAATTATAAGTCAGACATCAACACCTGGCTCGATACGCCTGGTTCCAATGCGAAGGAGCAAGAGGCTAAACATCTCGGCCGCCTGCTTCGCAACCTTCGTGAACTCGGGATTTCCGGAGAAATCCACATCATTGGATGATGGAGGAGGGGCTAAGCCCCTCTTTTTTTGTGATTCATCACATAGAAAATCATTGGTTCCGGCCATAGCCGGTTGCCGGTTATTTACCGGCTATCTCGCCGTGCCGATCTCCGATCCTGTCGCACGGCCTTCAGGCCCCCTGAACTCGCAGCCCCGGCGACTATGCCGCCGGGCCCAGCTCGCGGCCGCCTTCGCTCGGCAAGCTCGCTCGTCGTCCGGGGGAGAGCGGTATTTCCACTCACAACATGGATGCAAAGTTAGCCGACATCCGTTCGACAGCGGCAAGGATCGCCCAGGCAGATGTGCCTGGCCGCCTGGCCCGATTCGGAAATATTTGTCCGCTGCGCCCGTCGATGTCTCGACGGCAAATATTTCCTCCCGGGTCCTTGCCTTTGAAGCAGTCGCCCGGATCGGCTGAGTTTGCATCGCTGTTCTGAGCGTTTCAGGCAGTTTAGAACTCCGGCGCAGGAGGATAAAGTCTGCAATATATCGTATGAAAGGATCGGAAAGATTCAAGCAACGTATCCAAACGTATTTGGAAGAATTGTCCGAGGTGGATGAGCGGTTCGCTGCGAAGTTTTGGAATCCCAAGAAGAACATCGACGATTGTATTACCTACATTCTGAACTGCGTAAGGCTGTCTGAGTGTGCGGGCTTTGACGATGATGAGATCTTCAGTATGGCGGTTCACTATTTCGACGAGGAGGACATCGACATCGGCAAACCCTTGCAGTGCGATGTTCGCATCGATCATGTCGTCGAGCTGACCGAGGAAGAAAAGGCTCAGGCTCGTCAGGCCGCTATGCAGCGTGCCGAGAGGGAAGCCTACGCCAACCTCATGCAGCCTAAGAAAAAGAAACCGGCCACACAGCCGGAACCCGCCGAGAAAGTAGAACAAGCCAGCCTTTTCTGACATGAAAGCGAAAACGAAACTTCAGCAGCGTGTTTACTCCTTGAGCCAGCGTCTCGCGCCGATCTCGGAGAGACAGAAAGAATGGGCCTTCCAGCATTGCTTTGACCACTATGGACGCCGTACCAAGAAAGGTACGGCGTCTTGTCTTGAGTGCGGTTACGAATGGTTTGACAAGACGCTCAAACCAGGACCCGCTGTCTGCCCGCATTGCGGGCGAACTATCGAGATCATCGAGACCCACAAACGGCGGTTTAAGCGGGATGAAGCCTATTACTGCATTCTGACAACCTGCGGAGGCTGCCAGGTCATTCGCTTTTTCGACTTGTACGTTACCCGACATGTCGGCCGTGAAGCCTGGTATGGCTGCCAGGAGGTTGTCCAACTATGGATCACACCAGCTGGCAAAGTGGTATCCATTGCCCGTCTGCGGCCTATGTTATCATGGTATAGAGATAGTTGGAACTGGAGCAGTCCTCTCGAGGTCCGGCCTTATAAGATGTGCTTCGACATCACCCCGGGCTTTATCTATCCTCGAAAGAGTGTTATTCCGGCGCTCAGGCGTAACGGATTCTGTGGGGATCTTCACGGGATTTCTCCGCTGCGTCTGTTCCTGGCACTCTTGGATAACTGCCGAGCCGAAACCTTACTTAAAGCCGGTCAGTATCCGATGTTGGCCCACGAGATTCGGAGCCATGTGTGTTCCGATGCGAGATACTGGCCGTCGGTCCGGATCTGCATGCGTCAGGGTTATCTGATTCCGGATGCGTCGATGTGGTGCGACTACATCGACTTGTTGCGGTATTTCAATAAGGACGTATTGAGTGCCCGATATGTCTGCCCGGCGGACCTCGAGGCCGAGCACGACCGATTCGAACGCAAGAAACGTGAACGTTTGAAAAAGGAAGAATTTCAGCGCAAACTTCGCCAGGCTCAGGAAGCCGAAGAGAATTTCCGGGAGTTGAAATCGCGGTTCTTCGGTATTAGCTTTGCCGACGATATAATCTGTGTCCGGGTTCTTGAAAGTGTTGCAGAGTATGTGCAGGAAGGTGAACTGATGCACCATTGCGTTTATACGAGTGCTTATTACTCACGACCTGATTCCCTTATTCTTACAGCCCAGATCGGCGAGGAGCATATTGAGACCGTCGAAGTTTCGCTGAAAACGTTCCAGGTTGTTCAAAGTCGTGGAGTCTGCAATAAACCGACGGAATACCATGACAGGATCATTAACCTGGTAGAGCGGAACATGGATTTGATCCGCCGGCGCATGAGCGCATGATGTGCTTCTTCCCTTCACGCATCAACATCAGATCCTCGGAACTGCGGCTCCGAGGATTTTTTTCTTTGTGATTTATCACAAATTCATCGGACCCGGCCATAGCCGGTTGCCGGTTGTCCACCGGCTATCTCGCCGTGCCGATCTCCGATCTTTTCGCACGGCCTTCGGGCCCCCTGAACTCGCAGCCCCGGCGCCCATGCCGCCGGGTCCAGCTCGCGGACGACAGCGATCGACAAGCGAACTCGTCGTCCGGGGGAGAGCGGTATGCTCACTCACAACATGGATGCGAAGTTAGCCGACATCCCGGCGACAGCGGCAAGGATCGGCCAGCCTAACCAGGCTGGCCGCCCGTCGGCCCGATTCAGAAATATTTGTCCGCTGCGCCCGTCGATGTCTCGACGGCAAATATTTCCTTCCGGGTCCTTGCCTTCGGAGCAGTCGCCCGGATCGGCTGAGTCTGCATCGCTGTTCTGAGCGTTTCAGACAGTTTAGAACTCCGGCGCAGGAGGATAAAGTCTGCAAAAAAGTTATGAAACAGAGTACGGAAGTGTGCGACAAGATCATGTCGATCCTCGCAGAAGATGCCCCAACTCTGATGCGTTGGGGCGCCACGAAGGCCCTCGGCGTAAATACCGGAGGCCGTGTCGGTCTGGTCGTTTTCGTCGATGCGTTCAAACATCGCGGTCCGGTGGCGATTTATCCTGCGGAGCATCCCCGCTACTACGATGTCGAAGTGCAGGATTATGACCGGCATGTGCTCAAATCCGTAGCGTGTATTGCTGCCGAGTCATTGGTTGAGAACATCGACCGGCTTGTGGAAGTTACCGAACGTTACGTCGAGGACATCGATCGTTGGCTTATTCGTACACCGTCCGAGATTAAACCGTATCAGCAACTCGCGCGGATTATGAAAACAAGTCCCGAGGTCGCAAAAAAGGTCCGCATGAAGGCGGTCATGCTCAAAGGCTGATTCCCGAGAGCCGGGCAACCGGCTCTCTTTTTTTTCTTCGCTGGAAGGGTTTGGCCATGCCCCGGACACGGGGCATGGGTCGCTCCTAAAACGTGCGACTTGCAGGTCGTTGCAAGTTGCACGTTTCTCCACGTCGCGGCATGGCACCCCTCGCTTCGCTCGGGAGAGCGGTATTTTCTCTCTGGGCCCGACCAGGCTGCGGTTTTTGAACTCTTGTTGTTTTCAAGATTCCGCCGCCCGCGGTCTCATCCCCTTACACGTAGCCTTCAGGCCATATCTGATACAAAGGTCGATCGCCGGATTTTGCCGAACGATGAACCCGGTCATATTTTCTTGGAGGCCCCTGCGGGAGCTGTGTTTATAGTGAAAAAAATTAACCCCGGCAGGCCGGGGCACTCTGAAGTAATTTTTTTCAAAAATATTCCCCGGAACCCCCGATCCGGTTTATAGGTCTGTGGCTGCCTTATTATGGATTCTTTGTGATTTATCACAAAGAATCTGCATTTGTAGGAATCGGCAGCCTGTGTTTATTTCAAAATCGCAGCGATCGGAACCGGTATCAGAAAGGCTCTGAAGGCTACGTGTAAGGGGATGATCCCACGTTCTTTGAAATCTTGAAAACATCCATCGTCTGGCAAACCGCAGCCTGGCGGACCTTCGAGAAAATGAAGTTGTTCGATAGAAAGGATAAAGG
>ERZ773242.1265-NODE-1265-length-25271-cov-4.218314_pt1 | contig 25271 bp, 10 predicted proteins | sample MGYA00511077_ERZ773242 | MGnify/ENA primary metagenome ERZ773242 (study PRJEB29015, sample SAMEA2737754) | human gut metagenome | biome: human gut; feature: human-associated habitat; material: faeces | place: China | collected 2012 ... | reverse complement strand
AATTGTCGCAGCAGCAGCTATGACAATGGGCCTGGCAATGCCAGCATTTGCAAGTGAAGCAGGAGAAACACCTAAGAAGGCAACAGACGCTTACATCAGCAAAACCTATAATACAGAGGTGGGACAAGCATTTAGCTTTAAATTTACTGCTGACCAGGATAAGACTTCAAGGGGTGTAATCACTGCTGATCATCCAATTACAATACCGGCAATTTCATTTACAGAGGCTGAAAAAGGATCAACTACAAAATGTGGTGAAAAAATCAACTTTGGAACATTTACCCAGGCTGGTAAATATGTATATACAGTAAAAGAGGGTGTATCTGATCCAGTGATTAATAATAATGATCATGTAAAACTGATCATGTCCCAAGCTGAGTATAAAATGGATGTATATGTTGTTGAGAAAACTGGTGGAACACTTGAAATTGATAAGATCATTGTAAATAAGACAAAAGATGACAAAGGTAAAGCAACAACAGGTAAAGTAGATATTGGTGGTGATGCAAGCAAGAATGGTTTCAACTTTGTCAACACCTATGTACAGGAAGCTGGTACAGGTGAGAAACCAGATCCGAATAAGCCAGATCCTGACTATAAAACAAACGGTGCATTGAACGTATCCAAGAAGGTTATTCAGAATGTAACAGATGCCGAAAAATCTCTTCCAACTGAGAAATTCGACTTTACTGCAAAATTTGAATTCCCGGCAGGAACAGATGCAAAAACACTTGGCGGAATCAAAGATGCTAATGGAGAGGATGTTACACTTGCTGAGGGAGGAACATACACATTCCATTTGAAAGCAAATAAAAACATGAAATTCACTGGTGTTCCAGTAGGAACAACAATTACTGTAAAAGAGTCTGCAGCTAAAAACTATAAAGGTAGTGCTGAAATCACTATCAATGGTACTAAGCTGACTCCTGTTGCTGAAACATCATACAACACAGAACTTAGAGCAGTAAATAGTCAGAAATTAGGTCAGAAACAGAATACCGTTGATGTAACCAATACATACAACGATGTACCTGTAACTGGTATCATCATGAACACTCTTCCATACGTTCTGATGATTGCACTTTGCGGTGTAGCACTGATCGCTTTTGTAGGATTCAAACGCAGAAGATTACAGAAATAATAAAATATAGCAACCAGGAAAGGGGATGTGTGCGGCGTTGCTCCGCCGCATCCCTTTTTGCTAATTTTGCGAGCAAATTGGTCAGATGAACCAGTTTTGATAAATATAAAAGAAACAGAAATGGTGAAAGGAACTTGTACATATGCTTCGGATGAAGAAAGTGCTGAAAGGAATTATCAGAGGATTAGACCATATTGTAAATTTTATAGCATTATCACTGATTCTTGCAGCTATGTTTCTCTCCGGTTATATGCTGTGGGATTCCCATCAGGTATATCAGACTGCAGATGCAAAAAATTATGAAGCATATATTCCTACTGAAAAGAGTACGAAATCTTTTGAAGAATTACAGAAAATCAATCCGGATGTGATTGGATGGATACGAGTGAATGACACAAATATCAATTATCCATTGGTGCAGACGGACAATGATGATACTTATATGAATACAGATGCGGAAGGAAACTATTCCTTAAGCGGAGCAATCTTTTTACATTGTGCAAATAAGCCGGATTTTTCGGATTTTGACAATATTATATATGGTCACCATATGGAAAAGCACATGATGTTTGGAGATATCGGTGAATTTACAAAAGAGCAGTATTTCAACGAACATCCATATGGAAATCTGTTCTTTGATGGAAAAGATCATGGAATTGAATTCTACGCATTGTTACAGGTAGATGCCTATAATGAAACGATTTTCAATGTGTGTCAGGAAACACCAGAAGCGAAACAGGAGTATCTGCAGGAAATCGAGAACAATGTTTTATATAAAAGAGATATGAATATAACGGAAGCTGATCATCTGGTTTTGCTGACCACCTGTACATCGGATATGACAAATGGAAGAAATATCCTGGTGGGACGCTTAACAGATCAGATATATCCGGAAAAAGAAAAAGCCAAAAACGTAGGTACAGGAATTGATGAACTGAAAAAAGCAGTAGGAAAAGTGCCAGTTATTGTATGGTTTATCCTGATTGTCCTTGTACTGATTCTGATAGCAAGACAGATAGAAAAGAAAAGAAACAAGAAGAAAGAAGGAGAGGGAGAAGCATGAGAACAGCACGTTTAACAAAAATAGCCATGGTTATATTCCTGTCCATGATATTCTTTCTGGGTGTTCAAAGACCAGTACTGGCAGCTGACAGAAGCACAACAGTGAAAATACCAGTGGAACAGATATTTGAAGTAAACAATTCTGCAGATGCTGACAAAACAGGCTCTTATGTTTTAATAGCAGATCAGATACAAAATCCAATGCCGGAGGGAAGCAATAGAAGAACATTTACCTGGAATATGAGTGGTAATTCTTCTACAGAGCTGATTATGAATGTCGGACAGGCAGGAGAATATCATTACAAGCTGTACCAGGCAACAGAGAATAAAGAAAATTATACATATGATTCAAAAACCTATGATGTAACGATTGAAGGATTCTTTGATTCCAATAATGAACTGATGGCGGTAACAGTGGTCAAAAATGAAAATGGAGATAAAGTATCGAAGGTTTCATTCAAAAACTCGTATACCGGTCAAACTGGTAAAAATCAAAACCCGGTTCCATCTTCCCCAAGATCAAAGGATATTATTCATAATGGTTCGCCGGTAAAGACAGGTGATGATAGTCCGGTTGCAGGCTATTTGTTCTTATTCTTTGGCTCAGTTATCTGCCTTTGCGGATTACTCATGGAGAAGCAGAAGAACAGGAAGGAAGATGCGAAAAATGAGGCATAAGAATTGGAAAACATATTTGAATCTTCCTGTTTCAATCAATGAGTTTATGTACGGGACAAAGAAAAAAGAGAGAGGTGAGCACTTATGCAGCTTACAAATACAACGGATTATGCAATCAGGATTGTCTGTTATTTGGCAATAAAAAAGCGCAGGGTTACAACGGCAAAATTAGCTTCTGAATTAAAGATTCCGGAGAGCTATATTCCCAAAATCACAAAGCAGTTAAAAAAAGAGAAGATTATTTCAGCTTCTGAAGGTATCAGTGGAGGATATGCCCTTGCCAAAAATCCAGAAAAGATTTCTTTATTTGATGTCATATCATGTATGGAATCAACAATGGCAATCAGTCGCTGTCTTGAAAAGGATGGATTTTGCTCCAGAAACTATACGGATTGCTGTAAAGTACATCAAGTCTTATTGGACTTACAGAACACTTACAATAACCGATTAGAAAATGTGAAAATCTCTGATATTATCAGACCTGGGAAAGATGAATATTTTGGGCGATTTTATATCATTCTGAAAGTTAATTTAGCGGAAAACAGTTATGAATGTATCTATTCTCATAACAGGGGGATTTATGATGATGTAAAAAATGCAGGAACATATGATGATTTTCTGAAAGTATATTGTGAAAAATATGTATGTGAAAAAGATTGTGAAAAACTGCAGGAATTTTTGAAAAGCGATTCGTTGACAGAGCATTTGAAAAAGGGCTGTTCAGAAGAAGATATCGTTTATCAAAGAAGAAGCGAGAAAAACTCAGAGACTTATGTTTGGATGGAAGTAAAAAGATTTGTGGATGAAAATGAGAAAACTGCTGTTATTACATTCCATAATGCAAAAGTTATTCCTAACACAATTGTAAATATGGAACGGGAATTAAGACAAAAAGCACAGGATGAGACAAAACAGTATTGGAAAATGGTTTCGCTTCTGGCTGCAGTGTTGAATCACAATAATCTTATAGAAACAGAACATCAGGATGATATCTGTTTTTATACAAAACAAGTGTATCTTCAACTACAGAAAAACTATCCGGAGTATGGGATTACAGAGGAAGAAATAGAAAATGTCTCTCATCTGGCTCCAATTCATGACATTGGAAAAATCCGTGTGCCGATAGAGATATTGAACAAAAACGGTAAATTAACAGCTGATGAGATGGGAATTGTAAAGCAGCATCCTCTTACAGGGGCAGAGATGACATTGCGGTTTCCACGAGGAGCTACGACAGAAAAACTTAATAAGTATAGCTATGAAATATGCAGATATCACCATGAAAGATATGATGGTTCTGGTTACCCGGATGGACTAAAAGGTGATGAAATACCACTTTGTGCTCAGGTAGTAGGCCTTGTGGATGCTTATGATGCATTGGTCAGTGTACGCCCCTATAAAAGAAAATTAAAGCATGAAGAAGCCATAAGAATGATTGCCAACGGTGAATGTGGTGTATTTTCAAAAAAACTATTGCAGTGCTTTATAGCAGCGGCAATGCAGAAGGAATGGATAAAAAAGGCAGATAGCTAAGAAAATGAAAATATGTTTTTAGGAGGAATTTGTGTGAAGAGGAAAAAGAGATGGCTAAGATGGATAGCCTGGACACTTTTATTGGTTTTATGCATGAATAGCGCAGGAACGACAGTTTTGGCAGTTTCAGTGGAAGAAGAGAATATTCCAAATATAAATAGTACTCAAGAGGGTGAAATGCGCACAGAAGATTTTATTCCGGAGGAAAGTACATCATTGTCGGAAGAGACGTCGAAAGAAGAAAATACTTCGCCATCAGAAGAGACTCCTGGAGAGGAAATCACCCCGCCATTAGAAGAGATTCCGGAGGAAGAAATTACTCCATCCCAGGGAGAGCTTTCAGAAGAAGAAAAAGCCTTCGAGGAGCAGATTGCACAAGAGGAATCACCGAAACTTCAGGAGATTTCCGAAGGATTTGATATTGATTTCTATGTTATTATTGATGGAAACAAGGTAAAGCTTCAGCATAATGACATTACCGGCATTGCAACATGGAAAGACGGAAGAACTACCTACTATGGTGTTTCCATTGAGGACCTGCTCCTGATATATGAAGAATTTGGATTTGTAAAAAACAGCGATGGTCAGAATCCAGATGCAAAAAATAAGTTTGTATCTGCATACCGGGGAAAAAGCAGGATAGAATACGGAAAAGTTTATACAGACACAGAATCCGGAAAGACATATGTTTCTTACAATTATGGACAGAATAAACAAGGGGAAGCGATAGATGTTTACTACCTTCCAAATGGAAAAGGCCTTGCATTAAATTTAAAAGATTCTGTAAAAAAGGACAACTCGTTTTATTCCGTAGAGGTAAAGGGAGAAGGGCAGGATCGGATTCGTTATGCATTAACAGGAACTGTAGTGGAAGAAGTTGTGTCTGACTTTAATCCACAATTGCCGGATCAGACAGACCAGATCGAATGGACCTGTATGGGAACAGATGATAAGGTAATAGATGGTGTACGGGAATCAGGGAACCGGACAAGGTTCTCAATCGGAAAGATCACACAGTCTTATGTGATCCAGAGAGCGGATCAGACAGTATTTGACCTTCAGTTTTACGTATATGCAGATAACGAGGTTCGCAAGCTGCCATCTGATTCGTTAAAAAAGGTATATAAATGGAATCGACAAGGGAAGTCTTATGTTTCTGTCAGTGATCTGGCTGAGATATATAAAGAGTTTGGCATGGATCAAGCAGGAGTACAGCAGGGGTCTTATTTTCCGTATGCAGTCCATGGAGGGAAGACATTAGCTCCTGCGACGGTGGCAACTTATAAAGGACAACAATATGTATCTTATAATCTGGATCATCAGGAAACGACTGTACCAACAGATATTTATTATATGCCAAAGGGAGCATCTGATGGCGAAAAGGTTCCGGATAATTATTCGGACCAGATTAAGCAGAATAAGAACAGTTTCTATTCGGTTACAGTGATCGATCCGGATGGAAACAGAACTGTGCGTTACTACAAGAAGGATTCTAAAGTTACGACATCCGTCGAGAAGGGCACTACGCAGAAAGGGGACTGGCTTGGTATCAGTGAAGATGAAGAGAAGACGCTTTATCCGACTGAAAATGGAGAAAAACTGGAATTCACGATCGATAAGATTGAACAGCCATACACCATTGCCAGCAATACATTTGCACCAGAGACTTTAAACATCAAATTTTATACCTTTGTAAATAATGAAAGATATAACGTAGATAATAAAGAGGTTCCTGTTATAAAAGATACTACAACGAAGCCAGGAACAGTTTACTATTATATTTCTAATGATGTGTTAAAGGAAAAATTAAACCGATTTCATTACGATGGTTCTATTCAAAAAGAAAGCCGGGAACGTTTCTATTACTCTAAAAGAGATTACGATACAATCCATAATGCAGGGAATTATACGATAGGCGGAAAAGAATGTATCTATATAGGAAAGACCGGAGAACCAATGGATGTGTATTATCTGCCAAAGGGGCAGACTTTGGTAACCATGAGTGCAAAGACCTTACTCGAACATGATGATTCTAGATATAACGGTTTTTATAGTGTGACAGTGCAAGATGAAGACGGACAGGTTTATAGTAAGACAGAATTAGGTGAACTTCCGGCAATGGATTTTGTAGCAAGAGATTCAACGCTTACAAGAACGGTCAGCACAAAGCCGCGTACAGAAGGACAGACGCAGGAAGTTAACTGGGAGTGTAGAGAGGAAGATGGTACACTTTCGACAGTTGTATCGAGCAAAAATGCTGCAGATCACACAATGAGCTTTACAATTCAGCCAAAGGAAGCAGTGCGACCATATGTGATTGTTCCTGATAATACAGAAAAGCCGGCTGCGGTAAAAGAAGCAAATATCAGTTTTTATGTATTTATCGATGGACATTATAAGCTGATAAAGAATCTCAATGCTGAGCAGCATTACATAATCAAAGCGAACAGTGGACGAGCCAGCCGTTATTATCTGCGAGCGAAACCAGAGGATACGATTTCCCAAATTTACAGAGAGTTTGGCTTTACGCCAGAGAAATTGAATCCAGAAAAAGATGGAAAAGAAAAAATCCTGTTTGGTTATGCAACAGACAGCCGAGTATTTGTACAGCATCCTTATAAGGACAACGATGGTACATGGTATATTCCTGTCTTGAAAAACGGGAAAGATGTATCTGTTTATTATTTCTCACAGCCAAATCCATTGAATCCGGACAAAATTGAGAATTATTTTGATCGTTTAACAGGACTTTCTTCGCAGATTGGGGTGGTAGGAAGACATTTCAGTGTAGAAGGAAGCTTTCATCTGATCGAGGTGCTGGATCCACTAAACCTGACAAAGAGACAGGCGATTAAGAGGCAGTATGTAGGAAATGGTGAAGCATATACTGTAGAAGTACCGAAGAAGGCAAGCTTAGAAGGCGAGTATTATGACAAGGACATTGTCTGGAGCTGTACATCTAATGACAGGGATGCAAGTGAGATTCTTCCGAAAGAGTCCGGAGACAACATCGTGAAATTTGAAATTCCGTCTGTTAAATCATCTTATGAGGTGATTGCAGACAAACCGCTGGCTCCTGGGACAGTCAGGGTTATCTATAATACAACACGTTATATGAAGAAACTTCCAAAGGAAGCGAAGCTGACACCACAGGTTGGAAATAAGACAAGACATACAGATGATTATGCGAACGAACTAGAAGCTGGAAAACATAACGTTAAGTCACCATATCCGCTAGTTTATGATCATGAAGATAATGACAGCAAAGAGTTGGAACAGTATGAATTCGATCATTGGGATTACAGAAACAAAGACGGAAAGTGGCAGGAATGTAACGCAGGAGATTCTATTTCTGATCTTATAAATAAGAATGCAAGACAGCCAATCACCCTCTATGCAGCGTGGCGTAAGGTTAGTAATCGAAATCGAAAACAGGTACAGTTTTATATCTGTAAGTCAGCGATGCCGGAAGATGGTTCTGTAGCATTACCAAGTGTGAAAGCAGACGATTATACAAGTGCGGTTGCAGTTGCAAACTGTAATGTGAAAGCAAGCAGCACGCATGATGTTCCAGTTCTTGGAAATAAAGATCCGACTACATGGGAGCATTATGCAGAGGGAGATAAGAGAGTACGAGAACTTTTGCAAGGAACAAAGCCAGATGAGGGATACATAGGAAATGGAGATTATATCTACAAGATAGACAGAATTCCTTCCGACGAAGAGGTATTCCAGACAATTCGAGAAAGCGGTCGTATGATCCGTATCGGTGACAGGGAGATTCCACCATCAAAATTAGATACCGAGTTCTTTACTATTTACTGGTATTCTTTCAAAAGTGAAATGTCCGATGGATGGCATATTGACGGACGTATTGTAGCGAAAAACGGTTATCTGACAGTAAAGAAGGATTTCGTTGGAATGCCGGAAGCAATAGAGGAAGTTAAGAAAGATTATTATATCCAGGTAGATATGGATGAAAAGCTTTTAGATGGAAAGCCACAGCCTCCAGCATTTCATGAACACATGAAACTTGTACTTCCTTCAGAAGAAGGCCAGACACCGGATACAGAAGTTCCGCAAGCAGAAGGTGCTCCGATGGAAATTGTGGGTACATGGACGGATGAAACACATACAAGCTGTACATGGAGTGTTAAGGCAGATGCATTCTGGAAATACACATTAAAAGAGTACAACTATAAGCCGAAAGATCCGAAAGTGAAATTTTCGGGCTGGTATAATGTCCGTAATTCCCATGAACAAGGAGACAATGTATATTCCTGGGAGTTGTATCCGGAAAGTGGAGTTAAATTCACAGGACGCGGAATTGGTCGTGGAGGTGAGACACTTACCATTGAATTGGAGAACCGTTATCAGGAAGAAGGAATACTCACACTGAATAAATTTGATGAGTCTACCGGACAGGGAATGGAAAATATTCATTTTGCTGTTAGTCAGGACGGTGTTGAGAAAGAAACTGTAACGACGGATAAATATGGAATTGCACAACTTCCTATTCTGTTACAGGATGAAAATGGAAACAATAGAACAGGAACGGAAACCTATTTGTTGCGAGAGATAAACTTACCAACAGGGTATGTGGATACAGGGGATATACAGATTAAGGTTGAGATTGCCAATGGAGCATTCAAAATTGCTGAGGCAAAACTGGTGGATAGAGTGGCTAATGAAAATCAGGAGGCTGTAGCGGCACCAGTTGATGGCAAGATCAATGGAAAAGAAGTTCTGCTCCAACGAGGAGATACCAGCCTTAATATCCGAAATTTTGCGAAATCCGGTAGCTTGCATATCAAAAAGACATGGGGAAATCCAAATGATGCATTGATAGAAAAACAAGTGAAAATCCGCTTGTATCAGAATGGAGTTTCCACGGGACAGGAGTTCTTACTGAATGAGGATAACGGATGGGAATATACAGTTGATAATCTTCCATTGTTCAAGGACAAAAATCCGGTGGAATATAAGATAGAAGAAATTGAGATCGGAAAGACACATTATTCTTCAGAATTTGGAGACGGTTTCCTGTATTATGAAGTTATTTATCCTGAGATTAAGTACTTGGATGAAAACAATCAGCCGTTATTCCCGAGGGATGAGAAGGAGTTCCAAAATGTTTCCAAGATGGAACTGGAAGTACAGAATATGCATTTCAATCTTGCGGAACGGAGTATCTTAAAGACGGATGATCTTCCAAGAAACCGACTCGCAGAAGCAGGTTTCCTACTCTACAAAGTACCGTATGATGATGGAACGAAGGAATATGCAGATGATACAGGATACACAGTAGAGTATGATGAGAATGGTGATTCGATTGTTCTGAAAAAGGATGGAACGAAGTGTGAACCGGATTTTGCCTTGCAGATGACAGATAAAAACGGAATGCTTCAATTATCGGAAGAGATACCAAATGGCAGATACTGGATGGTAGAGTCTGTTACTCCAAACAAAAAGGATAAAGCAGATAAAACCAAAACACAGTATCAAGATAACTTTAATTTATATAGAGTAGATGTGGAATCCGAGATTTTATTCCTATATGAAAAATCTCCGACGACCAATACCTGGAAAGCTGTTTTAGACAGACATATCGTCAATTATCCGCAAAAAGGCGGGGTGACAGTTGAGATTACAAAGGAAGTTACCGGTCTGTTTGGAAATCGTAAGAAGCCGTTTGCTATGGAAATTCTATATTGGGAAGATGGTCAGAAACTGCGTAGCAAGACGCTTAGAACGTCCTTGAAAGATGGAGATACAGTCAAGTTACAAAATGTAGATATATCTTCGGATATCACAATAACAGAAACTGTTGATACATCAAAATATACTGTTTGGATTTCAAAGAAGGAAGAGAAGGATGAAAGCTATTCAGCTCCGGTGGAAGCAACTATGACAGGAAATACAGCTGTTATGAAACAGCGGATTGAGGCTGCACGAGGAGATGTGATTAAATTAAAAATCACTAATAAAAACACAGAATCAATACCAGAAACAGGAATCCATTTAACAAAAAATCAACAGGTATGTATATTATTGGTTATAAGTATTGCTGTAGGTCTGATCTTTTGGAGAAAGAACAAAAACAAGGCAATGCGGAGATGATAGAAAATCTAGAGTGCTAGCCTAAATAAATGGCAAGAAAAAGGGAATACGTACGGCGAGGTTCCGTCGTATTCCTTTTTATTAACAAAAATGGTATTCGGTGAAAGATTGTGGCGGTACAGTGGAAGCTCCTAGCAGACAGCTGCTTTCCGGCTACAGAAGGAGCTGCGGCTGTCTGAGCCATTCGCCGTTAAAGGCTCTTGTCGGACAACGCTTCGGGATGGTGATTGATTTATAGAAATACGGAGGGACAAGCACCAATGGGGTACACAATAAAAGACTTTATTGATTCGAATAAATTTCCAGGAATACAATTGATCAGTGATAATTCTGGAATCAACCGAGAGATAAAAGGAACTCGGATCATTGTAGAAGAGGATATGGAAAAATTTCTGGAAGGGGGTGAACTTCTTCTTACATCTTTCGTTGTTTATAAAAAGCTTGGTGAGAGCAGGATGCTAAGCCAGTTGGAAAAATTAAAGGAAAAACAGGTAAGTGGGTTTATCGTAAAAAGAACGCAGAAGACAGCATATATAAATAAGCTGTTTGAAATTTTATTGCGTTTTTGCAATGAACATGGTATTCCGGTTTTGGAAATTCCGCAGAACCTTAGTTACTGGCCGGTGATTAAATATGTGCTGCTTCAGGTATTTAATATGGAAATTGCAAAAGCTGTCTATTCTAAAATGACACGTGATGAACTTAATCGCCTTTTTTCTGAAGAAACCAGTGAATATAGATCATTGGAAAATCTGCTTGAGAAAGTCGGGATGATACTTGGAAATCCGATTGCGTTGTATGATGAAAATTTTCATTCTATGTATCCGGGTATATCAGAAGAAAGTCAATTAATAATCGCAGATGTTCATGAAACATATGTTCCTGATATCATTTCAAAATATGAATATATTTTCCAAAAAAGAAAAAATGTTGAATATATTAAAAAAATCAATATTTTGAACCGGTGTACATTTTATCTGGTGATTTCAGAAGTGAACAAACCATTAATGGAACTGGATTTTATAACATTAGACAGTGCAATGCCGCTTTTATCATATGTTCTGACTCAAACGGTGACAGACAAAAATATTGAGAAAAAATATCATAGGGATCTGGAATATCGAATGCTGAACGGTTCGCTGTCTGAAGCAGAGGAAGATGATGCTGCGAATTTGCTTAACCTTAGTGCAGATGATGAATATCGGGTTATCACCTGCTATTTGAAATCAGAAAATTACAAAAATAGTTTCACTGCTATCCAAAGGAAAGAGACAGAGGTTGTAGAAAAAGCAATCTTAAACTTCGTGCCGAAAGAGTATATTTATTCTAACACGAACCGGGTGATATATATTCATAAAGAAAACAGGAAAGAAGGGAAACTGGACTTAAGAAAAAAGCTGGAGGAATTTCAGAAAAGAGTACACGATCAGCTGGAAGAGAGAGGCTTAAAATTTGAATTTCTGATTGGGATAGGAAAAAAAGTTAAGGGTTATCATAATCTGAAAGAATCTTTTAAAGACTCTAAGACTGCAATAGAATATATTGACCTCATCAGAAAGATAACAGGTGATGTACAGGAGTCCGTAGTGGATAGTTCGAAACTGGGATTTTTCTATATCTTTGCAAATATTAAAGACGAAAAGCAGCTGAGAATGTACATACCGGATGCAGTGAATGAGATTCATCAGTATGACATTCAGAAAAACGGAGAACTGGTGGATACACTGGAATGTTATCTGAATCATAAACAAAGTATTCGGAAAGCTTCAGAACTAATGTGTGTGCATTCACGGACAGTTTCCTATCGTCTGCAGAAAATAGTGGAGCTAACCGGAATGGATTTTGACAATATAGCAGAGATGCTGGCCGTCCGAAATGGAATAATTACATTAAAAATATTAGAACAGTTATAAAAAACGAATCACACATGCAGTGTGGTTCGTTTTTTTGTCTTTTAGGCAAAAACTGGTGCACTTTTGATAAAAAAGACCACCAAAATTTTCTCTGGCTGCACATTATATTCATGATTTTAAAAGTGTATAATGTCGAAGATAATAGGCAAAATCAAAGAAGAAACTCATCAAAAGCAGAAGAAAAGTAACAAATGAAGCAAAAGATTAGAGAACCAGGTATGAAAAAAAACAGAAAGACAGAGAACAGAATTATCGCAGTAATACTTTGCGTGGCAATTTTATTTTCTCAGGTGAATATTGCGGATGCGGCAGGTTTGAATCCGTCGGGCAGCAGAAACGGAAATGTGAACGATGGCGAAGTCACAACAGAATCTGCAGTTTCAGATGAAACAAGCAGCACCACGGAATCCGAATCTAAGATATCGGAGGAAACAAGTGAAAACTCGAAAAATGACGAATCGGAATCGTCCGGTGGGAATATTAAAGCAGAATCAACAGATAATATAGAGACCTATTATAAGGCTAGTAAAATATGTATTTATAATTATGAACAATTAAAACAGATTGGTTCAGATGCTTATATTTACACAGGTGATAAGGATGGAAAGATTGGTTCTGGAGAAGTAGTAAAGAGTGAAGGCACAGAGCTGAAATACGGTGCAGATGCTCAGTACATTTTGATGAATGACATCCAGATGAACTCGGAACAGATTTGGTCAGTACCGGAATCCTTTACCGGAACTATCACAGGTACGGAAGCAAAAGAAAAGGAAGCACCAACGTTGTATGATAAGGAAACGGATACAATCTACATATACAATCCATATCAGTTGATGGTACTTGCACAGGAAGACTCTGAAAATGAACCGGTTATGTCATTGGATTATGATGCACCGCAATTTGGTATGGGACAGATGATTTATCCGGATGGAGAAGATCAGGAGTATCTGACTTATAGTAAGTCACATAAGTATGTACTGTCACAAAAATTTAATTCGGATAAGCCAGAACTGGTTGCAGATCAATTGACAGAAAAAGCGGCGAATGGAGTTCAATGGCTAGATGGTGAGCATGCAGATGGAAGAACAAAACCAGGGCAGTTATATGTAGAAGTTTCCGGGAAGAAATATATTCTGATCGGAAATGAGTCACAGCTGCGGGCGATTGGAAGCAATAAGAGCGTAACCCCAAGACTATATGTTTATTATAAACCGGGTTTGGTAAGTGGTCTGTTTGGTGGCAATCCTTTTTACAGTCCTTATTATCCGGGAGATGCGGACCTTGGCCTGGATGCTGTAGCAAAAGAAGGTGCAACTACCCACGGTCTTATAAATCCAAAGCCGGACAATGTCAAAGGAGAAAACTCATATCTATATTATAAAGATAAAACAAACGGTGTAGAGAACGGTAAATACAAGCTGGCGAATGTAAACCTTTCCGACGATAACATTCTTACAGGTTTGCTTAAAGGCGTAGGTGGTCTTTTAGGGACGTTGCTGGGCGGACTTACTGTTGGAACCGGTGAATTTTGTGGAGTCAATGAAAATGGTCTTCCTGACAAAAATATAGATAAATATAAATTAAGGAGTGAATACGGCAATCTTAAATATTCATCCAATGCAAATTACATTATTTTCCGAGATATTGACTTATCAAAGGATGGTGTGAATTCAAATAAAGAAGATGATCCTTGGACACCACTTATGGTGTCGGGGGATATCAAAGGTGCAAAGTTAGCAGATGGACAGACAAAGATTACGGATGGAAACACTATTCTGGCAACTGGAAAACCTGTAATTTCTAATGTGAATGTGAACCAGACAGAAGAAATGGATGGTTCTAAATATATAGGAATTGGTTTTTTTGGAACAGTTACGAATGAGGTTAATGTAAACAATATTGGTGTCAGTGCCGGAACGGTCTCTGTATCAAACCTGGAATTACAAAATGTAAATGTACAAAATAATACGAATAAGCATAAAAATACACAGACCATAATAAGTGGACTCACATCAGGGCTTGGGTGGCTTGTAGGTGGTGTAGTTGATTTATTAGTAGGAGTTTTAACATTTGGAAACGTAAACCTGAATTTAAAAGATACATTATCAGCACTTTTAAATGCAAGAGCAAAGGATCCGACGATTTATGCAACAGGTGCATTTGCCGGAAGGCTAGTGGGAGATGTTTCCATTGAAAACTGTGATGTGACAGGAAAAGTCAATGTTACGAATATTAATGATCGTACTGGTGGGTTTGTCGGTTATACAGAAGGCGTAACACAGTATGACGGATTGTCGAAAGCTCTTGGAGTAACGGTGAATGCATTATCATCATTGTTAAATGCAATTCCGGGACTTGGGCTTGGAGATTTGATCACAATTCTTCTGGACAATGCATTGCCGGTTGATAGCTTAATTCCTACTGGATACAAAAATGTAAATATCAAAAACTGTCATGTAGAGAATCTGGCAGGAACGATCGGAGCTGCGGATAAAGATTATGCTGGTGGTTTCGTAGGACAGCAGGTAGGAACAAGAATCTTTGACTGCTCCGTGAAAAACAGCAGTTATTCTGTAACGGCAAAAGAATACGGCGGAGGATTTGCAGGAATCAGCAGAGATGCGGAGATTCGCGGTTTGTTAAGCGATGTAGGTATTGATCTTATTCGAGTAATGCAGCCGCAGAGTATCTTGTTAAATTGCAATCTGACAGGATGTAATGTCACAGTATCTGGTGAAAATTATCAAGGTGGTATCGCAGGAGCACAGACCAACAGTTATGCGGTCAACTGCGGAGCGAGCGGAAGCATTGCAGTTAAAGCAAGCGGAAGTTATGCCGGTGGTGTGAGCGGTATTTCGACAGTAGGATGGATTACAAACCTTGGAAATAAAGAAGTCAAGGATGTGAGCCTTTTAACAACGGTAAAAGATTTGTTGACGGGTCTTTTGTCGAGTGATCCAGAAAAAGCAGGTATGCTCTTGTCACTTGTAGGAATTGCACCATCGGCAATCCTGGGATGTAACATGGAGTGTTCATCGGTTTCAGTTGAGGCTGGTAAGAGTTATTCCGGTGGTATTCTTGGTGGTGGTGATGGCGTATATATTGCAGAATCCAGTCCCGAATATTTAAATAAACTTCCGTACTGGAAACATGGCGGAGGGGATGCGAGCAGTGTAGCTCAAAGAGATAATGTGCTCACAGGATTAAAAATAGTTACTGCAGGTGAAAATCGTGCCGGAGGTATTGCCGGAAGTGTAACAACAGCAAATGTCACAGGACTTTTAAATAATACGCTTGGAATCGGAAACTTCCTTGGATTTACTGTGCATCATGTAACTGTGACAGGAGTAAATGATGGATATACAGTTGAAGCAAAAGATAATTATGCCGGCGGAGCAATTGGCGAGGCTGTTGGTGGAGATGTGGATACTGTAACATTAAATCAGGTAAAATCTGTTACAGCAAAAAACAGAGTCGGTGGTTTTATTGGTTGTGCAGGTCCGGGAGATCTGGCAGGTGGAAACGGACTGACTTTGAATCTGTTAGGACTGAACAACCTGCTGAAAGTAGAAAATCTGCTTTCTGTGGCAGAAGGTGTCAGAGTTAAAATCAACGAAGCTCATGTAAACGGCATCGCAGGAGGCATGACTGTAGAAGCAACAGGTACAAATTCCAACGGCGAAGTAGTGGATTATACAGCCGGTGGTTTCATCGGAAAGAGTAACAGCTGTGAGATCATTAAGTCCGATGTGAAAAAATTAAAAGAAGTAACAGCAAATGATAAAGACGGTTTTGCAGGAGGATTCGTAGGTTCTTCACAGACCGGAGGTCTTGCAGATGTAGCTGGTGAAGCGGATGTCAAAGCTTTGTTAAATGCAAATAAGTTGTTAGGTGCTGTCAAGTACTTGCTTCCTTCTTATACAGAGTGCACGGTTACTTATGTTGATAAAGGCGGAGTTGCGGCAGATACAGCAGGCGGTTTTGCCGGAAACTTCCAGAGTGGAACGGTTAACAACCAGGATGCAGGAGAGGGTAACTATTATTCTGTATATAATCTGGATCATGTAAACGGGCAATCTTATGCAGGAGGCTTTGGCGGAAATGTTTACTCCGGAGCGTTGGCAGATGCTGGAGGTGGAATCAGCATTCTTGGAGGTATCAAGGGGCTGAATATTAATGTAGGAGATTTGCTGAACCTGATTAATGCTTACATTCCATATGTACAGTACGCCGGAGTCAAGTCAGACAACGGATTTACTGTTATTGCAAACAAAACGAAAACAGACGATAGCAATTCCGGAAGTGCCGGAGGATTTATCGGTTACGGAAGCGGTATACAGATAAGCTACTGTGATGTTACGGATCTGAAGCACACTACTGTAAAGGAACCGAAGGATCTGGAAGCAAATGAAGCACCAACATACTATGATGAAAGCACATATGCAGTAACCGGTGCCAGATATGCAGGTGGATATATCGGATATATGGATATTGGTTCCGCAGCTTCCGTTGGAAAAGGTATGAGTGTACTTGGCAACTCGATAGGAATCAATCATGTGCTGGATGCATTGAATGTCGTTGTTTCTACAATAGAACATTCTGATGTTACAGGAAATGTTGGAGGTTTTGCAGTAAAAGCGACCTGGAAAAATACAGCATCTGATGCATCGGCAAATGACATACTTGGTGATGCAGGTGGTTTTGCCGGAAAGATTTCCGGTGGACACATTCAGGATTCCAACGCAAATAACTTCTCTTATATCATCGGTCAGATTACAGCAGGTGGTTACGTGGGAGATCTGGAACCGGGAAATGTGGCAAATGTACTTGGCGATACGGGTATCTTAGGTGGTCTTGTTGATGTGTCAGATACGTTGGCATCACTGGCGGAGGACTTTGTGCCGACAATCAGAAACAGCTCTACGACTTGTATTCCTTGTGGTGGTGCAGTACGTGCGGATGCGGATTCAACAACACAAGTACAACGAGGTATGGCCGGCGGTTATGCAGGGCATAATGAAGGCGGTCATATCTGGGGAAACAATACAAAGAAATGGAAAGGTAAAGACTATACCGGACCAACAAGTGTCTGCAAAGCAGTCCGGATCCGATCAGTATACGGAAAAGAAATTGCAGGTGGCTTCACAGGATTTATGGAGTCAGCCGATACGGCAAGTACAGGAAACCTGTCCTTATTATGGGGATTGGTAAAAGCGGATAACATTCTTGGAGCACTTAGCGTTGTTTATCCGACAGAAGAAAATACGGCAGTTTACGGACCACTTGCCCTGATGGATTATGAAACCTGGAACAAATGGGTGGAGTTTGTCGGAAAAAAAGGCGGTTACGGAAGTGATCTTGCTGAGCATGGAACAGTAACGAATCAGTCTGAACTGAATGCAATCATAGGAAAGTATGCTTACGGATATAATGTCGTAGCAGGAAGAGCAAATTATCGAGATGAAATAAAACTGGCAAATGGCGGAGCAGCCGGTGGCTATGTCGGATCGATGCAGACCGGAACCATTACAAACGGACAGGCATATCAGGCAAAAACAGTAAGAGGCATACGTTGTGCCGGAGGTTTTGCAGGAGAAATGGTAAATGGCGGAGCAGCTGATCTTGGCGGAATTGATATCCTCGGTCTTAATCTGCAATTAGGACAAATGCTGCAGGTACTTAATGTCTTTGTGCCAGTAATCAAGAAATCTTCGGTAGAGGGTTATCAGAGTGGATTGATTGTCCAGTCAGGAGGTGTAGATGACAAGGATACCTGTGGTTATGCCGGAGGTTATGTAGGAAAACTGATCGGTGGGCAGATCTGGGGTGAAAATGATGCACACTGTAAGGTCACAAAGCTGAGACGAGTTGACGGAAGAAGCTATGTCGGAGGATTTGTCGGAAGCTCCAGACCAGGAAGTACAGCAACACTGAATCCTACTGCAGGAGAAGGATTACTCAGTCAGCTTCTGAATAAATTGCTAAGTACACCGGCAGATTTGATAAAAGTGTTAAATGCTACAGTTGCAACGATCCGTTATGCAGATGTGGAATCCTGGGATGACTGGGGAATCATCGTAAATGGTGCTTATGCAAGTGGAAGTAATAACACTTCTTATGCAAAAGCGGCAGGAGGATTTGCCGGAAATCTGGAAGGAACAGTACTCGGTAAGAAGGATACGGAAGAGGCAGGAGTTTCTGTACAGAATATCCGTTCTGTAGTTGCAGGTGAATATGCCGGAGGATGCTTCGGTGTTGCTGACGTAGCCGGAGTTGCCAATATCAGTGCGGGAAATGAGACCTCGCTTCTTGATAAATTATTAAAGCTTGGAAGAACCGATGTGCTTGATGCGTTTAGAAGTTATGTATATTACGGAACTGTAAGCGGAAGTAAGGATGCTGGCTTAAGTGTCAGCGCAAACACAGCAATAAAATCCGGACAGAATAATCAGGTTACATATAGCGGAACAGCCGGAGGTTTTGGCGGCTCACTGTTAAATGGTTCTGTGAAAAACAGCAAAGTAACGAGCTTAAGTAATGTAAGAGGTTTAAATAGTGTCGGAGGATTTGTTGGCTATTCTGGAAAGAGCGGAGTAGTTAAGGCAGACAAGATAGACGTTCTTGGAGACAATACAGGACAGTTACTTGGTGGAGCTCTTGGAGTTATGGACATTTTTGGTTCTCACATTGATGACTGTGCAGTTACAGGAACTGATGATGGTTACACTGTGCAGAGTACAAATGGAGATGAGCAGATTGCCGGAGGATTTATCGGATATGCAAATCTTGCAAGAATGTCGAATTGTACAGCAGGTGACAAAACGAACCAGAAAATTGGACTGAAACAGGTAGCGTCAGATGGAACAGCTGGCGGATTTGCAGGACGAACAAGTTTTGCTTATCTTGCAGATTTGAAGCTGGATTCAGGAGCAGTGAATGTATTGTTCGTAGTAATAAATCGTCTTGTAAAAGCATTATATTTGGACAAAGCTCAGGCTTTAGATCTTCTGAAAATTAATCTTGGAATTATTAAAGTGGAAGCTCTTTACGAAGGAAACTTGATTCACGTAAATCTGCTTGGATTGGATATCTCTGTAGGACTTTCGAAGAAGTCAACAGATAACAAACAGGAGACAGATCTTGCAATTATTACGATTGGAGATTCATCCATCAAACTTCCATGTAATGAAAATGGACTTTCGAATGATAATGATGCCAAATCCAATATCAGTGTGAGTCTGCTCAAGGCGAATCGAACAAAAATCACGGACAGTAATGTCTATGGTATCAGCTATGGATATGACGTCTATGCCGGTGGAGCCGGAAATGATAAAGATGGTTCTGCAGAAGATGGACGAAGTGGCGGCTTTGTTGGATTCAACGACGAAGGATTATTGAAGAACAACAACATGTATTACTGTGACGTGGTTCGGGGAACAAAAGATCTTGTCGGACCATTTAGCGGAATAAGTAAATTAGATTCACAATATAAGTTCAACACATTGGAAAAAGTGGAAGGTGAGGACAACAATTACCGTATTTATAGAAAGCTGGAGAAGACACTGGATCAGATCAAAAAGAATTCAGACAGGTTGAACCTCAGCTATGAAAAAGACGCTTCCAGTGGATGGGATATTTACACACTGGGCCATATGAATTCGGTAAAAAGCTATGATACTTTGAAAAATGCAAAGCTGACAGATGATACATCGTCTACAACAGCAGAACTGAAAGCATATGAATCGTCGGCAAAAGCAGTATTGATGTCAGATACAAAAACAACACTGAACACTGGAGATAGTGATACACCGGAACCATCCGAGTCACAGGATCCATGTGATGAGTACATTAAGCTGACAATCAATAAAGTTTGGAAGGATTTAAATAATTTTGATAATTCAAGACCAAACAGTATTACGGTAACAATATCACGTACCTGGAAAGATAAGACAGGAAATGAAACGACACAACCAGTACCAGGTTACGAGAGTTACAAAATAGAAGGTTCCATCGATAAATCTAAATGGCAGGAGGTGATAAAGGAACTCCCGGCATACAAGACAGATGGAGATGATATTTATTATTACACGTATTCCATCACAGAAGCAAAAGTGGATGGTTATACAACAACGATAGATAAATCGCAAGATGGATTTACCTTCACAATAACTAATAGACATTTCCCAGGTCTTCCGGATACCGGAGGATACGGAAGCTATTTGATTTACCTGATAGCTGTTCTGCTTTTCCTGGTATATTTCGTAATGAGATATAAAAAATGCAAGGAAAATAAAAAAGCAGAAAAACTATAAAAGAAATTCTCAAGAAAAGGAGATAAAGGACATGAAGAGAATGAAAAAAATCATGGCATTAATGCTGGCAGCGATTATGATGATGGCTATGTCTGTCACAGCATTTGCCGCAGAAGGAGCAGCAGGAACACACACACTTACAGTTAATGTGAAATCAACAACACCAGCACAGGATCTGAAAGGTCAGACAATTAATCTGTACAAATTATTTGATGTGACAGAGTCAAAAAGCGGAGAAACAACAAACTATGCGTATACAGTGAATGCATCATATAAAGAAGCGATTAAAGCAGCCCTTGGAACATCATTTACAGGAACAAAAGATGAGGAGTATGCAAAAGCTGTATTAGCTCTTGATGCAAAGGATTCTGTGAATGTACAGAATTTCGCAAATGCATTTACAACTTATGCATTAACAAACAATGTAACAGCTACAACAAATTCTGGAAAAATCACAGGAGAAAATACGACTTCATATACATTTAATAATTTAGATGCAGGTTATTATTTAGTTTATGTTACTGGTGGAAAAGAGATTCAGTCTTCTTTAGTTACAGTAGATGCGACAACAAATACAGTAAACTTAAAAACAGAAGCGCCAAGTATTACAAAAACAGCAAATAAAGAAACAGCTGAAATTGGTCAGGTAGTAAAATATACAGTAACAGGTGTAATCCCAGATACAACAGGATATGCTGAATATGTATATAAAATCCATGATGAATTAACTAAAGGTCTTGATTTTGTAAACGATGCAACAGGAGCAGCTCTTGAAGAAGGTGCTACAACAGTTAATGTAACAGTGGCATTTAAAGATACAGGAGTTACAGATGCAGGAACAACACCTACAACAGCAACACTTGATTCAAAAAACAATAGAAAAATGTCTCTTGACCTGTCTGCATGGGTAAGAGATAACCAGGCAAACAAGAGAAAAGAATTTACTGTTACATATTATGCAAAAGTAAATACAAATGCAGAAGTAACAAATAACAACAAGGCTTCATTAGAGTACGGAAACAATCCAAACGATACAACAACTACAACACCAAGTGAAGCAAAAACCAATACTTATCCATTAGATATCAACAAGATTAAAAAAGGAACTGAAGATAAGTTAGCAGGTGCAAAATTTAGCTTATATACAAGTGAAGAAAATGCAAAAGCAGGAACAAACGCAATTAAAGTTTCAGGAAGCAATGGAAACTATGTAGTAGATCCTACTTCAAATAATACTGTATTTGAATCTGTAAAATCTATTGAAGGAAAAGGTTATAACCTTCATGTTAACGGTCTTGCAGCAGGAGACTACTGGTTAGTAGAGACCAAAGCTCCGGACGGATTTAACAAACTGACAGCTCCAATCAAAGTTACAATTACAAAAGATGGCGATACAAATTGGACTGTTAAGAATAACGGTACAGCAGTAGACGATAAAATCATCGATGTAGAAAACAGCACAGGTTCCCTTCTTCCATCCACTGGTGGACGTGGAGCAATTGCATTTGCTGTAATCGCAGCTATCCTTGTATTCGGTGTAGCAGTAAGCTTCATCCGTGATAAGAAAAAAGAAGAAAAATAATTTTACCGGAATGATAAGGTAATATTTAAGAAATGAGCGGTTATCTTCCACGGAAGGTAACCGCAATTCCAAGTATAACAACAGGGAGAATGAAATGAAGAGTCAGAAGAAAAAAAAGAAGATAACAATAAAAGATATTATCCGTCTGACCGTGCTTTTGGTTGCATTCTCCGTATTGTTATATCCAACGTTTAGTAGTTATTTGAACGAAAAGAATAGTTCCAAAGTTGTATCCCATTATGATGAGGAAAGTGTAAAGTTAAGTAAGGCAGAAAAAGAGCAGATGTTGGAAGAGGCAAGAGCATACAATAAGGAAATGCTGGGAAATATTGATTTGATTGATCCATTTTCGCAGGAAGATGTGGAATTAGATGCTCGCTATGAGAGCCTGTTAAACGTAGATGGTTCTGGAATGATGGGATACATTCGTATTCCTAAGATTAATGTAGAACTTCCAATCTATCATGGAACAAGTGAAGCTGTGTTACAGGCAGGTGTTGGCCATTTCTGGGGTACATCTCTTCCTGTAGGTGGCGAAAGTACACATACAGTTCTGACTGGACATAGAGGTCTTCCTACAAAAACACTATTTACCAATATGGATAAACTGGAAGTAGGGGATATTTTTTACATTAAAGTCTTAGATGAAACACTGGCATATCAGATTGATCAGATATTAACGGTTTTGCCACAAGAGACAGATAGCTTGTCCATTGAACCTGGTAAGGATTATGCAACACTTGTTACTTGTACACCATTTGCAATCAACACACACAGACTTTTAGTACGTGGAGAGAGAATGCCTTATGAAGAGGCAACGAAGCAAGAGCCGGATACAAATATAAAACCGGAGTTATCTTTTACTGCTAAAGTGCTGATTGTAACAATTATAGTAATCTTCATAGGGCTGATGATAGCTGTAATTTATAGTATACGAGATAGAAAAAGGAGGAAAGCAAGGTGCGAAAGAAGATAAGAAGTATTCACATTATTTTATTCGTTATGCTTTTTCTTGTAGGTAGTTTTATAAATATTTCAACAATCCATGCTGAAGCAGGAAGCAGAACAGAAAGCATTCAAATTATTTATAAAGGGAGAAATAGTTCGAATAAAGAAGTGACTCTTTCCGGAGCAAAGTTCTCGATATTTCCAATTCAATATATGAAAAATGATGAGTTAGTCTGGGAAGATCGTTTTAAAGATTCAGGTATATCATTACAAGATACCAGTGCAGAAGCAAGAGAAAAACAAGCAAAACAATTGTTTGCATTTGCGAAAGAAAATAATATTTCCGGATTAATGCAAGAAACAGATACTTCGGGACGCACGAGTTTTGGAGAACTGAATGAAGGAATTTATCTGATTGCACAGATTGGAAATGTGGAAAGTGGTACAGATAAATTTGAGTCTGCCCCTTTTCTGGTTAATATTCCATCTGAAATCAATGGGAATGTAGAATATAATGTAATGATAGAGCCAAAAGCTGAATGGATTTCATCAGAAATACCACCGAACAATCCAGATAAGCCAAAGAAGCCGACACCTTCAAAACCGGATAAGCCAAATACTATTCAAAAAATAATAAATACGGTAAAAACCGGAGATACAACAAATATAGTTGCATGGTTTTTAATAGTGCTTATTAGTCTTGGTTTGATTATAGGATTCTATAAAAAAAGAAAAATGAAGTAGCTATTATTTAAAGAAAACTGATCCATTGTGGTGGAATCAGTTTTCTTGTATTATACGTCTTAAAACATTGCAAACACTAATGTTGAAGAGAGGATGCAACGGTGCAAGAGATATCGTTGTTTGATAAAAGTGTTGACTCCTACGTTACGTAATAGTTTATATTAACATTACCAAGCGAATGGAGGAAATGACGATGATGACGGTACATGAAGTGAGCAAGCTTGCCGGGGTGAGTATACGCACCCTACAATATTATGACAAGATCGGTCTTTTGCATCCGACGGGATACACTGATGCAGGTTACAGGCTGTATGACGATGCAGACTTGGAATGCCTTCAACATATTTTATTGTTCCGTGAGTTGGAGTTTCCACTTAAGGATATCAAGGCAATCATAAACAGTCACGACTTCGACAGGGGAAAGGCGTTAGAGCAGCAGATAGAAATGCTTCGGTTGAAGAAAGAACATATTGAGAATTTGATGGACTTTGCATTTGGAATAAAAATGTTAGGAGTTAAGCATATGGATTTTAAGGCTTTTGATAGAAGTAAGCTGGATGAGTACGCCAGACAGGCAAAAGAACTGTATGGCAATTTGCCGGAATACAAAGAGATGGAAGAAAAACAAAAGAATAGAACAGAGGAAGAGGAAAGACTTTTGGCTGACAGATTTATGCTGTTATTCAAAGAAGCTGGAAAAATGAAGGATACAGATCCAGCCTCCCCTGAATCTCAAAATCTTGTGAAAAGAATACAGGATTATATAACAGAGAACATGTATACCTGTTCTAATAAGATTCTGCGAGGACTGGGGAAGATGTATTCTGGCGGCGGTGATTTTACAAAGAATATTGATGAATATGGTGGAGAAGGAACTGCTGTGTTTGTAGACAATGCGATTCAAATCTATTGCGATCATGCAGAATAAATATAAAAACATCCCATTACAAAGGCTGTGCTTGCACCTATGAAAGCAGTGGAAAAGATGCTTGTATCAATGGAACTTCATCTGGATGCATCTATTGATAAACTCGATAATCTGGCTATGAATGTGAAGCTTGATAAGGAAAAGCATATAGAGAATACGAAAGTGCAGAAACAGACAGAGCCGGAGAGGGCAGAAACTGAGCGAGTAGAAGCAGAGATTGTATATTCACCGATGGTCGCTGAACCGCAGGAGTATCAGTATAATGCAGATGCATTTGAGGCTAGAGGTGTGGATGAGGTGAAGCAGGAAG
>ERZ773242.1243-NODE-1243-length-25516-cov-4.210636_pt1 | contig 25516 bp, 22 predicted proteins | sample MGYA00511077_ERZ773242 | MGnify/ENA primary metagenome ERZ773242 (study PRJEB29015, sample SAMEA2737754) | human gut metagenome | biome: human gut; feature: human-associated habitat; material: faeces | place: China | collected 2012 ... | reverse complement strand
GCTTTTCAAGAATGTTGCAGATGGTGGAAGAACCCCAGCCGTACACATCTTTGAAGGCCTTATTTTTGTTCACGCCCTCGCCGTGCCGGGCAAGGTAAGCGGACGGAATGAGGACTTTTAGAGCATACAACATCAGTAACAAATCTCTATTTTTTAATCGGGTGCCGGATGACCGTTTTCAGTTTCTTCGGGGCGGTACGTCTGGCATCACGCAGATAGATATCATGGTGCATGCGCTGCGGGGTATTTTCACCTATTATCTTCCAACTTATTTACATAAATATTTTCCGGTAACGCTATTTTTGTTTGCAGCCACTTGCTCCGGCGTACCTGTTGCGACGATGATTCCGCCGGCTTCCCCGCCGCCGGGTCCCATATCGATGATATAATCCGCGCTGCGAATGACATCCAGATCATGTTCGATCACAATGACGGTGGCGCCGCTTTCGATTAAGGTTTGAAAAACCTTCAGCAAGGTCCGAACGTCCAGCGGATGCAGACCGATCGTCGGTTCGTCGAAGATAAACACCGTATCACTCTGCCCTTTTCCCATCTCGCCGGCCAGTTTCAGACGCTGTGCTTCCCCGCCGGAAAGGCTCGGGGTTTCCTCGCCAAGCGTCAGATAACCCAGCCCCAGATTTTCCAGTACGGTCAGCCGCTGGCGCACGCTTTTCATGTCATGGCAGGCTTGCAGCGCGGTCTGCACATCCATGGCCATCAACTGCGGTAGTGAAACTTCTTTCCCGTTCGGATCGGCAAATTTTACAAGCTCCGCCTCTTTACTATAACGGGAGCCATTACATTCCGGACATGGCACATCCACATCCGGCAGAAATTGAATATCCAGGCTGATCTGACCGGTTCCGTCACATACCGGACACCGCAGACGCCCTGTGTTGTAGGAAAAATCTCCTGCCTTGTACCCATATTTTTTCGCGTCTTCACTCTTCGCGAAACGCTTTCGCAGTTCGTCGTGCACATTCGCATAGGTCGCGACCGTCGAACGCACGTTGATGCCGATCGGTGTGGCGTCAATCAGTTTCACATGAGAGATGCCCTCTGCCTCCAAGGTTTTGACATGTGCGGGAAGCGAAGTTGCTTTCGCGAAAGCCTGCAGCGCCGGAATCAGACTTTCCAGCACCATGGTTGTCTTGCCGGAACCGGAAACACCGGTCACAACCGTAAGTCGTCCTTTCGGAATTTTAACATCCAGCGGTTTGACCGTATGGATCGTGTCGGTGGTCATATGGATTTGCCCGAGGGAAAACAGTTCTGTCTCCGAAATGCGAGGTCGCAGGGCTGCATTCGCCTCTCCGGACAGAAACGGTCCAATCATAGAATTTGGATTTTGTATAAGCTGCGGGATTGTTCCCTCCGCGATGACATGACCGCCTCCGGCACCGGCCACAGGTCCCATTTCAATGATCCAGTCGGATTCACAAAGAATCTGCGTATCGTGATCAACCAGCACCACAGAGTTGCCGTCAGCAATCAGATCATGCATCACAGCATTCAGACCATCGATGTTGGATGGGTGCAGACCGATAGATGGCTCATCCAGTACGTATAACACGCCTGTCGTACGGTTTCTGACCGCTCGTGCCAGCTGCATCCGCTGTCGTTCTCCTGTGGAAAGGGTTGCCGCCGCGCGGTCAAGGGTCAGGTAGCCCAGTCCTAAATCCATCAGCCGTTTTGCTGTGTCCTGAAAGGATTCACAGATGCTTTCTGCCATCGGCCGCATTACCTGCGGCAAAGATCCCGGCACCTCGGCAACCCAGGTGATCAGTTCCGCAAGTGTCATACGGCAAACTTCATCCAAATGCTGACCACGCAGCATCGGCGCTCTGGCTGCCTCCGAAAGTCTCGAGCCGCCGCAATCCGGACAGATCTCTTCTTTGAGAAACTTTTCGACCCGCTGCATACCCTTTTCATCCTTCACCTTGGAGAGCGCGTTTTGCACTGTATAGACAGCGTTGAAATAGGTAAAATCCATTTCTCCGGCTGCACCGCTGGTCTGATTTTGATAAACGATGTGTTTCTTGACCGCAGGCCCGTTGAATACGATATCCCGCTCTTTTTCTGTCAGCTGACAAAACGGCACATCGGTTCGCACGCCCATTTCTCTTGCGATATCTTTCATCAAAGACCACATTAAAGTCTGCCATGGCCGCACCGCTCCTTCATCGATGGAAAGAGATTCGTCAGGTACCAGACTTGCGCGGTCAACCATACGAATGATGCCGGTACCGCCGCAGGTCGGACAAGCGCCTTGACTGTTAAAAGCCAGCATTTCAGCGCCGGGCGGCTGCACACGTTCACCGCACACCGGACAGATTATCTCCTGTTCGGCTGCAACCTTCAGCGTCGGCGGTACATAATGCCCATTTGGGCAGCGATGACTAGCCAGCCTGGAAAACATCAGCCGCAGACTGTTCAAAAGCTCCGTTCCGGTTCCGAACGTGCTGCGGATGCCCGGCACTGCCGGTCTCTGATGCAGCGCAAGCGCGGCAGGTACATACAAGACTTCATCCACCTGCGCCCGCGCTGCCCCGGTCATTCTGCGCCTTGTGTAAGTCGATAACGACTCCAGATAGCGACGGGAACCCTCCGCATACAGCACACCCAGCGCCAGAGAAGATTTTCCCGAGCCGGATACGCCTGCAATCCCCACAATTTGGTTCAAAGGCACGTTGACATCTATTTTTTTTAAGTTGTGTACGCGGGCACCCCGCACCTCGATTTGCTTCATTGGTTTGTTCTCCCTCGTTTGGTCAAGTAGAAATTTTTAATTCTTAATAGACCGCCTAGGCTTTCAGTGCCTCGAGGCTTGGATTCTCATTCATAACTTTGGCATCGACAATCTCAGCCTCGCTGCCTAGATATAGCTGCAGTTTCTCAGCGGTCTTCCCCATATCGCTGCCGCCGGATGTGGCGAACAACACGACTTTTTTATGAGAAAAATCATATTGCTTTACGAACGTGTTTACCACGTTCGGCGCAGCCCAGTACCAGATCGGAAATCCCATCTTCTCCGGCTTTTGGTTGTCCTTGCTCCGTCGGCAAAGTGTGCCGGCATACATGCGGTGTAATGACAGGCATCTGTACTTTGTAAGTATTATTATATTTCTGAATGATATGTTGAAAGTAATATTCATTTGACCCATTTCTTCTAAAGCAAAATCTGCAATACAAACAATACATAGGCGACCTCCATGTTCAGAAGCAGGTGGGTTAATCCTGCAATATATCTAAATACATATCCAGTCGAGCATTGATGTATCCTGCAAACAGATTTTCCATTGCCGAAAGATTGTGCTTTACATGATATTCATCAAATGCATTGTAATAGGCAATTCTGTCTGTAAATTTAATATCTATAGGCGGGAATCCGGCTTTCATCAACTCAAGATTTACAAGCAGCCTTCCAGTTCTGCCATTACCATCAATGAAGGGATGGATGCCCTCAAACTCGATATGGAAACAAGCCAGTCTTGTTACGATATGCTCTGTGCTTGCAGCAAAATCACGTAACAACTGTTCCATCTTCGGTTCAATAAGATACGGCTGCACAGGGTCATGCTGTGCGCCCATAATACGAACCGGAACTCTGCGGTAGACGCCACGGTCTTCTTTCTTATCAGCAAGGACGAGATAGTGAATCTGTTTGATGATGCTCTCGCTAATCGGAACATTATCTTTCACAAGTTCACTCACAAAATCAAATGCTTCTTTATGACCGACTGCCTCCATATGGTCTTTCAGCGGTTTCTGGTCAATCGTAAGCCCACGAAGAACTAAATCCGTTTCTCGCAGTGTAAGTGTATTTCCTTCGATGGCATTGGAGTTGTATGTGTACTCTACGATAAATTCTTCGTTGAGCCTTGCAGCCTCACCCGCAGTTAAAGGTCTTCTGCTGTCCAGTTCTACCTTCTTGCGGTCAATTTGTGCCAAAAGGCTTTCCTTTGACTTATAACGACCATCAGCGGGTTTCTTTGCATCCACAGGAATTTTCCATCCACGTCCTTCCTGGTACGCACCCGGAATTTTCCCTTCAGAACAAAGAACTCTGGTTCTTCTATCAGAAATGCCCCATTTTTCAGAAGCCTGTTTTACTGTCATATACATAGAATATCCCTCCAGTCTAAGATATAGTATACCACTTTAACGGAATAATATCAATAACATCGGAATAACACTTGCCAAAATAACGGAACAACGAGCCTGCCGTTGTTCTAAAAAAGGCATCTGCATAACTCTCTGTGTGTTAGGATAGTTGTCAGTGAAAGACAATTATTTTGTGGTAGTATTTCCTCCCCTAAACATTGCTGTCTTCGGCTTGTGGTTCGCTACACTTGGCGGTAAATACCCGTGACGGGACTTTCACCCGTAAGACTTGCGCCATGCCTAGCTCACAAAAAAAAATTTCCTGCAAAAACATCCAATTTTCCAACAAATTGGATGACAAAATTCATACTTTACTATATAATATCTTCGTAAAATTACAAAGGAGTGTAAAGTATGTCAGTTTCTGTTGGACAACGGGTCCAGTCGATGATAGACCACATGTCAAAAGGTGATTTTCTCCATTACTCTGTTTATTTATCTGTTTGTATGCAGGAAATTCCATATTTTCGAATCATCTTGAAAAGCATGGATAAAAATTCATCTTTTCCATGTGTCAGGAATTTGAAACTGATCTTGTAAGTACCTTCCCGTGTGTACAGCCGCAGTTTCATCCATTCCTCTTTTTCCGTTTTTTTCACTGCAGCCATTTCGATTCTTTGGATGTTTCTCCAGTAAACTTCACGTTTTCTGTGCAGTGGGTATTTGATGGTCATTTTTTCCTGCGAATACCGGATATTTGTATTGAGCATCACAACCAGGAACACGATACTGATGACTCCGCAGACAGGTGCAAACCAAAGCGCGAACCTCTGGGAGAAATCACCCTGCAGAAACTGCTGTATGATGCTGTTCTCCGCTGCTGCAGGCACCAGAATTGCCATATAAATCAGGAGAATGCCGATGCCCATAGCTGCCAGAAGATAATACTCGGAGCCATAGCGCAGAATACATTTTTGCGGTTCTTCGTACATATGGAAACGATAGTAGCTGGCAATCTTTTCTGGGCATGTTTTCTTGATCATATCGCAAAATACATCATAATTTACCATTCCGAGCCTTGCGGTAAGGACCTTGGTTCCATCCAGAAGATATAAGTTGACTGCATTGTCAAAGTTACCGTCTACTTTTCGGATTTCCTCCCACTGAAAGGTTCTGGACTTGCGAAAGGGCTTTTCAATCCGGACTTCCCTGCTGTTAAAATAAACGCAGTCCCGACCTGCCACATTCCCGCAGAAAATCAGAAGCATGCAGATCAAGATTGAGGTTATGACGAGCAGGCTCCACATCAGCCGCGCTTCTGCAGGTGCGCCGTCTTTTATGTAAAGTACGGTGAAAAAGGCAACAAAAAGAAGTTGGACTACGCCTACTGCATAAGCGACATACCGTTTTCCCGGCGGCTGGCATAAGATTGCCATCCCTTTGGGGATACGCGCTATCTGCCGTCGGTTTCTTCCTGTGATCAGATAAATGATTTCTGTAGTCAATAGCAAAACCAGCGAAAAGATCAATTTCCCCATACTTTTTATTCCATCCTTTTCAATCTACATTCGGTATCCTTAAGGTTTTCTTCTAGTATAGAATATCGGACATATGTTCGTCAAGCCCCCGGCTGTACCGTCTGCCTTGCTGTATGTCAAAAGAGAAAAAAGCCCTATCTTTTGCGATAAGGCTAAGGTTCAAGATAAAGGTAAAACCGGCTATCTCTTCTTGTAAAGAGGAACACCGCCTCCGATCTCCTCCCTGCTGGCCGTCGCCGAATCGATCTCAAACAAGTCTCCCATGCCCTATTGGGCGGTATAATGATTCAAACTAATTTTAAAGAGCTGGATTTCTCAAACACTGGGAGCCAGCTCTTGTTTATGCACAGATTCATTCCATCAAAATAAAAATGGCGAAGTGCTTATCGTAACACTCCGCCGAAAGCCTAACCGGTTTGAGCAAAAAATGCTTGGTTAGGTCTGCTTTGCTATTTTATGCAGCTCTGCTTCATTTATACACTAAGATGTGCTTTCCAATCCACCGGAAGATTCATTGCTGTAAGACTGACTACGCTAATATTATTTTGAATCAGCTTATCAAACGCGTCTACAAATACTGTCCACTCCTCATCGGATGAACGCAGATACTTCATCGCCAGTAGAATTTGATACAAACCGTTATGTACTGGCGGTGGTATGACTTTATCTGCATCCAGAATTTCCGGTGTCGTATGTATTGTGCGATTGTAAATTCTGGAATTATGAGCACATATATTACGCAATACTGAAACGCCCTGTATCCATGAAGCAAACATTTTCTGTGATGGATTTACCAAATTCCCTTTTATCGATTTATATTGGTAATTAGCCGCTAATATAGAATACGAACTTCCAGTACCTGTTTTCAAATTCTTAATTATCTTCGATAGCGTACCAAATGAAAGAACTTCAACAGCTGCCCATACAGGCACCTCTCCATCATGATTATCAAAATTATGTTTGATAAACACATCATTAGAGCGAGCAATTTCTGATGCTACTGTAGAGATATTCTGCCAATACAGTTTTTTCTCTTTAAAAATAGAGGAATCCTGCAAAACAAGTGGTTCTCTGTGTATAAGCAACGCTTCGACTAATCGTACTCTCAAAGCCACTTCAATCTTGGAAATCATTGAAAAAACCAAAGCAGATAATTTCTGATCAAACTGATATAACTTTAAAATATCTTCAAACTTTGTTCCCATAACATACTTCTTTGTGGCATTATCATATAAGTGGAACGAATATCCACGCAAACGATAAAATCCAACAGATTTTAATGCCTGTTCTACGTCCGCACGAGAGGTAATTACCATTCCCGCATCAATATATGATTGCACCTGCTGTGCTATTGTTAATATTTGTTTTGGATACTGATACATAAAACACCCCGTAAATGAAAAAGTCCCACCGGGTTGCGCATGAAAAATCAGAGGCGTGGTGGGTTCTGTTAATATTATTATACAGCTTTTTAGGTTACTGTCAAGATTTCTTTTAAAAAAATGGGAAACTTTATGATTCTTGTAAAATGAAAAAGTTAATTCACCGAATCGATGTAAGCAAGTGAACTTAGTCGTACACTAATTTCTTGCACAATTAACTTCAATCTTGTATCATTTTAGTAGATCTCGAGACGAGGGAGAAAGGAGATGAAAATGAAAGGTGCACACTTAACTCTCGATGACAGAAAAATCATCCAGCGTGATCTCGAAAATGGTGTGAACAGAGCCCAAATCGCAAAAGAACTCGGAAAATCGCCTTCAACCATTTCCAAAGAAATTAAGCTTCACAAAAAATTTAAGCTTGCCAGCGCATACGGTCGCGGAGTCCGATATTTCTGCGAAAACAGCGGAAAGTTCAAAGAGTGTTATGGCTGCAAAATAGAATGCTCCCATTTCAAAGAAAGAAGCTGCAAGCGTAGAGACAAGCTCGGCGTATGCAATAAATGTCCCGATAATTCAAAGTGCTACCTTGACAAATACTACTACCGAGCTCAGCAAGCGCATACGGAATATCCAAATACACTCAGCGACGCAAGAGAAGGTGTGAACATGACATCATCGCAAATGATTGCGATGGCGCAGCTAATCGGTCCGCTTCTGAAAAAAGGGCAGTCCATATATCAAATTTTGAATGCGCACCCTGAGCTTAACGTATGTGTAAAAACTCTGTATAACTACATTGAAGCGGGTATTTTCAAGGACTATGGAATCGACAACTTCTCGCTGAGAAGGCAGGTTTGCATGCGAAGACGAAAAAAACTAAAGCCAAGAAAACAGCCTGCTAACTACGATGGCCATAAGTATGAGGATTATCTTAGCTTCAAAAGGGAACATCCGAACATACCAACCACAGAAATGGACACAGTCTACAATGACCCTGAAGGTCCATACATTCAAACGTTTATCTTTGAGAATGTTCCCGTAATGATTGGCTTTCTGCACAAGGAGAAAACCAGCGCGTCCATGGCTTCTACTTTGGACATCCTCCAGGAAAGGTTGGGAGAAGATTATGGCAAACTTTTCTCGCTTCTGCTTACCAATAGAGGCTCAGAGTTTGAAAAGCACAGTCTATTTGAGGTGAACAATGAAACGGGGGAAATTCGCTCTGACATCTTTTACTGCGACCCTCAAATGCCAAGTCAAAAGCCCCATGTCGAAAACAATCACAACTATGTACGAAACATCCTTCCGAATGGGGTCCGGCTTGACAAGCTTACGCAAGAGGCTTTAGACCTTGCATTCTCCCACATCAATTCTGTGCCGCGTGAATCTCTGGGCGGCAAAACGCCATATGAGACATTCGCCTTCTTCTATGGCGAAGAGATGCTTGAGAAACTCCATGTAAGCAAAATTGAGAAAGATGATGTCACACTGATGCCGTACTTACTAAAATCACAAAATACTGCTAAATAGCAGAATAGCAGTGCAAAATACACTGCTATCCCCATCAGTCTCGAGCCCTAAGCTGCATAACATATGTCGCAGTCAAAATAGGTGAAACTAACCTTACACAAGAATTATTTTAACCTATTTAGGCTGATTTGTCGTGCCTTTTTTTGAAAAGATATTTTACTTTTTTATAAATTTTACGGAAAAAAGGCTCCGGAAACATGCCGGAGCCCTTCAAAAACGAACTTTGTCTTACATAGTGAATTAAGTTTTACGTGGTGAACTTACTATTTCAAGTCCCCGCAGCAATTCTTTTTTCAGCTAACCACTTCTTTAAAGCTCCGGATTCCTTTTTACATCCAGTTTATGTGCAAAGAACAGCAAAACTATCATGCATGCTAGCGTAACTCCCAAAGATATGATCCCGTTCATTGTAATCGCTGCAACCACATATCCTACTAAAGAGGATATCGCCGCAAGTATAGCATATGGCAGCTGCGTCTTTACATGTGCAAGATGATCACAAGATGCTCCCAGTGAAGCTAAGATTGTGGAGTCACTGATTGGCGAGCAGTGATCTCCAAATAAACTTCCTGCAAGGGCAGCTCCAATTGCTGGATACACAGCTACATCATTTGCAAGTGCCAAAGGAATTGCTATTGGTAAAAATATTGCAAATGATCCCCAACTCGAACCTGTCGCAAAAGAAGTAACACACGCAGTAAGGAAAACAGACAAGAACATTATACCCGGTGTCATGAACCCTCGTGTAACATCCACAATATAGTCTGCGGTTCCTACATCAGTAGTGACCCCTCCAATACACCATGCAAAGATTAGAATCATAATAGCTTCAATCATTTGCTGAAATCCATCTACAAAAACCTGATATCCTTCTCTAAAATTCAGCACCTTATTTTTCATTGCTATAAGCACTCCCACTAAGGATGCCAAGAAAAATGCAATAGTCAAAGACAACATGGTATCACTGTTTGTGATTGTGTTCATGAAACCTTGACCTTTCGGCCCTGTATAATACATTGTCGCAAAGAGGCTGGCAATCAATACAATCAAAGGAATTATTAATCCCCATGGTGTAGGATGTGCACCTTCTTTCAGTACAAATGGTTCAGTCTTTTTAATAAAAGCATCATCAGCAAACAGCTTTCCATATTTTTGGGCTCTGATTTCTGCCTTTCTCATTGGGCCAAAATCCCATCCGGTAACAGCAATAACGAGAACCATCAAAATGATTGTAATCGTGTAATGGTTAAAGGGCACTGATTTTACAAAAACATCTACTAGATTAGTTCCTTCCGGAAGCTGATCCTTATAAATACCCATAACAAGTGCACCCCAACCGGTAATCGGAAGTAACAACGGCACGGAAGATGCGGTGGAGTCACAAATATAAGCCAGTTTTTCTCTTGATACCTTTAATCTGTCAGTAACCCCCCTCATAATAGGACCAACAATAACTGAGTTGGATGAATCACTGAACCAAATCATCAAACCTCCAAACCATGCAGAAAGTTGTCCTTGCTTCGGAGTTTTGATCTTGTTCTTTACCGCTTCTCCAAATGCCCATGCTCCGCCGCCTCTTTCGAGCATGATTGAAAAACATCCTACAAACAAAGTCATAGCAATTACACCTGCATTAAAAGGCTCCGCAATTTTAGGGATCATATAATTTCCAAATACATCAACAAGGCCCACTAATGGGTTTCCCGCCAACATAGTAGCACCAACAAATACTGCTACTATCAATGATAGCAATACATTTTTTGTAATAAACGCAAGAACAATTGCGAGTAACGGGGGCAGTATTGACCAAATACCAAAATCCATATTTTCCTCCTATCCTCTTTTCAGGAATGCGGTACAGCAGTGAATTGCACCAAATCCCTTCATTACTTCATCAAACTCAACAGGGATAACCTTAATTCCGTTCTTTTCCAAAAGTTCCTGAGAGCGAGGATTTCCTGCAGGCATCGCAATCGTTCCCGGTTCAATTGCTACGAAATTAATTGCAAAAGATTCCTTTGCTTCGATTCTGGATGGACATTCCAGAAGCTTGATGCCTTTTTTCTTCAGTGCATCACATACATCGTAAGGAACCTGAGATGCGTGGATCATTGCAACATCGTGGCTCGCCATATTAAGCAGTCCGTCAATGTGTGCATGTCCGTAAGGGATCTGCATGTGCAGAATATCAGTTACGCCCATGCGGCGCAGTTCCTGTTCTACCATCTCGTAACCGCTGCGGTTTGTACGTACGCCGGATGCCAGCACAATTGTGTGTCTGTCAATCCAAAGACCCATCGCACCTTCAAAGGTTGCATCACCGCAAATCGTACGGATAATCGGAACACCGAGGTCTGCCAAAGCCTTTGCCATGTAACGTTCTTCGCCTCTTCTTGCTTCCATCGCAGGTCTGGTTACGATTGCTCCTTCCGGCGTCATCAGCAAAAGGTCTCTGCAGAACAAAGCGTTTGGTCTGTCTTCTCTCTGCTCTTCGATATAATGCACCCTTACGCCATGGTCTTTGTAAACCTGAGCCAGTCCGTCATGCTGCTTTCTGAACTTTTCCGGGTCGATCGGAGCCTTGAAGCGTGCTGCCTCCCAATCAAAGTTTTCAATTTCTTTGCCTGGACGTCTCATAATGACATCTCTCAGGGTGTCAACCTCGGAGCAAACACCCCAGTCACCCCAAAGGTTTTTCATATCATCAACAATACTTGTTTCCAGAGGAAACCATCTTTCGCCGGCGAGGGCGTCGATATCTCTCATCTTTTCGCTCATAATTGAACCTCCTGTCTTTTTTTGAAATCTCCTGCATAATTATAAAGCAATAAATATGCCAAACTTTTTTTACTTATTTTTTATAATAGTCCTGCAAATTCGGAATAAATGCCTTGCTATGTTACCACTTGACGGTAAAAAAAATAGTACGATGTAATAATTCTTTTACCCATGGTAAAAAAATTATTACATTGTACTTTCTCCTCTATTCTCTTTCCAGTCTCTTGCTATTTGATTTTATATTTTTGAAGCTTATAGTGAAGATTTTGCTTTGTGATTCCTAAAAGTCTTGCGGCACCCGCAAGACTATCTGCCTCACGCAATGCGTTTCGAATCATTCTCTCTTCTACTTCTGCCAAAGTCTGATTTAGAGTCTTGCCTGTAAAGGCTCCCTCAGCGGATAGAGCAAACTCGTTAAAGTCGCTTTCCACCAAGTGATTTTCATCCACTTCTGTGCGCAGCACACTGCCTGCTATTGCCTTTTCACATCCTGCTGTCCGTGCTGCCTCAAAACGCACCGGATTCGCCAAATACTCCGGCAAATCTTTCTTCTGGATAAAACGTGTGGACGCCACATTAAATGCCCCTTCTATGATGTTTTTCAGTTCACGGACATTTCCAGGCCATGCATAGTTGCGAAACAGTTTCTCTACCTGTTCATCGAGCCCCATGATATCCCGATGCATGCTTTGATTGTATGTTTCTATAAAACGGTTTGTCATGTATAAGATATCGTTTCTTCGTTCTCTGAGAGGTGGAATATTGACTTGCACTACACTCAGGCGATAAAAAAGATCCTCACGCAATTTACCTGCTTTCACGCAATCCATCGGTCGCTCATTGACTGCTGAAATCACTTTAATATCAGTCTTGGTTGGCTCATAACCACCTAAACGCACGACCTGTTTTTCTTCGATAGCCTTCAAAATCTTTGCCTGCACATTCAGTTCCATGGAGTTGATTTCATCCAGGAACAAGGTCCCTCCGTTCGCAATTTCAAACAGTCCGGGCTTGTTTTCCGCTCCGGTATAGCTTCCTTTTTTCGTTCCAAATAAAATACTTTCCAGAAGATTTCCCGGAATTGCTGCGCAGTTTTGTGATACAAAACGTTTTCCCGCACGCTTACTCGCCGTATGGATAGATTCCGCCACAAGCTCCTTTCCTGTGCCTGTTTCGCCGTAAATCAGTACGGAAGAATCTGTGTCTGCAATGAGCGGAATGCGTTGTTTAATTTCCTCCATCTGCGGCGACACCGTAATAATATCGTCAACGGTATAAAGACCACTGCTGTTTGCCTTGAATTCCTTGGTCTCCAACGTAATGTCCTGTCTGCGGTACGGAGAATCAATGTAACGCGAAACATCCACCGCCCCTATGATTCGGTTATTCTCCTTAATCGGCATCGTCGTATTGATCGCGCGAATGCTCTGTCCATCATAGGTTTTCAGCGTCTGATATTCGTTGGAGATCGGCTCACCGCTTCGCAAAACTCGCATAATACTGCTGCTCTCCTCCGTCAGTTCCGGATAGATTTCCGTAATATGCTTATGCAGAATGTTCTTTTCTTTTAATTTGTTTACATCCGGTCTGTAAGTCGCAAAATACTCGATATAGCCTTTGCTGTCTGTCACCAGAATGCCGTCGATGTAATTGTAAATACTGAGCAGCTGCTCCACATACCTTCTGATCATAGTTTCCTCCAAGCGTAAGCGTTAAAAAGTTACTCTATATGATTTGTATATTATACAGATGAAAAAAATCCCCGATACATCAATAACGCATACGGGGATTTTGTATGTTTTATAGGATTTTATCCGCGTTTCAGATACGCTGTAATGCAGTGAAGAGCACCTCTTCCTTTTATGATCTCCGAAATGTCCGGAGCTTCAACCTTTACGCCGTTTTTCTCCAGAAGTTCCTGTGTTCTCGGATTACCTGCCGGCATAACAATATGCCCTGGTTCGAGTGTCACAAAATTAATCCCAAAAGTGTCTCTAACTTCTGTTCTGGACGGAGCTTCAAGTATCTTGTACCCTTTCTTTTTCAGCATATCAATGATATCATACGGAACTTGCCCTGCATGAATCAGAACCATATCATCGCTTATTGCGTTCATCAGTCCGTCAATATGGATATTGCTGTACGGCTGCTGCATATGGTATACTTCTACTCCCATGCGTTCCAGTTGATATTTTACCTGCGCATATCCGCTGGCATTGCACCTGGATCCTGTTGAAAGAATTGCTGTATGGCGATCTACCCACATTCCGCATGCTCCCTCAAAGATTCCATCTCCTGCAATAGTTGCAATAATTGGAACGCCAATCTTTGATAAGGTTTGTGCCACATAGCGTTCTTCACCTCTTCTGGCGGACATTCCCGGTCTGGCTAAAATTGCTCCCTCCGGCGTCATAAAAACAAGATCTCTGCAAAAAATCGCATTTGGTCTGTCCGCTCTCTGCTCGTCCACGTAATAAACCTTCGCGCCAAAATCTGTGTAAATCTTAGCAACAGCGTCATGCTGCTTTCGAAGAAGTTCTACATCAATTGGTTCATCCGAAAACCGCACTGCCTGTGCATCGAACTTTTCTACTTCCTTTCCCGGTCTTCGCATCAGAACAGCTTTCAACGTATCGACCTCAGAGCAAACGCCCCAATCTCCCCAATACTCATTTAGATCCTCTGTGAAAGAAGTCTCTTTCGGAAACCACCTCTCACCCGGAATAGCATCAATGTCTAACTTATAATTCTGCATTACTTTATCCTCCCTTTAAAGTTGTTTGGTACAGTAAATTGCAAATTATATGCCAACATTATTTTTCATATCCTTTTACATTTCATTTTACAAAATCTTATATGGTTACTTCGATATCTTACATCCCTATTTTTTTCCAAGCTCATATGCTTTTTTTCCGAAATCAGTTTTTTCAATATCCTCTCTCACTGCGCATCCACCTGCAGTTATAATTCCTGCGCCAGACCAACCCAGATAATCACACATTCCTTTAAATGCAAGGATTGGTCCTGCGGTGAAGTCACCACGATTTCATTTTCATTTCTCCATGTAAGCCATGACCTTCTTGCGGATCCGCTGCATGGCATTATCGATGGACTTCGGCGGTTTCCCTAAATGCGCCGCGATCTCCGTATAGGCATAGCCTTTGAGACGCTCTGACCAGACCTGCCATTCAAAATCGCTGAACAGACCGCTGTTATGCGCCTGCAGTACTTCCGTAATCTCCCGCAGCAGCGTGACCGCCTCCGGGTTGTTTTCCATGGTGCCCTTGACAAGACCAGGCTCCTCCGTACCCGGTTCGTCCCACTCGGAATCGCCGCGCCCCTCTGCCAGCGGGACCGACTCGTTCAGCGGCTGGTGTTTGCGGCGGTTCGCCTTTTTGATTGCAGACAGGATCTGGTTATTGATGCAGGTGTCCGCATAGGTCTTAAACGCTGCCTCCTTGTTCGCATCGTAGCTGCGGATCGCCTTGAAAATGCCGATCATGCCCTCCTGCACAACATCCTCGTTGTCAGCCCCGGCAATGTAGTAAGCCTTCGCCTTATTTTTGGCGAGGCTTTTGTATTTTTCGATCAGCAGTTCCTCCGCAGTCTCGCTGCCCTCCTGCGCCATCTTGACAAGCTGCTCATCTGTCAGAATATGCAGATTATTCATGCCGCTGATCCCTCTGTCGTCTGACCTCATACAAAATGACTGCTGCGGCGTTGGACGCGTTCAGTGAGGTGATTTTGCCGACCATCGGCATGGAGACAATAAAATCGCACTTGTCTCTGACCAGCTTGCTGATGCCAAAGCCCTCGCTACCAATGACCACCGCCAGCTTGCCGCCAAGGTCTGCCTCGTAATAGTTCTGTCCACCCATGTCGCAGGCAGCGACCCAGATGCCGCGCGCCTTCAGTTCGTCGATCGTCTGCGCGATATTCGTCACCTTGACGCAAGGCATGTACTCAATGGCGCCTGCCGATGCTTTGGCAACGATCTCCGTCAGCCCGCAGGCTCTGCGTTTCGGGATAACGATGCCATGCGCACCCGCACACTCCGCACTTCGCATGATGGCGCCAAGGTTGTGCGGGTCCTCCAGATTATCCAAAATCAGGATAAACGGCTCCTCGCCGCGTGCCTCCGCCAAGGCAAAAATATCCTCCAGCTCGCTGTACGCATACGGACTGATATAGGCCGCCACGCCCTGATGTGCCTGCCCCTGCGCCAGCCTGTCGAGCGCAGCCTTCTCGACTTTCAGGACCGGGATTCCCTTCTCCTTAGCCTGCGCCAGGATCTTGATCATCGAACCCTCGGTTGCGCTGACCACCAGTTTATCGATCTCCCTGCCGCTCTTGAGCGCCTCTGCCACCGGGTTGCGGCCGACAATCACATTACCCGGCATCTGTCCAAAGTCCGCAGCTGCCTGCTCCGGCTTTCTCCTCTCCGGAGAAAACGCCGCATGGCGATCTTTGCGATCCATCGAAGAAAACCCGGCGTCGCGTCCTTTGCGGTCTGTGGTAGCAAATTCTCTCCGACGGTCATCCCGCCCTGCAGAGTCTCCGCGCCCGCCGCGGCTGCCGTCTGCGGTCTCCTTTGGTCCGTAACCATAACCATAGGTGCCGCGTTTGGTGGTATGGTTTTCTCTTTTGTTTTTTACCTTTGCCATCTTACTGATCCTTTTCTTTTTTTCGATATTCGAGGAACTGATACTGCACACCGTTCTCTTCCTGCACATCGCTCTCCCACACGAGTTCAAAACTACGCATCTTATCGACATTCATCAGATGCTTGTCCGCGTCGTAGATTTCAAAAATTTTCGTGATAAAAAGCCGCTCGCACTGCCGGATCAGCTGCATGTAGATCTGTTCGCCGCCGATGACCATCATGTCCTCCGGCGCATAGTCCGCGCAGACTGCAGCCAGCTCTTCCATATCATGCACGACAATGCAGCCTTCTTTCGCAAAGTCTGTCTGCGAAGTCAGAACGATATTCGTCCGGTTCGGCAACGGTTTGCCGCCCGGCAGACTCTCCAGTGTCGCGCGCCCCATGATGACTGCCTTGCCGCTCGTCTTTTCCTTAAAATATCTGAGATCTCCCGGCAGATGCACCAGCAGTCCGCCGTCCTTGCCGATGCCCCAGTTTGCATCGGCTGCTGCGATCAAATTCATATCGTATCCTTTCTGCTTTCGTGCAGAGCATCCGGTTCGGCATGCACTGCGTCAGCTTACCTGCTTTTTAGCATCGCTAAATTGCGATTGGTATATTTTTGATCTGCGGATTGGTCTGATAATCCTCTACCGTAATGTCCGCTGTCGTGAAATCGTAAAAATCCCGGATATCCGGGTTCAGTCTGACCTTTGGCGCCGGATACTGCGGGCGGCGAATCAACTCTTCGATGACCGGCACATGCCGATTGTAGATATGCGCATCTGAGATCACATGTATCAGCTCGCCCGGCACCAGATCGCTGACCTGCGCGAACATCATCAGCAGGATCGCATACTGCACGACGTTCCAGTTGTTTGCCGCCAGAATATCCTGCGAGCGCTGATTGAGGATCGCGTTCAGCTTGCTTCCCGTCACATTGAAGGTCATGCTGTAAGCGCATGGCTCCAGATTCATTTCCGAAAGATCTGCGAAATTATAGATATTTGTCATGATCCTGCGGGACTGCGGCTGGTGCTTGAGCTGCCACAGTACATTATCCACCTGATCCATTTCGCCCTGCGCGAACTTGTATTTCTGCGCCATCTGATAGCCGTACGCCTTGCCGATAGAGCCATCCGCGTCAGCCCATTCGTCCCAGATATGCGGCTTTAGATCGTGGATATTGTTGGATTTGCGCTGCCAGATCCAGAGGATCTCGTCCATCGCCGACTTGATTGCTGTCGGTCTGAGCGTCAATGCCGGAAATTCCTCCGACAGGTCATAGCGATTGACGACCCCGAATGTCTTGATCGTATAGGCAGGCGTACCGTCCTCCCAGCGCGCCCGCACCGTCTCCCCCTCTGTCGAAAACCCCTCCGTCAGAATCTTTTCGCACATGTTTACGAATAATTTGTCTGCTTTACTCATGTTTGCCTTCCTTCATTTCTGCTTATTTATGTTTTTCCTCTTAGCACGCCTTTTTGTCATGCCTTCCGCACCATGCAGTCCTTTTTATAGAAGCTGACCGCATATTTAAGCACGCTCAAGTAGCCCTCGTTGGTGAAAGGCTCTGCGCAGCGCTGTTCCATCAGATAGATATAGTATACTTGAATCCGGACAAAGAAACAAGTCAAAAGCAAAAAGTCTGCAGTGCGCGTCACAATGCAATCGCATATCATGCAACGGGGCTGTCGCTCTGGTCGATGGATTCCATCAACTGTGCGACAGCCCCAAGATTCTATGCACTATGCCATCAGGCGCGCAATTCTTGCCGAAATCAGTTCGGACATTTTTTCTTTTTTTTCATCTGTAAGATAACATTCCTCGCAGCTCAAAAGGAACTTGCTTTTCAAAGCGCACAGCTTATCGATCATCTTCTCGGCAGCGCATGCGGGGATTTCACAGCTTTGGGCAAAAAGCAAAAAGTCTTTGCGCCTGATATTTTGCTTTTTCCCATGCAAAGTCAAGGCTAATTCTTCCTTGTCTTCCGGAAGGATCAGATTGACAGGCAGCATATCATAGGCCGCCGACAGCGCAAACCGTCGGCTTCCCGGATTTTCCTCAATGAGCGAGAAATTCTTGAGATGCATATCCGAATTTCCGATCACAAATGAGAAGAGTACACGCAAAAATAATTCCGACAGATCCAAGCCCGGCTTTATAGAGTATTGCTGCACAATTTTGCCGCAGCGCTCATAAGAGCCTTTATATTTGTCGATCGTCAGCCTGCCTGAAAGTTGACAGAAATCTTCCATCGCATACAGTGCGGTCTGTGCTCCGTCTGCAATTCTGCGATCAATCCTTTTTGTAATATAGGCATATTGTCCGTTATTCTTTATCAATGCATGGGGAACCGTTTGGATCCCTGCGAGCGCAGCCATCTGCATCGCTAGATTTTCATATTCCGGCATCAGAGCATACTCCTCTGTTTGCGGCTTCAGAATATAGCCGGCAGGATAATCTACAATGGTCAACCGACTGTCGACGCCTGTCGATAAATGCAATGACAGCTTTTTTTGCACTCCCGGAACGGTCAAACCCTGCTGAATGGCTGCATTCGCAAGTTCTTCTAATTTTGCTTGATTTAAATCCAGTTCCGGCATTTGGTATGTGCCAAAAAATTTTTTGATGCAGCGGCGATGCCAGCCGCAAAGCTGCTGTTCACCGGCAGTATGTTTCATTTCCTTCCCGCAGCACAGGCATCTCATCGCTCTACCCCTTTTCTGATACTCACATCTCCGATGCAGTCTCTGCATGCGGCAAGCAGTAAGCCAAACCTGTCCTGCAGTGCGATCTTCCAGTTTCGATTGACAATATTAAGCAACCAGCCTTCCGGAATCAAACCATCGAAAAAAGGAAACAGGACACTTGAACGATATGGTTCCGTCCGCAGCGGAAGTGTCAAGCTGACTGCAACGGCCTCAGTGCTGTCCAGATAGTCTTTGGCGTAGCTGAACAAATATCCCTCTTCCGTTTCCTCCAGCACGCCTGCAAATCGGTTCTGCACAAAAACGCCTGCTTTTCTGTATGCATCCGTCATTCGGCTCCCTCCTGCTTCCTTCTGACACCCGGCACCGCTTCCATGCCAAACATGCCTAGGGCCTGATTGACTTTATCCAAGCGAACGGTCTGTTTCCCCTGTTCTAATTCTCGGACAAAACGCAGCCCCAGTCCGGCACGCATGGCAAATTCCTCTTGCGTCAAACCGGCTTTTTTTCTTTGTTCTTTAATATATTGACCAATTATATTCATATTATCGATAATACCACCTATCGGGTATAATTTCAACATTTTTTTGTTTTTTATACCCTTTAAGGTATAAAAAAATATTTAAAAGTTTGCAGGAAAACTTCGAAAAATGTTACCTTTCAATCTCCGCAAAGGCGCGGCAGATAATCTCTTCCATGCGTTTTTGCGCGTCTGCAGCGTGTGTTTCTGCGGCGGATGCCGCCGCGGTCTGCGCGGTGCTGGTCTCTGTGGCTTCTGCTGCTGCCTTGCCTGTGCGCGCCATCAAATGCCAGTAACCGATCAGGGCTTCCAGCGCGGTGGCGTACTTGTAGTCCATGGCATCCGCATTCTTCGGTTTGGACGCCGACTTATGGTTGCGCGCGCGCCGCACCAGCGCTTCTTCCTCTGCTGTCAAGAATCCGTCTCTCATCATGGCGCGCAGCGCCTTGGCCTGTCCGTCCGCGCGGACATAACGGATTGCGCGCTTGTGCAGCGCATCCACATGCGCACCGAACGCAGCCTTCTGTCGTTCTTTTTCTGCCTGTCGGAATCCCTGCGCTTGCGTGCTGCCTTGTGCCTGCACGCGCCCGGGCTGCCCGGAAGCTGCCAAAACACGTTCTCTGACGTAAATTTCATAAACGGCGTCGCCGATATAGGCGAGCGCCGTCGTGTTCATTGTTTTTGGATCAAATCCCATATGATACTTTTCCTTCGCTGTTTTTGCGCAAATCTAAGCCTTGATGATCTGCACGCCCTGCGGCGTATCCTTGAGGAGTAGCCCGCGTGCCTTGAGTTCATCGCGGATCTCGTCCGCTCTGGCGAAGTTTTTCGTCTTTCTGGCCTCCTGTCTTTCGTCGATCAGCGCCTGCAGCTCGTCGTCGATGACGACCTCCTCTTCAAAGGTCTGCTGCAAAAGACCGAGCACATTCGCAAGCTCCATCAGCGTATCAAGCGACTTCTGCGCAAACTCCTTGCTCGCGCCGTCCTTGACCGCCGTATTGATCGCTGTTACCAGTTCAAAGACCGCCGAGATCGCGTCAGCTGTATTCAGATCATCGTCCATGGCGTCGATAAATGCCTGCCGATATGGATCATAGCCCGCCAGCTTTTCCTTTTCGGCATCGGTCATGCTGCCGCTGCCGGTCTCAATCAGGTGCTTGAGGTTGGATTTCGCGTTGCGCAGACGCGTCATCGCGTTTTTGGACTGTTCGAGGATCTCGGAATTAAAATCAATCGGTCCGCGGTACTGACCGCTGAGAATCAGAAAACGCAGAACCTCTCCGTCATAATGCTGCAGAAGATCACGTACCGTCTTGAAGTTGCCCAGCGACTTGGACATCTTCGTGCCGTCAATATTGATATAGCCGTTATGCATCCAGTAATGCGAAAATTCACAGCCATTGTGCGCCTCGGATTGCGCAATCTCGTTCTCGTGGTGCGGGAACTGCAGATCTTCGCCACCCGCATGAATATCGATGGTCGGTCCCAGATATTTTTTCGCCATGGTCGAACATTCAATATGCCAGCCGGGTCTACCCATACCCCAAGGGGATTCCCATGCGATCTCGCTCGGCTCCTTGCGCGCCTTCCAAAGCGCGAAATCCAGCGGATCCTCCTTTTTCATATCGTCCGTACTTCGGGTTCTTTCGCTGGCGCCCTGAATCAGCTCGTCGACGTGCTTGCCGGAGAGCTTGCCGTAACCGTCGAACTTACGTGTCCGGTAGTAGACGTCGCCCTGTGATTCGTAGGCATAGCCCTTGTCGATCAGATCCTGTACGAACTGAATGATATCGTCCATGGTTTCGGATACCTTCGGGTGTACGGTCGCTTTCTTGACGTTGAGCGCTGCAGCATCCTTGTAGTATTCCTCGATATATTTTTCGGAGATCTCCGGCGCAGTAACGCCTTCCTCCTTCGCACGTTTGATGATCTTGTCATCGACATCGGTAAAGTTCTGCACGAATTTTACCTTGTAGCCGCGGTATTCCAGATATTTTCTGAGCGTGTCGAATACAACGAAGGGCCTGGCATTGCCGATGTGGAAATAGTTGTAGACCGTCGGTCCGCAGACATACATCTTGACCTTGCCTTCTTCGATCGGCACGAACTCTTCTTTTTTTCTCGTCAAAGTATTATAAATCTTCATTCTCGTTTCCTTCTTTCCGGTTCTTTTCGCGAATCACATCTATCAGGGTTTCTTCCAGATTAGAAGAACCCGCGCAGTCGATGCAGCCCGCCTCGATCTTATGCGTGGTCTGCAGGATTTTTTCCAATTCCATGACGCGCTTGCGCAGACACTCGATCTCGACCGCAATCGGGTCCGGCAGATCGACCTGATTCAGATCCTGTGTGGTGCTCTTGCCGTTGCGCTTGACAATGGTGCCGGGAATACCGACGACCGTACAGCCGGGCGGCACTTCCTTGAGTACCACGGAGCCTGCGCCGATCTTGACATCATCGCCAACCTTGAACGGACCCAAGACCTTTGCACCGCTGCTGACGACCACGCGATTGCCGATGGTCGGATGCCGCTTTCCGGTATCCTTGCCGGTACCGCCGAGGGTCACGCCCTGATAGATGGTCACATCATCGCCGACCTCAGCGGTTTCTCCGATGATGACTGCCATGCCATGGTCGATGAAGCACCTGCGACCGATCGTCGCCCCCGGATGGATCTCGATCCCGGTGAAAAACCGCGTCAGCTGCGAGATCAGCCGCGCCAAAAACGGACAGTGATGTCGGTACAGCCAGTGTGCAGGTCTATGCCAGATCAGCGCCCAAATGCCCGGATAGCAGATCAGAACCTCCAGCCCGTTTCGCGCCGCCGGGTCCTTTTCGACCATGTTGCGGATATCCTCACCGACTTCTCTAAAAAATGCCATAAAAAATTATTCCTCCACGATTGTAATAGTCTTGATCACCTGTTTTTCTCGTGGACAATCGTGCCAATCTGTTTTTACGCTTACAATATTATCTGCGGCGTCCATGCCTTCTGTTACCTTGCCGAAGGCTGCATACTGGCCGTCCAGATGCGGCGCATCCGCAACCATTACGAAGAACTGGGAGCCCGCGGAATCCGGGTCCATCGCTCTTGCCATCGAGAGCACGCCTCTCGTGTGCTTCAGATCGTTCGCAACGCCGTTGGCTGCGAATTCCCCTTTGATCTGGTAGCCCGGTCCGCCGGTACCGTTGCCGCGCGGGCATCCGCCCTGGATCATAAAGCCCGGAATGACTCTGTGAAAGGTCAGACCGTCATAGAAATGCTCGCCTGCGAGTTTTTCAAAGTTTTCGACGGTGATCGGTGCGATCTCAGGATAAAGCTCTCCGCGCATCACATCGCCGTTTTCCATTTCAATTACAAACGTCTTCATTTTATCTTATTCTCCTTCAAAGTTTTTTGTTCTCGTTCGTCTATATCCTGGTCAGGAAACCCCTGCACAAGAGGCTTCCCCGCAGTCGTATCTTAAAATAATACCACCAAAATGATGATCACAAACGAAGGAATGATCGTTCGCATCGTTCTGAAAGAACAACCAAAAAGCTGTAACTACAGATTATCTTCCTGTTCTTTCCGCATTGACGATCTCGATTGCCGCTGCAATCGCTTCTTCCACCCCTATTTCACGCTTGTCCGCATCGCGTCTGCGCTTGTATTCGACGATACCCTCTCCGGCAAGCTTGCCGACGGTGATCCGTACCGGAATCCCGATCAGATCAGCGTCCTTGAACTTGACACCCGGACGTTCGTTTCTGTCGTCCCAGATGACCTCAACACCGGCCTTTGTCAGTGCATCATAGATTTTCTGACTGACTGCGTCCTGCGCCTCGTCGCCCGGCTTCACCTCTGTAATGATGACATGATAAGGCGCTACAGCCATCGGCCAGATGATGCCGCTCTCGTCATGGTTCTGCGGCATGTCGATGATAGCCTGGAACGTACGGGAAACACCGATGCCGTAGCAGCCCATCCAGATCAGCTGATCCTGCTGATTCTCATCCTTGTAGACCGCGTGCATCGGCGCCGAATATTTCGTGCCGAGCTTGAAGATCTGTCCGACCTCCACACCTCTGGCATGGCGTACCGGCGCGCCGCAGATCGGGCAGGCATCGCCCTCCTTGAGCGTCTTTAAGTCTGTAACAATATCACCTTTGTAATCTCTGCCGTAATTCACGTTGATATAGTGATGATCGGTCTCGCAGGCGCCTGCGCACAGGTTCCTAAGACCCGGCAGCTCGCTGTCCACCACGATCCTGCAGTCGTGCAGATGCATCGGGCCGGTAAAGCCGCCTACGCAGCCGGTCGCAGCCGCCATCTTCGCTTCATCTGCGAAAGCAATCGCGTATTCCGGAATATCCAGTGCGTTGACCAGCTTCGTCATGTTCAGCTCACGGTCGCCGCGGATGAACACAGCCACATAGCCCTGTTCGTTTCCTTCTGCATCATAGGTCACGAAGAGCAGCGCTTTGATCGTCTGTTGCTTGTCCAGCTTGAGGAACGCCGCGACCTCGTCGATCGTCTTTGTGCCCGGTGTATGCACCTTTTCCAGCGGCAGCATAGCGATATCCTCCTGCGGTGCAGCGTCCACGCAAGCCGCCTTTTCGACCGTTGCCGCCAGATCGCAGCAGTCGCAGTAAGCGATCTCGGACTCGCCGTATTCGCAGAGCGCCGTAAACTCGTGCGAATTGGAGCCGCCGATCGCACCGGTATCCGCCTCGACCGGCCGGAAGTTCAGACCGCAGCGCGAAAATACATTGCTGTAGGCTTCATACATTTTGTCATAGCTTTCGTCCAGCCCTGCCGCGTCCTTATCAAACGAGTAGTTATCCTTCATAATGAAAACACGAGAGCGCATCATGCCGTACCGCGGGCGCGCCTCATCTCTGTATTTATCTGTGATCTGATAGAGCATGCGCGGCAGCTGTCTGTGCGAAGAGACATCACTTTTTACAATATCCGTAAACACCTCTTCCGCTGTCGGACCGAGGCAGAATTCGCGATCGTTTCTATCCTTGAGCCTCCACATTTCCGGTCCGTAAGCGTCCCAGCGTCCTGACTCTTTCCAAAGCTCTGCAGGCTGCACGTTCTGCGTGTAGATCTCCTCTGCACCCTTGGCATCCATCTCTTCTCTGATGATCTGCTCGATCTTGCGGATCGTTCTCCAGCCCATCGGCATGTACGAATAAATACCCGCAGCGACCTTTTTGATCATGCCTGCTCTCAGCAGCAGAATATGGCTCGGGATCTCGGCTTCCGTCGGCACTTCCCTTAATGTTCTAAAATGCATTTGTGATAATTTCATCTTCTGAACTCTCCTCGTTTTCCTAATATAATAATCTGTGAAATATGATTTATTTTTGATATAACAGGCAGACTGCCTCAGCCGCAATGCCTTCTTCCCGTCCGGCAAACCCCAGCCGCTCGGTCGTCGTCGCCTTGACATTCACAGCCGCCTCGTCAACGCCCAGCGCCTGCGCTACATTGCCGCGCATCTGCATGATATACGGCGCGAGCTTTGGCTTCTGCGCGATGATCGTGATGTCGACGTTGCCGACGGCAAAGCCCTTTGCGTCGATCAGCTCTCTGACCGATTCCAGAAGCAGCATGCTGGAGATCTCTTTGTAACGCACATCGTTATCCGGGAAATGCCTGCCGATATCGCCAAGCGCAGTGGCGCCCAGCAGGGCATCCATCAGCGCATGCAACGCCACGTCTGCGTCCGAATGACCCAGCAGACCGCTTGTATGCGGCACCTCAACGCCGCACAGAACCAGACGGCGCTCCGCCGTCAAGCGATGTACATCATAACCTTGTCCGATTCGCATCTTTTTCTGCACTGCAGGCATGTCCTCTCTTGTCGTAATTTTTTTGTTTGCGTCCTCGCCGCGCACCATGGCGACCCGCGCACCGAAACGCTCGACCAGCCCCGCTTCGTCGGTGCCGTAGAAGCCCTCGGCATAAGCCTTGCGGTATGCCTGCTTGAGCAGGTCTGTATGGAAGCCCTGCGGCGTCTGGACGTGAAACAAGGTCGTCCGGTCCAGCGTCCGCGAAAGCAGTTCGCCGCCCGCAGCACCGCCGCGCGCGCCTTCGTCCGCAGCGACAGATTGTCTGATGGTGTCCTTGACCGGCACCACCGGCACTGCAGCACCGCTGCGATAAGCACCCTCCAGCACCCGCAGGATCACCGCCTCCGTCACGTAGGGTCGCGCCGCATCGTGTACCAGCAGCAGTCCATCATCGGAAGCATGCTGCAGTCCCTCGCGCACAGAATCCTGCCGCTCCTTGCCGCCCGGCACCACGCCCCATACCT
>ERZ773242.1238-NODE-1238-length-25558-cov-3.673254_pt1 | contig 25558 bp, 18 predicted proteins | sample MGYA00511077_ERZ773242 | MGnify/ENA primary metagenome ERZ773242 (study PRJEB29015, sample SAMEA2737754) | human gut metagenome | biome: human gut; feature: human-associated habitat; material: faeces | place: China | collected 2012 ... | reverse complement strand
GTTGCTGTAGTGGAAGGAGCCGCACCAATTGAAAATGAAATCGATAGAATTGATGTACTATATGGGTTAGGTGTTCGTCAATTGGGAGTAACTTATTCAGAGGCAAATGCGTTAGGATGTGGGCTAAAAGAAGAGGTTGACGGTGGTCTTACAGTATTCGGAAGAGAATGTGTAGAACGTATGAATAAGGTTGGTATGCTCATTGATGTGTCTCACTGTGGACCAAAGACGGCATATGATGTGGCGGCATATTCAAAGAAACCATTGATTGCAAGTCATCTGGGAACAAGATCAGTATGGAATATTAAACGAATGTTCCCGGACGAAGTTCTTGCAAAGATTGCAGAACAAGGCGGAGTGGTGGCAGTGGAAGCATCCCCACATACAACTATGTCGTATAATACAATGACGCACTCAATGGACAGTATCATGGAGCATTTTGAACATATGAAGAACATAGTAGGAATTGATCATATTTCATTTGGTCCTGATACGCTTTACGGCAATCATGTAGGAATGCACCATGCATTTGAGGATCTTTTCTCATCAAAATATGATTCGGATGCAGGCGTGGATTATGATGAAGTGCCGTTTGTAAAATATTTTGAAAACCCAACAGAAGCATCGTGGAACATCGTTAGAGAATTAATAAAACGAGGATATTCGGAAGAAGATATTGCAAAGGTAATTGGTGGGAATGCTTTGAGAGTTTTAAACGAGGTTTGGGTATAGTTTGCTTTCAAAGTGAATTGGTTTATGATTTGATTATCAAATTAAACGGAAAGTTCCAAGGAAGGAGGACATATGTACAGATATATTTTAAAGAGACTTCTCATGGCTATTCCGGTTCTTATCGGTGCGACATTTTTAGTTTTTACGATTATGCATTTCGCACCGGGAGATCCAGCTAAGATTATACTAGGGTCAAGTGCAACAGAGGCTGCCTTAGAATTAAAAAGAGAAGAACTGGGCTTAAATGATCCATTTTTTGTTCAGTTCGGGAACTTTATGCTTGGGTTGTTGCAGGGAGATATGGGAACATCTTACAGAACAGGACAGGCTGTTACAAGCATGATAGCAGCACGATTCTGGAACACATTGATACTGGCATCTTCAGGAATGATTTTTGCTGTTATTATAGGTATTCCTGTAGGCATCATCTCTGCTGTTAAACAGTATTCAACCTTAGATAAGGCGACCATGTTTATAACACTGTTTTTCATGGCAGTACCAACATTCTGGTTTGCACTCATACTGGTTATCATCTTTTCGCTGAATTTGGGATGGTTTCCACCATCCGGTATGGCGCATGGATTTCCGGAAATATTAAATAGCTTAGTTTTACCGACAATTACACTTGGATTTGGCTTTGCAGCTTTAATTGCGAGAACTACCAGATCCTCGGTACTGGAGGTCATGCGGCAGGATTATATTGATACGGCAAGAAGCAAAGGCATCACAGAACGCAAGGTAATATGGAAACATATGATGAAAAACGCATTGATACCAATTGTAACCATTATAGGACTTAATTTCGGTTCGCTGCTTGGAGGTTCCGTTTTAACAGAAACGATATTTTCGTGGCCAGGTGTAGGAAGATTCGTAGTGGAGTCCATATCATATAAGGATACACCGGCGGTATTGGGAAGTGTAGTAACCCTAGCGGTTCTGTTCTCCTTGGTAAACCTTGTTGTTGATATTCTTTACAGTTTTCTGGATCCGCGCATAAAAGCGCAGTACAAGACCCAGACGAAGACAAAGACGAAGACACAGACACAAGGCACGCAGTAAGACAAGATTGGTAGGTAAAAAGGTATGATAAGATCTATTTGGGACAGTATAGCCGATTTATCTAAAAAGAAGAAAAACATTGCACCTGCATATAACTCAGAGTTGCAATCAAGATCTCTTTTTCAACAATCGGTAATTCAGTTTAAACATAACAAAATGGCTGTAAATGGCTTTGTAATTATATGTGTACTGGTATTTATCGCCGTAGCAACAATTGTCATAGACATCGCAACAAATAAGTCTTTTTACAATGCTTATGTAGTAGGACAGGATATTTCGCTGAGACTTCAAGGTCCAAGCCTAGACCACCCATTTGGATGTGATGAAGTAGGAAGAGATTTATTTCTGCGTATTCTCTGGGGAACAAGAATGTCCTTGTTCATAGGTCTTGCTGCAATCATATTAGCATTGCTTATAGGCGGTCCGCTTGGAATGATTGCCGCCTATTACGGTGGTAAGATAGATAATGTAATAATGCGTTTTATGGATGTATTACTTGCAATACCATACATGCTGCTTGCAATCGCAATCGTAGCAGCCTTGGGAAGAAGCACGGAAAATCTCCTTATTGCATTGGCTGTTCCAAGCATCGCAAAGTATGCCAGAATAGCACGTGCTGCAGTCCTTACAGAAAAAGATAAGGAATATGTGGAGGCTATGAAGGCTGTAGGCGCAAGCAACATGCGTATATTATTTAGTTACATACTGCCAAATGCATTTGCCCCGATTCTTGTCCAAGTTTCTTTGGGAATAGGCGATTCTATTTTATCTGTTGCAGGACTGTCATTCCTTGGCATCGGCGTGCAGCCACCATCAGCCGAGTGGGGTGCAATTTTGACGGCAGCAAGAAACTATATGCGCGACGCATGGCATATATCAGTGTTTCCGGGGATATTTCTCATTATTACAGTAGTGGCCTTCAATCTATTTGGAGATGGCTTGCGCGATGCTATGGATCCAAAGTTGAAAAGGTAGGTGAGGATATTGGATTGTATATTGGAGATAAAGAATCTTGCTGTACATTTTCATATGGAGGATGGAACAGTCAATGCACTCAACGGTATAGATTTAGAATTATATAACGGTGAAACGTTAGGATTGGTAGGAGAGACCGGGGCAGGCAAGACTACACTTGCAAAGAGTATCATGCAGCTGATACCTGTACCTCCGGGAAAAATCGAGAGCGGAAGCATTCTGCTGCAAGGAGAAGATATGCTGCAAATGCATATAGATCAGATTCGAGCAATAAGAGGCAAACAGATTTCCATGATTTTTCAGGATCCAATGTCATCGCTGAATCCGGTTATGACAGTTGGAGACCAGATTGCAGAAGTTATTGAAACGCATGAAAAATGTTCGCACAGTGAAGCCCTTGAAAAAGCAGGGGATATGCTTGAAACCGTTGGAATTACACGGGAACGTGCAGGAGACTATCCTCATCAGTTTTCCGGCGGGATGAAGCAGCGTGTTATTATTGCAATGGCACTTTCTTGTAATCCTAAGATTCTGATTGCAGATGAACCTACGACTGCTCTTGATGTTACCATTCAGGCACAGGTGCTTGAAATGATGCGTGATTTAAAGGAAAAATATAATACGGCTACATTATTGATTACGCATGATCTCGGTGTAGTAGCACAAATGTGCGAAAGAGTAGCGATTATATACGCAGGTGAAATTGTAGAACTCGGAAATCTCCACGATATATTTAAGCAAACCGGACATCCATACACGGAAGGATTACTGGGTGCAATTCCTAAAATAAATGTGAATGAACGGAGACTTTCGCCTATAGAAGGTCTTATGCCGGATCCTATGGAAGTCCGAAAAGGATGTGCATTTGCAGAAAGATGCAAATATGCTGAAGAAAAATGTAAAAATACACATCCAGAACTGAAAGAAATTACATCCGGACATAAGGTTCGTTGCTTTTATCCTGATAACGTAAAAGGAGGTGTGAAAATATGAGCGAAAAACCTATTTTGGAGGTAAGGAATTTAAAAAAGTATTTTCAGACACCAAGAGGATCATTACAAGCAGTCGATGATGTAACCTTTTCAATCAAGAAAGGAGAAACGTTAGGCGTTGTAGGTGAATCCGGATGCGGCAAATCTACATTGGGCAGAACCGTATTGCGGTTACATGAACCTACAGCGGGGGAAATCTTTTTCCATGACGAAGACATTACAAAATATGATGCAAAAAGGATGAAAAATTTGCGGTCAAAAATGCAAATGATATTTCAAGATCCTTATTCATCACTGAATCCAAGAATGACAGTAAGTCAAACAATAGCAGAACCTCTGATATTGCAAGGAAGATATAAAAGGAGTGATAAGAAACAAATAGAAGCAAAGGTTCATGAGATGATGGATTTGGTTGGTCTTGCATCACGTTTTGTAAATACTTATCCACATGAACTTGATGGTGGACGTCGCCAAAGGATAGGCATAGCACGTGCTCTCGCATTGGATCCGGAATTCATTGTATGTGATGAGCCGGTCTCGGCATTGGATGTTTCCATTCAGGCACAGGTTCTGAATCTTATGCAAGACCTTCAGGAAAAATTAGGTCTTACATATATGTTTATCACGCATGATTTATCTGTTGTGAAGCATTTAAGTGAAAGAATTGTTGTCATGTACCTGGGACAGCTCGTAGAACAGGCACCACCAGAAGAATTATTTAGAAACCCGCAGCATCCATATACAAAAGCATTGTTATCTGCAATTCCGATTGCTGATCCTGATGTAAAGATGGATCGTGTGATTCTGAAAGGAGAACTGAGTTCACCGATTAATATGGGGGAAGGCTGCAGATTTAAAAAAAGATGTCCATATGCAAAGGATTTTTGTGACAATCCGCTGCAGCAAATTGAAGTATCTCCGGGACATTTTGTATCATGTCATCTTGTCGATAAATAATGTCGGCTGTGAAAAATAGTACCAATTTATAAAAAAAAGGAGGACAAAATGAAGAAGTTATTAAGTATGATCCTTGTATTTACCTTAGCTTGTACTTTATTGGCAGGTTGTGGAAGCTCCGACGGTGGAGATTCGGATTCCGAATACAAAGATACCATCGTATTCTGCCAGGGCAATGATATCACTACGCTTGATGGTTCACAAGCACCGCAAGAACGATCAGTCGCTTTGCTGAATCATATCTTCGATCCACTATTTGTTACAGATGAAAACTTTGAGATTGCCCCATGTCTTGCAACGGAATGGGAATGGCAGGATGGAGAAAAAACTCTTAAAGTAAAACTTCGTGAAGGCGTAAAATTTCATGATGGTTCTGATATGACTGCCGAAGATGTTAAGTTCACCCTTGACTTGCTGCAGGAAAGAGGTGCAACTTTCTCAGGAAATTATAAAGATACGGAAATCCTTAATGATTATGAAGTACTGATTCACCTCAACGCACCGAATCCTGCACTGCTGAATATCTTAAGCACAGCGCAGACATGTATTATACCGAGCGATGCTTATGACCCAGATGCTTTTGCTCTTAATCCGATCGGAACAGGTCCTTACAAGTTCTTAGAATCTGCGGAAGGTGACTACTATACACTTGAGCGTTTTGATGACTATTGGGGTGAGCCGGCAAAGACAAAGTACTTAACTATGCGCATAGTTCCTGAACCATCCCAGCGTGCGATTTTATTGGAAACAGGTGAAGTAGATGCAGCATATGGCCTTTCTTTCAACGATTTAAACAGAATGAAGGACGATAGCAACTATACCATTTATACATCACCTTCTATGAAGGTTATCCTTATGGAATTGAATTGTGCTTCTGATGGTCCTGTTGGCAATCCAAAAGTCAGAAGAGCCATTGAGTGTGCAATTGACAAGGACAGTATCATTGAGTCCTTACTTTCAGGATGGGGAGAACCGTCAAAGAGTATTGTTTCACCTTATGCAAAGGATTATCGTGAAATGACCGTAAATGAATATGATCCTGAGCTTGCCAAAAAGCTTTTAGCTGAAGCAGGATATGCTGATGGTTTTGAACTTAGTCTCTTTACAAACTCAGATCAGATCAACAGTGAAATTGCTACCGTTATGCAGGAGCAGTTAGCGAAGGTTGGCATCACCTTGAAGATTACTGTTCAGGATGATAATACTACTTTCTCAATGGTTGAAAACGGAGATGATTTCGATATGATTCTCGATTTCTTCCAGGCAACATCCTGCCATGCAAGTTATGTATTCAACGATATGCTTCGCTCAACAGCCTTTAACAATTATTCTAGATACTACGATAAGGAGTTTGACAGCCTATTAGAAAAATACTCCGCCACAGCAGAAGGTCCTGAACGCGAAGAATTATTAAATAAAATTTATGATAAAATCGCGACAGATACACCGGCTATCGGTTTGTATATCGAGTATAAGACCGTAGCTACCACTTCCAAGATGGAAGGTTTCCATGCAAATCATGTCGGTGCACATGAATTCCAGAATGCAAGAGTCAGAAAGTAGTTCTTGAAGCAAAAAGGACACGAAGGGGATTTTCTCCAAAAAAAAAATAAAAATAGGAGCTCAGTCATATGTCAGTTAAGGGAGACTATAAAAATGATATTTGTATAACAATCGAAAATTTAAAGTCAGAAATTTTGGACATATCTCATAAAATTCATGATAACCCGGAAACAGGGTTAGAAGAGCGCTTTGCATGTAAATTACTTACTCAGAGTTTATCAAGTCATGGGTTTAAAGTAGATTGTGGCATAGGAGGACTGGAGACTGCTTTTTCGGCTGTATATGCATCGAACAAAGAGGGTCCGCGGATTGCAATCTTGGCCGAGTATGACGCTCTGCGCGGCATAGGTCATGGATGTGGTCACAACATAGTCGCAGCATCTGCATATGGTGCTGCGGTGTCCCTTCCTGCGATTGTTGATGAAGTAGGCGGATGTGTTGCAGTTATCGGAACGCCCGCAGAAGAAACGCTAGGTGGAAAAATTAATCTTTTAGATGCAGGTGTTTTTGATATCTATGATTTTGCAATGATGGTACATCCAACCAATATCAGAAAAAATATTCTTGGACGATGTGCGCTTGCATGCACGGGTATAACCTATGAATTCGTAGGAAAATCTTCACATTCCGCGTTGGAACGCCAAGGGATTAACGCGCTTTCGGCATGCATCAATACGTTTCAAAATATTGCCGGAATAAGATCAAGTTTTTCTTTCGGTCAGATGGTAAATGGTGTAATCCTTGATGGAGGAAGTGCCAGCAACATTGTCCCAGGATATGCAAAAGCTGAGTTCTGTTTACGCGCTAAGAATGTAAAAGAACTGAATGATTTAATTGAGCGTGTTGACAGGTGTGCGAAAGCAGGCGCTGAAGCCGTCGGAACAAAGCTGAATATTGTTCGTGAGCCATTATTCACCGAGAGATATTCGAATCATGCTATGGATGAGGCGTTCCGGAAAAATCTGGAACTTTTAGGGAAACAAGGGTTTTATCCGCGCAAAGATGACTTTGTAGGTTCCTCGGATATAGGAAATGTTTCATTGAAATTACCGACAATACACGAGTATATTTCAATCGCAGATGAAAACATAAATATGCATTCCGTAGAATTTGCAGAGGTAACGACATCAGAAAAAGGTGATGAGGGCTGCATTTTAGGCGCCAAAGCGCTTGCAATGACTGCATTAGATCTTTTAACTGATAATAATCTTCGTGAAGAGACCGTATATGAGTTTAAAAACAAAGAGGAGGTAAACCTTTAAAAAACTTGCATCGTACCTGTAAATCAGCTATAATCTACCTTGTACACGTGAAGGAGGATCATTGTTTTGGATATTCAAATGTTTCGCTTCTTTTTCGATGTGGTTCAAACGGGATCCATAAACAAAGCTGCGCAGATCAATTTTGTGTCATCTTCCAGTATTAGCAGAACACTGAAGCTTTTAGAAGATGAGATTGGAGCAGAACTTTTTAAGCGTAGTTATACAGGCATGACACTTACACAGAGGGGCGAAGATCTTTTTAATGAAATCACGCCGCTTTTATCGAGCTTTGAACAAATCGAAAGGAAATTCAGTCAACATAAAGATACACAGAAGGTCTTACATCTTACTGTCTGCGCACATCAAAACAGTGTTTCAAGCCAGGCAATGCTGAAATTTTACAACGCATATGAAAAAGAACATGAATATGTGGATATTATAATGTCGATGCATCTTTCTATGGCGGAGGTTATCAAAAATATGCAAAATCGATATTATATGCTTGGAACCGTGCAGTATAGCAGTGAGTATCGCGAAAGAGCGCGCAAGCTGCTTGAGGATTCTTCGCTTACGATTCTTTACGAAAAACCTCGAAGATTATATGTAGCTGTGCGTGATACCCATCCACTATGTGACAGGGAATTATTGACGTTAGAAGACATAGAATCATATCCAAGGCTTGCCTTCATAGAAGAAAGAATTGCAGATATTAACTACTGTGGGGATCTAAATGGTTTTGACGTCAGAAGCATGAAAAAGAGAATTTTGGTCCGAGAACGTGCACAATTAGATGAAGTGCTTAGAGGTACTGATGCTTGCTTTGTAGGTCAGGGAGACAAGAATATCGAACTGTTATTAAATAGTGGAGTTAGATGTATACCGTTGCAAACCGATTTAAGAACAGTTGTGGCTTTGGTATGCAGGAATGACTATATCTTAACAAATACAGCGAAACGATTTATGGATATTTTCATAGATACTATGGAGCAAACAGATTAAGGGTATTAAAATCCCCCCCTCACCAAAAAACAACTTGATTTTGCAGAAACTACATTTAAAACGGACGCAATTTTGCCGCGCGGCAGGGTTGCGTCCGTTTTTTCTGGTGCGCCCAGCGGCGCACGTTTCTAAAGGGTTAAAGTCCCGAATTCGCCCGGTAATTTTTATGTATGAGATAAGGATAGCATAAAAAACTCCTGAATCAAAGATTGTTTTGACGGAAAACGATGTGTTCTGAAAGCAGAGAAAATGACGGATAACAACTCGACTGAGAGGAGGGCACTTAGTCAGGCTCTTACTTGATTAAATTTGTTTAGGACAAAAGTGCGCATAACGAAATCAGAGATTTCTATGCGCACAGCACATGGCGCTCACCCATGAGTGCGCTTCGCAAGGTGCTTTTGTCGTTATTCCGAAAATATCGGAACGATATTTCCTAAATAATAAAATAACAAGAAAATCTTGATTTTGTGTAAAATCTGGTTATAAAAAATCTCGTTTTTGTGAATAGTATAAATTGAAAAAACTTTGATTTTGTGTTAAAATCAAAATATATAAGTTTCACATTCTCTTTTAAGGAGGGAAACAGCGGTGAGAAGAAAGATCTATGATGAGATTTTGAAATGGAAAAAAAGAAGTGCCGGACAGACAGCACTCCTGATCGACGGAGCGCGCCGCGTCGGTAAAAGCTATATTGCAGAGAAATTTGCTGCGGCAGAATACAAAAGCTACCTGTTGATCGATTTTAACCGAGCACCCAAAGAGGTGACAGACCTATTTGAGAACTATCTGAATGATCTGGACACCCTGTTTATGTATCTTTCCGGGTTCTACAACAAGAAGCTGTATGAACGGGAAACGCTGATCATTCTTGACGAGGTACAGCTATGCCCGCGTGCACGCTCTGCCATCAAGTACCTCGTAGCGGATGGACGTTATGACTATCTTGAAACAGGCTCTCTAATGTCCATCAAAAAAAATGTCAAGGACATTCTGATTCCTTCCGAGGAAGAACATCTCAAAATGTACCCGCTTGATTTCGAAGAATTCCTATGGGCGCTTGATAATGAAACGTTAATGCCGTTGATACAGACCTGCTATGAAAAAAAACAGCCGATGGGCCAAGCCCTCCATAGGACGGCAATGGATTATTTCAGACAATACATGATTGTGGGCGGTATGCCTCAGGCGGTTGAAAAATATGTCGAAACGCGTGACTTCGACAGCGTTGACCGTGTAAAGCGGTCAATCCTTGAGCTGTATCGGGCAGATATTATGAAACATGCTGCAGGATATGAGATGAAGGTAGCACAGATTTTTGACGATATTCCTGCACAGCTCCAAAAGCATGACAAGAAATTCAAACTGTCATCATTAAAAAAAGCAGCACGATTTAGGGACTATGACGATGCGATGTTTTGGCTGTCCGATGCCATGATCGCAAATATTTGTTACAATTCCACAGCACCGAGCATCGGTCTGAAGCTGAACATGGACCGATTGACTCTGAAGTGCTATATGGCCGATACCGGTCTGCTCATCAGTCATGCTTTTGACGAAAACGGAATTGTAAGCGAGGAAATCTACAAAAAACTATTGTTTGATAAACTCGAATGCAACAAAGGGATGATTGTCGAGAATCTTGTGGCACAAATGCTGACCGCCGCCGGTCATAAACTCTATTTTTATTCCAATCCATCCCGTGATGAGGTAAGCGAACGAATGGAGATCGATTTTCTGATCGCAAAGAGTAAAATCAGCAGTCGGCATAATATTTCCCCAATCGAAGTGAAATCCGGCAAGAATTACACACTTTCGTCCTTAAAAAAATTCAGAAACAAGTACGCAGAACAGACAGATACGCCGTATATTCTTCATACAAGCGATCTGAAGGTGGAAGACGGATTCGTCTATCTGCCTCTTTATATGACACCGCTTCTTTGAAGACGCGAACTCATTGCAAAGCCTGATCAGCTATGTGATGAGTTTTTTTCTTTTCTTTGCATCCAAATGCTCAGCGGATTCGTTATAATAGATACAGACCATAAAACCAAAGGAACTGTGATGAAAGAGGTACTGCTCATCAGCCAGGCGGCCCGGGGCAATCGCAAAGCACTGGAAAAGCTGGTACGGCTGTATTATGAGAAGATATACAATTACATAGGATACCGTGTGCAGGATTTCAGCGCGGCAGAAGATCTGACGCAGGACGTGTTTGTGAAACTGACCAGGCACATCCATAGTTATGTGCCGACGGCATCGTTCTCGGCGTTCCTGTACCGGATCGCGCACAATACGGTGGTGGACTATTATCGAACGACAAAACACACAGAAACGATACCGGAAACACTGCAGGCAGCCGACCCGCTGCCTGCGGCAGAGGCCAGGATGGACGTAGAGCGGATGTTGGCAAAGCTTTCGGAAGAGCAGCGGGAATGTATCATCCTGTATTATCTGCAGGGCTTGACCTACCGGGAGATCTCTCTGGTCTTGGGGATACCCGTTCCGACAGCCAAATCCCGCGTGCAGCGCGGGCTGGCTGCCTGCAAAAAAATAATGGAGGAAAAATTATGAAACAACCAAAACTTGTGCATATCTTTCAAGCGGCGCAAAGAATGCCGCGCAGCCGCGCCGTAGAGCAGTGCATTATTTCACTGCCGGAAACACGCAAAAACTATTCGCTTTTGCCGCTTCTGAAACTGCAGATGCTGTCCCTGCCGGGCAGCGTCTACGGGTTGGCGCTGGCCGCTGTGCTTGTGCAGCAGATTTTTTCCTTTACAGACCTGCCGCTTCTGGAGGTGCTACCGGTCACCGGAATGCTCCATGCGGTGATAGTGCTGCTTTTTTCCCGGCATCTGATGCTGCCCGGTACAGGCAGTATGAGCGAAATCGAAAAATGCTGCCGTTACAGCTATGGTCAAATCTTGATGGCGAGACTGCTATGTCTATGCGTTCTGACACTGACGACCTTTCTCATCGCAATGCTGCCGGGCGTTGTCAGCAGGCAGGAACTCGGCTTTCTGTTGCCGCTCGTGCTGCCTGCGGCCTGCGGCGCTTTGCTCGCCTTGATCTGGGCAAACTATGTCAGCCGTTCGGACATTGCGCAGATGACGGTTTATCTGGTGGGCGCATTGGTCGTCAGTATGATGCAGGAAACGATACAGGAGATGGGAACGCAGACTGTCTGTGCGGCTCTGCTGCTGATCGCGGCGGCTCTCGTATGGCAAGGAAAGATTCTGATGAACAGGAGGAACTACGATGAAACTTACCTTAACTGATTTGACAAAAAAATTCGGCGCGAAAACTGCTGTAGACCATGTCAATCTTGAAATATCGCATGGCATCATCGGATTGCTCGGCCCCAATGGGGCGGGTAAGACCACACTGATCCGCCTGCTCTGCGATCTGCTGCGTCCGGATGACGGGGCAGTGCTTTTTGACGGTGAAAACATCTGCACGATGGGAGAAGATTATCGCGACATGCTGGGATACCTACCGCAGAAGATGGGCTATTACCCATGGTTTACCGCGGAAAAATATCTGCAGTACCTGGCTGCTTTAAAAGGGCTTTCTGCCGAAGAGGGAGATGCAAGAGCAAGTGCACTGCTGCAGCAGGTGGGGCTGCATGCGGAACGAAAGAAACGGCTGCGGACCTTTTCCGGCGGCATGCTGCAGCGTATCGGCATCGCACAGGCTTTATTGAATGACCCGAAGATACTGATCTTAGACGAACCGACCGCAGGTCTTGATCCACAGGAACGGATCCGATTCCGGAATATGATCGCGGGTTTTGCGCAAGATCGACTGGTCATCCTGTCCACCCATATCGTTTCGGATGTGGAGCACATGGCGACCAAGGTCATCCTGTTTCGCGCAGGAAAGATCGCCGCCTGCGATACGATCGATGAGATCTGCAAGACACTTGATGGAAAGGTCTGTAGCGTCACGGTATCCCCCAAAGAGGCCGAGGAGTTCCAACAAATGTATCTAATCGCGGATGTGCAGCCAACGGGAGAAAGCGTGCAGCTGCGGCTGGTTTGTCCGGACAGGATCCCGGAGGGAGCCGCGATCGTCAATCCCGAACTGGAGGACGCGTATCTTTTTTACTGCGGAAAGGAGAACCCATGCTGAAGGCGGTACTGTACAAGATTTGGTCCAGACCGCTGATTCTGACCGTATTCCTGCTGATCTGTCTGGCACAGCCGGTTTCGGTTTTGCTGCATCATCAGGAAAATATGCGGCAGCTGTGCGAGTATTATAACGCATGGGGCGGACCGATGGATGATGACTGGAAGCAGTCGATTGCCGCACAGTACGAAAGGCTTTGGCCGCAGCCGCCGAAAACGGCAGAGGACTTACAGAACGCATCGCTTGAGCAGCAGGCTGTTCTGACTGCTTGGCAATATACGGAGTTCACCGCGATGCTGGATCGGTTTGTCCTTGCACAGGAAAGTGCCTATGGCGAGGCGGCAAAGCATGCATACGTGAAGCTTCGGGCAGCTTCCGAACACGGAGCATTGATTTTCGGTGCTTCGCCTGCAGGCACAACCATGGCGAATCAGTACCGGATCGGGTGGGGATTTTTGCTTTTTATGATACTCTTATGCGTGGATCTGTTTTCGGGAGAAGCGGAAGCCGGCATGGTGCCGATGCAGGCAGTTTCCAGACAGGGCAGGCGGCGCCTGTTCCGTACCAAGCTTCTGGCTTGTCAGTGCAGCGCCGGTATCGTCTGGTGCGCATTGAACCTGACTTATGCGGGAGCCTTGACTGTCTGTTACGGTTGGGGAAATCTAAAAAGTGTCGTGCAGGACTTTCAATTTAATGCTTGTCCGTATCCGTGGAATACCGGCATTTACTTATTTGTGACCCTGCTGACCGGATTGCTCGCCGCGCAGGCGACCGCATTGGTGATCTTCCTGCTGGCCCGGATCGGCGGCAGCACCCGGCGGACCTTTGCGCTGATGGGCGGTATCGTGACCCTGCCGTATCTGTTAGCATTTATGACCAATAACCAGTGGCTGGCGCTATGGCTGCCATGTCTGATTAACAATCAATGGCTCTGGAACAGCCTTTGGCTGCTCATGCTGCGCGGATACGGCGTTCCGCTGTATGCACTCGCCGGTACAGAGCTCGCTGCCGTTTGCGTGCTTGCTGCGGTAATGATATATCGTCTCGCGGTACGTGCGGAATATGTGGAGAGCCTTGAGAGGCATGATAAAAGGAGAATAGAGGATGAAAGTCGAATTTGAGAAACTGTTGCGTCAAAAGCGTCTGTTGGCGTTCGTACTGCTTGTGATGACAGTAGTACAAATCTATCTGACGTTCAGCGGCGCTTATGATACGTTCAGCGGCATCAGTCTGGATTATTTTTGGCAGAACGACGAGTACCGGCAGCGCAAGATGTCGCAGGAAACGGCGTTGGTCGATGCACAGTGGATCGCTGATAAAAAGGCCGAGTATCAAGACTATATTGACGCGCATCGGCTTTCTCCGGAGGAAGTCCGTAAAAGGATTGAGGGCAAAAAGGCAGAGGGCTTCGGGATCTCTTACACCGCGGAAGAAGTGTTGCGCGATCCCTATAATTTTGACTACGCGTTTGCGATCCTGCCGGATGAGGTTTACCAGAGCAAGAAGATGGAGGAAGATTTTTTACGCGCGTATACCATCTATATCCCACTTGCGGAAAATCCAGTGCAATACCTGCGTGACCAATATGATTCAGAGAACGCTCATTTGGAAAAGGAGCAGGGCATCAGCTATGCAGCCTATCTGGGGTATTCTGAGGCGCAGTTTTCTGATTACCAGAAACTGATCGACCGCATTTATCCGGAGAAGAAGCTTGTCGTCGGCTACAGCCTGGGTTGGGATGTGCTGTGTACGGTCATGCAGTTCCTGCCGTTCACTTTGGGTATGGTGCTGATCGTCGCATTGGGAGATTTGTTTTCGGGCGAGGAACGCATGAGCATGGTACCGATCCTGCGCAGCACAAAATACGGTCGCGCGAGCCTTCTGAAGCGCAAGCTGGGCGCAGGCGTCACAGTCGCAACGGTTTTGTGGATCTTCTTCCAGCTGGTCATGTTGCTGACGATTGCGCTGACCTATACCCTGCGTGGGGCAACCTGTACAGTCCTGCTTTTTAACGGCAAACCGAGTATCTATGGGCTAAACTGGCTGACCTATTATCTGCTGCAGTGTGCATACAGTTATCTGGGAACACTCGTATTTACACTTTTTATCTGTTGCTTATCCAGTATCTTACCGCTGCGGCTATCCATGCCGCTCAACATGGCCGTTACACTGCTGACCGGTATTCCGATGAACCATTTCTGCTATGCAGATCAGGCGTTTGATCTGCTGGATAAATGCCGCGCGATGACGCCAAGCCAGCTCATGGCAGCGCATCCGACCCTGCAGGTCTATCAGTCCTACGCATTCGGAAATGTCATCATCCAGCTGCCGTATGTGACAGCTACCGCCATCCTCATCGAAAGCGGCCTGTTGCTTTGGTTCCTGCACTGCAGGGAAGGGGAAAAAGCAACTTGACGAAAAAACGGGTGCAGTCCGCGCATCAGGCAGGCTTGCACCCGTTGTTTATTATGTTGGAAATATCGCATAGCGATATTTCCAACATAGCGACAAAAGCACTTTGCGGAGCGTCGCTCATGCGTGAGCGACATGTGTGCATAGAAATCGCAGGTTTCGTTATGCGCACTTTTACCTTTGGAAGACATAATCATGTTCAAAGCAGCTCCGCCATGTAGAGCGGCAAATGAATGATGCCGTCTTTTACCAGGACATCTTTCGTGTAGAGAATATAGGAATCACCGATCACAGACGAAAAGTGTCTGCGGAATTTGTCAAGTGATGCATGTGAGCGATAGTTTCCGGACTTTACTTCAATCGGGGCGATTTTTTTGCCTTCGGTAATAAGGAAGTCTATCTCCATATGATTTTCACGATTTTGGGAATCGGAGCGAGAATAAAAATACAGACGTTCTCTATGCAGGCGCAGCATTTGTGCGACAGCATTCTCTACGATCATTCCCTCATTGATATTGAGTTTATCAAAAAGGATGGCACGGTAAAGTTCATTATCCGTATAGTTTTTATCTTTAAAAGTATGGGTCACAAGTAAACCGGTATCGGCCATGTAGCATTTTTGCGTAGTGTTGTCAGCACTGAGCGCAAGATCGACATTCGGGTCGGTTGCATTGAAGCAGGCGTTGACTACCATCGCTTCGTTGAGCCAGACAAAGGAAGATTCAAAACTCCGGAAACGCGCTTGCTTGCCGAGAGAAGAAAGCTTGTATTTCTTTTCTTTTTTGGAAAGCTGTCCGGGGATATTGTCAAATACTGCGAATACTTTATCTTCATAGCCCTCGGCAAACTTTGCGACATCTTCACGGTATAGTCTTAATATGCGCCGTTTCGCGAAATCCGAAGCCTCAAAATCCTTACCGTTTAGATATGCAAGTACGGATTGCGGCATACCGCCGACAATGAGGTATTGCCGGAAATCGTTCATGATCTTGCGGTGAAGCGGGGCACCAAGTGGCGTTTTGCTTTCAAAGCATTTTCGTATCAGCGGATAGGTCGTTTCATCACCCATAGCCCAGAGGAATTCTTCAAAATCAAGCGGAAACATTTCCATGTGATCTTCCTCGGAAGGAATGATAATATCCTGCACATTTTTTTTAAGACGAATCAGAGAGCCGGTTTCGATATAATCATAGCGACCGTCAGCTACAAGATATTTTATAAGCTGCCTTGCTCTGGGATACTGTTGCACCTCATCAAATATGATGAGGGATTCTCGCATATAAAGGGGCGTACGGAAAAACGATGACAGCTTTGCAAAAAACATATCAAGGTCAGCACTGTCATTTGCAAAAATATCGAGTACATCTTGAGGCGTATTACCGAAATCGATCATAATGTAGCTCTTATACTGCGTTTTTGCAAACGCTTCAACGATATAGCTCTTACCGACTCGGCGAGCACCGTCGATCATCATGGCCGTTGTTCCGTTGCTTTTGGTTTTCCATGCAACGAGTTCATGATATATTTTTCTTTTCAGCATGATAGGATACCCTCTCTTTTTGCGATATATTCTTAGTTTTATACATAGTATAACAAGTTATGCACGAAAAAGCAAGTTGGAAAAGTCCAAAATTGCACGAAAAAGCAGGTTGGGAAACGACGATTTTGCACGAAAAAGCAGGTAAAGGACAAAAGTGTACATAACGAAATACAGATTTCTATGTGCACATGGCGCTCACCCATGAGCGCCGCTTCGCAAGGTGCTTTTGTCGATATTTTCTACATAATGAGAAAATGGGTGCAAACCATCATCATATTGATAGGCTTGCACCCGTTGTTTGTGTTAATATTGATTCTGCACGTCCAGTGCTTCGACCAGTTTGATATCCTTGTGTTTTTCGCAGAAGTACTGCAGGGTGAACTGGTTTGCGAAGAGGATGATCGGACGCTCGAAGTGGTCAAAGACCAGCATGGTTCTGGAATCGAGCACATCCTTGATCTTTTCCAGCGCGGCAGCATAGTCGCGAGAGTTTGGATCGGCATCGATCTGCACCCATCTGGCGGTCGAGAAGTCCAGACGATCCATGCGCACCTGCGCGTTGTATTCGTTCTTGAGCCGGTATTCAAACACCTCAAACTGCAGCTGACCGACCGCACCGATGACGACCTCGTTGTACTGGTTGCGGTAGACCTGGATCGCGCCCTCCTGCGCGAGCTGCGCGACGCCTTTTTGGAACTGCTTGGCCTTCATGGTGTCCTTCGGCGTGACCAGAGCGAAAAGCTCCGGCGGGAAGGTCGGCAGCGGTTCGAAAAACAGCGGTTCTTTGGTCGTGGTCAGCGTATCGCCGATCTGATAGTTTCCGGTATCATAGATTCCGATGATATCGCCCGCGATCGCAGTTTCTATGTTTTCTCGTTCGTTGGCCATCAGCATGGTGGACTGCGCCAGTTTCATTTCCTTGCCGGTCCGGGACAGCCGCACGCTCATGCCGCGGGTAAAGGTGCCGGAGCAGATGCGGAGAAACGCCAGTCTGTCGCGGTGCGCCGGGTTCATGTTCGCCTGGATCTTGAAGATAAAACCGCTGAAAAAGTCGTCGGTCGGCTGTACTTCGCCGGTCGTGGTCTTGCGCGGGCCGGGTGCCGGAGACATATCCAAAAAGTGTTCAAGGAACGGGATTGTGCCGAAGTCGGCGAGCGCAGAGCCGAAAAAGACCGGGGAAAGCTTGCCCCTGGACACCAGTTCCATGTCGAATGCATTGCCTGCGCCCTGAATCAATTCAATTTCATCACGCAGGGCGGAGAGGTTATAGCCGGCGATCTCGTTTTCGAGTTCCGGTCCGAATACGCCGTCCGGTCCGAGCGTCAAGGTTTTGGTCTGCTTGCCGGATTTATAAAGGTGGACTTCGTTCTTGAGCAGGTCATAGATGCCCTCGAAGTTCATGCCGTTTCCGATCGGCCAAGAGACCGGGACAGACGGCAGACCCAGTACGTCCTCTAATTCCTGTACGAGATCAAACGGCTCCTTGGTCTCGCGGTCGAGCTTGTTGATAAAGGTAAAGATCGGGATGCCGCGCATGGAGCAGACCTTGAACAGTTTTTTTGTCTGCGCTTCGATACCCTTGGCGCCGTCGATGACCATGACCGCGCTGTCTACCGAAGTCAAAATCCGATAAGTATCTTCGCCGAAGTCGTTGTGACCCGGCGTATCCATGATGGAGATGACCTTGCCTGCGTATGCAAACTGCATGACGGAGGAGGTGACGGAGATGCCTCTCTGCTTTTCGATCTCCATCCAGTCAGAGGTCGCGAATTTGCTATTTCTGCGCGCCTTGACGGTTCCGGCCTCGCGAATCGCGCCGCCGTGCAGCAGGAGTTTTTCTGTTAAAGTGGTTTTACCGGCATCCGGGTGGGAAATGATGCCGAAGATGCGTCTTTTTTGTATTTCTTCTGATCTGGTAGTCATAGAGACCTCTTTCTGTTTTCTGTCTGATTTTCGCGTCGAATCTCGCGGCAACAGCTCACGAAATCTTCACATCAAATATCATACCATAAATCTTGAATTTGTAAACAGATTATTGTATAATATAATTTCATGTGAGCGAACAATTCTCTGCTTACGGCAGGGAATATGAAATAAACACAAATCGAAACAGAGGGGGAATAGCATGAAAGAAATCAAAGAAACAGATATGACAATGCAGCAGGAACCTATACAGGAAAATAAAATGGGTGTTCTTCCGATCAGACCGCTGCTGCTCGGTATGGCATGGCCGGCAATCCTGTCCATGACCATCAGCGCACTGTATAATATTGTGGACAGCATCTTTGTCGCCAAGCTGAGTGAGGACGCACTGACGGCAGTATCCATCGTAAGTCCGATTCAAATGCTGATCATCGCACTTTCGGTAGGAAGCGGCGTAGGCATCAACTCGCTGATCGCAAGGCGTCTGGGGGCGCACCGGCAGGAGGAGGCAGATCAGGCGGCGAGTACGGGTCTGCGCATCGGCGTCTTTAATTATCTGGTATTTTTACTGATCGGTGTTTGTTTTACCGGTATTTTTGTTTCCGGCTATGCAGAAAAGGGCGGATATATCTATCAGCAGGCAGTGATCTATATGCAGATTGTCTGCATCGGTTCGTTCTTTTTGAATATGCAGGTCGTCTTTGAAAAAATCCTGCAATCCACAGGAAATATGATCGCCCCGATGATCTGTAGCCTGACCGGAGCGGTGATCAACATCATTTTAGATCCGATTCTCATTTTCGGCTTGCTTGGCGCACCGCGACTGGAGGTGGCAGGTGCTGCGATCGCGACCATTACCGGACAGCTTTTCGGTATGCTGGTGGGTGCGTTTATCATATTCAAGGGTGAGCATCTGGTCAATATTCAAGTCAAGGGCTTCAAGTTCGACTGGGAGATTGTGGCAGATATTTACAAAGTAGGCTTGCCATCTATCGTGATGCAGTCCATTGGATCTGTGATGATCATCTTCTACAACATGATTTTGGTGGCCTATTCGACAACTGCGGTCGCAGTGCTGGGCGTATATTTCAAAATTCAGTCCTTTGTATTCATGCCGGTATTCGGGCTGAACCAAGGCGCGATGCCGATCATGGGCTATAACTACGGCGCCGCAAAAAAAGACCGCCTGATGCAGACCTACAAGGAAGCACTGAAGATCGCGCTGCTGGTCATGGCGCTCGGACTGCTGCTGTTTCAGACCCTGCCGAAGCAGCTGCTCCTGATGTTCGATGCATCTGCGGATATGCTTGCCATCGGGGTTCCGGCGCTGCGCATCATCAGCCTTTGTTTCTTGCCGGCAGCCTTCGGCATCATCACCGGAACCTTATTCCAGGGTACAGGGCATGGTGTGTACAGCCTGCTCTGCTCGGTCATTCGCCAACTCATCGGTATTTTGCCGCTGGCTTTTATTCTGATCCGCATCGGTGGGGTGACCTTATCCTGGGCATCCTTCCCGCTTGCAGAACTTCTCGGACTTGCTTATAGCGCCTTGATGCTGCAGCGTCTTTACAAAAACGAAATTTCAAAGCTCGGCGTCCAGTAATCGGCTTTCCGCTTCGATCAGATCATAGATCAGCGGATCACGCACGAGGTGCGCCCAGACCGTATAGGTCGCCTTGACAAAATCATCGTTAAGAGGGATTTCCTCTTCAATCAGCGGGCAGGCATAAGGCAGGTCCTCAAAATGATAAATCAGCTTTAAGACTCCGTCCTCATCGAGATACGGCGAAAGTGGGTAGGTCCGGCATTGCAGCGGACGCTCCTTTCGCGGACAATGAGGCGGAGTTTTGCATTTCACGAAATAAACATTGCCGCGCCAAGAGTCCGGAAATTCATAATCCTCCGCGTTTTCCACAGTCCATGTCAGCCAATCGTCCTTTCTGCTGTGGAGTTTTTCTTCACCGGGGTAAAGATAGATGCCGAGTTCTTCTCCGTCTGTATCATCTGCGGTGCAGCAGGCCGCGCCGCATAATCTGCCGCAGTCTCCGTCAATCGGGCAGACGCTGTCCAGCAATCTGTAAATCGCCTGCCAGGTTCTTTTTTTGATCGTACTTTTCATAAGTCCAGTATAAGGGAAAGCGCGGAAAAAGGCAAACGAAAAACAGGATGCGAGAAGAGAAACATAACCTTAACGCTACTTTAACGGCTTTTGGTGGTAAACTAGGATTGGAAGCAGTATGGGAATACCGCTCGAAAGATTTGTATTATCAAATTAGTTTATAGATAAGATGAGGGGAAATATGAAACTTGGAATTGACGTTGGCTCAACAACAGTAAAACTGGTATTGCTTAATGCGCAGGATGAAATCCTGTATCAAAAATATGAGCGTCATATGTCAAGTGTTTTTGACAAGGTTAGGGATCTGCTCATACAAATGCAGCAGGAGATGGGGGAGATGGATGTACAGGTTGTCATCACAGGCTCCGGCGGCTTGGCGCTCGCCGATAAAATCGGCGCGAAATTTGAGCAGGAGGTAATCACCTGTTCTCTTGCGGTGCAGAAGCTGATTCCTGAGACCGATGTGGTGATCGAGCTTGGCGGAGAGGACGCAAAGATTACATATTTCGGCGCTTCAGTAGAGCAGCGCATGAACGGTACCTGCGCGGGCGGTACCGGCGCGTTTATCGACCAGATGGCAATCCTTTTGAATACGGACGGAGACGGTCTCAATGAAGCCGCAAAGGACTATGCGGTTATTTATCCGATCGCGGCGCGCTGCGGCGTGTTCGCCAAGACGGATATCCAGCCGCTGATCAACGAGGGTGCGCCGATTGAGAATCTGGCGGCGTCTATCTTCCAGGCGGTCGTCAATCAGACCATCAGCGGACTTGCTTGCGGCCGCAGGATCACAGGTAAGGTCGCCTTTTTGGGCGGACCGTTGACCTACCTGTCGGAGCTGCGCAAACGCTTCATTGAAACCTTGCAGCTGGCGCCGGAGGACGTGATCTTCCCGGACAATTCAAAATATTTTGTTGCCATGGGGGCAGCCTTTATGGCAGAGGGGCAGCAGATGGTCGGACTCAGCGAACTGATTGCAAAGGTTGAAACGGTGGATCCGCTCGCGGATTCCGTAACCAAGCGTGTAGAACCGCTGTTTGCTGATGAAGCGGAATATCGGGAATTTTGCGAACGCCACGCGAGGGCAAAAATTGCAAGACGCGATCTGCAAAGCTGCACAGGACCGCTTTTCCTAGGGATCGACGCCGGTTCGACCACGACCAAGGCCGCGCTGATCGATCAAAACGAAAAGCTCGTGTTCTCTTTTTACCGCAACAACGAGGGAAACCCGCTGGAGGCGACCAAGCAGCTGCTGACGGAGCTCTACGAGCAATTGCCGGCTGCGTGCTATATCGCCAATACAACCGTAACCGGATACGGAGAAGGGCTGATTAAGGCCGGCTTTAACGCGGACTATGGGATTATCGAGACGATGGCGCATTACAAGGCGGCGGAGGAATTCCTGCCCGGTGTTGATTTTATCCTCGACATCGGCGGACAGGACATGAAGTGCATGCGCATCAAGGACGGCGCGATCTATCATATCATGCTGAATGAGGCGTGCTCTTCAGGCTGTGGTTCGTTCATCGAAACCTACGCGAAGTCTGTCAACATGCCGGTCGAGGAATTCGCCCGCGTCGGGCTTTTGGCGCAGCATCCGGTGGATCTGGGTACGCGCTGTACGGTATTTATGAATTCCATGGTGAAACAGGCACAGAAGGAAGGCGCGAGCATCGGCGACATCGCCGCAGGGCTGTCCTATTCGGTCATCAAGAATGCTCTGTATAAGGTCATCAAGCTGCGCAATCCGGAGGAAGCCGGAGATAAAATCGTCGTGCAGGGCGGCACTTTCCTCAACGAGTCAGTCTTGCGCGCCATCGAAAGGGTGCTCGGCAAGGAGGTCGTACGACCGGACATCGCCGGACTGATGGGCGCTTACGGCTGCGCCCTGCATTCCAAAGCAAATTGGAGCGACGGACATGTTTCCGATATCCTGCCGCTTGAACGTGTACGGGTGTTCCATGCGGGCAGTTCAAACGCCAGATGCCGCGGCTGTGAGAATCAGTGCATGCTGACCATCACGCGCTTTAACGACGGAGAACGCTTTGTAACCGGAAACCGCTGCGAGCATGGTGCGGGAAAAGAGAATAAAAGCAAGGATTTACCAAACCTGTATGCCTATAAACTGAAACGACTGTTTGGCTACCGGCCGCTTGCAGAGTCTGCGGCGCCGCGCGGGCATGTGGCTTTGCCGCGGGTATTGAATCTGTATGAGGATTATCCGTTCTGGTTTACGTTCTTTTCGAAGCTGGGCTACCGCGTAGTCCTTTCGCCGATGTCGACGAAGGAGCTTTACGAGAAGGGCATGGATACGATCTCCTCCGATACAGCCTGCTATCCGGCTAAGCTGGTGCACGGGCATATCAAGACTCTGGTGGAGATGGGCGAAAAGTGGATCTTTTATCCTTGTATCAATTATGAGCAGTTGGAGACCAAGGATGCGCAGAACCACTATAACTGTCCGATCGTGGCGACGTATCCGGAGGTTATCGCCAACAATATGAATGAGATCTTCACCGAATACGGGGTAGAATTCACGCATCCGTTCGTGCCGTATGACAAAGACGAGCGCTTGATCCCGCGTCTGTATGAGATACTCAAACACAAAGGTATCGAAAAACGTGAGATCAAGGAGGCGGTCCTCGCGGCGCGCGCAGAGCAGCAGGCATTTAAGCGCGATGTGGAGGCGGAGGGAGAACGCGCCATTGCGTACGCCAGAGAGCATCACAAAAAAGCCATCGTGCTTTCCGGCAGACCGTACCACCTGGATACCGAGATCAACCATGGCATTGATAAGATGATCACCTCCTACGATATGGTGGTTCTGTCAGAGGACGCTGTCTGCCACATGGGCAAGCTTCCGCGGCCGATTCGCGTACTCGACCAGTGGTCCTATCATTCCAGACTCTACCGGGCGGCGGACTATGTCTGCCAGCGTGACGGCGTGGAGCTGGTGCAGCTCAATTCCTTCGGCTGCGGTGTAGACGCGGTGACGACAGATCAGGTGGAGGAAATTTTAGAGCGTTCCAACAAGCTGTATACGCTGCTCAAGATCGACGAGGGTAACAACCTCGGTGCGGTGCGTATCCGTATCCGCTCGCTGGCTGCCGCGATGGAGGAGCGTGACAAGAATGGCATCAAAGCGGTACATAATCTTAAACCGTATACGAGGGCCTATTTCACCAAGGAAATGCGTAAGGACTATACGCTGCTGATCCCGCAGATGTCACCGATTCATTTCCAGTACTTAGAGGTTGCGCTCAAGGCATGCGGCTACAACGCGGTGGTCATTCCGACTGTCGACAAGCATGCGATTGATGAGGGACTCAAATACGTCAACAACGATGCCTGCTATCCGACCTTGGTCACACTCGGCAAGATGATCAGTACGCTTAAATCCGGGGAATATGATCTGAACAAGACCGCACTTGTGATGTCACAGACCGGCGGCGGCTGCAGAGCCAGCAATTACATTGCGCTGCTGCGTAAGGCGCTCAAGGATCTGCATATGGAGCAGGTGCCGGTCGTATCCTTCAATATGGCGGGTTTGGAGAGCAACCCGGGATTCAAGATCACCCCGGCGATGGGAAAACGCCTGCTGCTCGCGGTCATGTACGGAGATCTCTTCCAAAGACTGCTGTATGCGACCAGACCGTATGAGGAGGTTCCGGGCGCGGCGGAAGGCATCATGAAAAAATACGAGGCCGAGATTTTCGAAAACTGCCGCGACGGCAGGTTCAGTACCTACAAGCGGCTGGTGCAGGAGATTGTCAGGGATTATGATACCATGCCGCTGCGCAGGATCAAAAAGCCGCGCGTCGGCGTGGTCGGCGAGATCCTCGTCAAATACCATCCGGACGCGAACAACAATATCGTCGATATCATCGAAAAAGAAGGCGGTGAGGCGGTCGTGCTGGATTTGATCGACTTCTTCCTCTACGGGATGTACAGCAAGAAGTTCAATTACGAAAACTTGTCCGGCACCTATCAGCAATACAAGCTGAATCAGGCAGCGATCGCTCTGGTGGAGCAATTCCGCAGACCGCTGCGCAAGGCTCTGCGCCAAAGCAGACGTTTTGAGGAACCGTCCTATATCCAAAAGACCGCGGAGGAAGCGTCAGAGATCGCTTCGATCGGCAACCAGTGCGGAGAGGGCTGGCTCCTGACCGGAGAAATGATCGAGCTGATCAAGGACGGCGCGACCAACATCGCCTGCCTGCAGCCGTTCGCCTGCCTGCCGAATCATGTGACCGGCAAAGGCATGATGAAGGCGATTCGCGAACGCTATCCGAAAGCAAATATCGTAGCTATCGATTACGATCCGGGCGCGAGCAATGTCAACCAGCTCAACCGTATCAAGTTGATGATGGCAACCGCGCACAAGAACCTTCGGGAGGAGAGCGCAGAAGGCGATGAGATTGCATGAAGGATGCCCTGTCCTGTCGATAGACATCGAAACAGACACAAAAAGAGAATCCAAAATAAAAATCAGAGGTTCTCTACTATGAGAAATAATCAATTGAAAAGCAGGAATGGTGTTTTCGTTTCCATTCCTGCTTGGTGTTTTTTGTGTTTGATTGCGGAATTCAATTTCTAACAAACGTAATCGTAATTGCCGCTGCGAATTGACAGACTCACAGCGCTTCGATCTCAGTTGGTGTAAGACCGGTGATCTCTGCAATGATAGAAAGATCCAATTTTTTCTCTTTCATACTCTTCGCAATCTCGCGCTTTTCCTGTGCCGCGCCTTCGCTGCGCCCTTTTTTGAGACCAATGGCTTCGCCCTCGCTGCGCCCTTTTTTGAGACCAATGGCTTCGCCCTCGTTGCGTCCTTGCTCCAGTCCTTCGTTGCGTGCCACAGACAACTCGGTGTTGCGCTGCAGCTGGTATCTAAATC
>ERZ773242.1226-NODE-1226-length-25727-cov-4.013244_pt1 | contig 25727 bp, 26 predicted proteins | sample MGYA00511077_ERZ773242 | MGnify/ENA primary metagenome ERZ773242 (study PRJEB29015, sample SAMEA2737754) | human gut metagenome | biome: human gut; feature: human-associated habitat; material: faeces | place: China | collected 2012 ... | reverse complement strand
GCTGTGACTGATGAATTGCACTAGGAGTCCATTTTTGGAAGCCTTCTCCTGTCTTAAAGCCCAACTCCCCTTCATCTAATAACTTCTTAAGGAGTGGAGATGGAGCCGTTGAATTCTCGATATTCGGGAACAGGTACTTATGTATGCTGTAGGTTAAATCAATTCCGCCGGAATCAATCACTTCCATCGGTGCCATGACGCCGAGTCGCATGCCAAATCCATACTTAATTGCAGTATCAACATCCGCAGGAGACGCAATTCCTTTTTCGACGATGGAAATCGCCTCCCTAAATAGGGCATGTTGCATCCGGTTCGCCAAAAAGCCCGGAACATCCTTCTGCACGATAACCGGTTTTTTCCCCGCCTCTTGAAGTAAAGAAAATGTTTCGTTGACAACCTTTTCGGAAACATGCTCTGTTTTTACAACTTCAACCAAAGGAATGATGTACGCCGGCTTCCAAAAATGGGTTCCGATGATTCGTTCTTTATGAATTGACTTCTCTGCAATTTCTGTTACACTGATAACGGAGGTGTTTGTCGCCAAAATTGTTTCCGGAGCACAGATTTCGTCAAGTTTTTTAAAGTACTCCTGCTTCGTGGATAAATCTTCCACAATGCACTCGAAGATAATATCCGCGGATTTGGCGGCCGCCTCCATATCTTCAGTACACGTTACATTCTCTAAAATTGAAGGGATTTCATCCTCGCGCATAACGTCATTGTCGCAAAGGATTTTTAAATTTTCCTGCATTGTCTCGAGAGGCTTCGCTCTGACAATATCATCATATACATAAATGATTGTCACCGGATACCCTTTGCTCGCAAAGAGCTGCGCAATTCCTGTACCCATGACCCCTGCGCCAAGGACAGCAACATTCTTTTTATTACTCATAACGTTTCCTTTTGTTTTAAAATTTTGGTAAAAACAGAGCCAGGCATCTTTAGAGTCATGCTTGCTGTTATGCCGCTCTAAGCAACGCGCACGTTCTGATGCCTGGCTCCTAGTTTATCCTATGTGCTTTAAAAAGCTTTAGTATACGCCGTACGGGTACTCCTTGTCCGGTACGCTTCTGTCAATTCTGTCAGATGGAACGAATGCAACCGCACGCACAATAGTGCCATCGCCCATGTACCAGCGAAGTGGGAATGCGCAGAATAAGAATCTCTGGTTCGTAACCTTATCCAAATCGCCGCCAAGGTTTTCGATACCCATGACGTTGTTTGCCATCAAGATGTCGTGGCATGGCTCCCATTCCGGGAAATCTTCCAGCGCTGGATGCCCGAATTCTTCCTCATATTCTTCGACAATGCGTGGAACATATGGGCCAGGGCCGTGGTCTGCAGCATAAGTGTAAAGGATATGGTCGATTGCCTGCATATCAAAGCCAACACCTCTGACATGATGTTCTACGAACCACTTTGCACCGTCAATGGACAGTCCAGGGCTGTATGCGAAATAGTCATCGTTTTCGCCCCAACGTCTGTGTGTACCTGTATTCAGCAGTACCCAGTCGCCTTCCTTAATACCACCCGGAACCTTTTTCGCAGCTTCTTCGATATCTTCGACTGTGATGAGCTCCCATTTTTTCTTTGGAATATCCAAGCAAACAGCTTCGCCGAAGTAGTTCTGAATCGGCAGTTCGTGAGTGAATGGAGATTCTGGGATAACATGGGACGGGGAATCTGCATGTGTAGAGTTATGCATATGGAAATCATTGAATGTCTGAAGCAGTCTGTAGTGCATCGGCATATGCTGTACTCTGTCAATATGGAAATCTCCGTTGGACGGCCAAAGCGGATTACCTCTGCCAAACGGGTTAGAAAGGTCGATTAGTTCGAAGGAACCGTCCTTGAACATATCAAAGATGCTTCCATCATAAGGTTTCTTCCAATCATTTGTGTGCGCGAAGCACTCTTCACGTGTGTGTCTTACAGCGATTTCTGACATGATATTATCTCCTTTTCTTTTATAATATTTTTCTTTAAAGCAATGAATCTATTATCAACACATTCCTAGCCCATCATGGCATCCGGAATGAATGTGGATAAGCTTGGTATAAATACAAACAGCAGTGTTATGATGATCATAACGCATAGGTACGGCATCGCGCCTTTGAAGATTCCCATGACGTCCGTGCCCGGAGGCGTTACTGCCTTTACAGAATAAACGCAAAGGCCAACCGGCGGTGTCAAGCCACCCATGTGCAGTGCTAGGATGCATACCATATCGAACTGTATCGGGTCGATGCCCAGCGCTACAGCTGCAGGGTAAAACAGCGGAATCGTTAATGCGATACTAGAGTATGCATCGATAAAGCATCCTAGGAAAACAAATACCAGAACTGCTCCGATTAGGAACATTGCCGGACTCAGATTGGACGCGGTCACCAGTGTGGTGATCTTTGGAGCCAGGCCGGATACTGTCATGAACTTTGCAAACATTGCAGAGCAAGCCAGAATTAGGAACAACATCGCTGCGTTTTCCATCGTATCCAAAAATGCTTCACAGATTTTCTTAAACGGTGTTTTCTTAATCAGGGCCATCACCAGGAACACCAATACGCCGATTGCGCCGGCTTCCGACGAGGAAAACATGCCGGAGAAAATTCCGCCGATGATCACGATTGCAACGATCGCAACTGGAATCAGATATTTTAAGGATACAAACTTCTCTTTCCAAGTGTACTCCTGTTTTACTCTCGGGAACACGCTCGGTTTTACAACCGCAATTGCCACGGTCAGGGCTGAGAAGCCGATCGCAAGGGCAAGTCCCGGTGAGATCGCTGCCATCAGCAGTCTGCCGATAGAGTCGCCTGACAATGCTCCGTAGATAACGATCATGATGCTCGGCGGAATCAGCTGTCCGATGTTTCCAGACGCTGCAATCATACCGTAAGTAAGGTTCTTGTTGTATCCGTAGCGGATCATCTCCGGTGCGGATACCTTCGCGAATACGGACGCCGTTACCAGCGCAGAGCCATTCAATGCGCCGAAGGCCGTACAGCCGAGTGTTGTTGCAACACCTAGTCCGCCCGGCATCTTACCGAGCCATTTTGCAAGGCAGTCGTAGCTTTCGGCACTGATACCGATGGCTGTTGCCAGCATACCCATGAGAATAAAGAGTGGAATTACGGAATAGTCAAAAGTCGCAATACTCTGATACCCTACGATACCAACCATAGAGAGCGCCTGTGAAAATCCAAGGCATGCAACCAAGCCGAAAAATCCGACCGCTCCAAGTGCGACTGCAATATGTACTCCGGCAAGTACTAACGCAATGAGTGCCACCATTCCTATTATAGCTATGATTAAAGTGTTCATGCATTATCACCGCCTTTTTTTGATTCTGCTTGATCGTTTTTCTGAACTCTGCTCATTACTTCATCGTTCAGCAACTGATTTACGCTCTCTTCATCGAGCAGCTCCGAAAATACGCCGATCGGCTCATACTGATCCGGATGCAGCATGCCTAATGCAGAATAGATCGTCATCAGGGCTGCCTGAACTGCCAGAAGGACCCACCCTAAGAAGGTACCGAATTTGCCGATGAAAACGTATACGGTTACGGAGGCTACGGATTCTTCCTTGATGCTCCAAGACTGCCAGAATACGTCGAAAGAGGCTTTCACAAAGAATACAAACAAAACAGTTGCTAATAAGTAGATACAAAAGCTTGCTATATGTTTGACTCTGCCGTGCAGTTTTTCATAAATTGCTTCTAACTGCATATGTTTCTCATTCAGCAGCGTATAGGCCATGCCCATGTAAGCGACCCACGCCATCATCATGGTCACAATTTCAGATGTACCTTTGATCGGCGCGTTGAATACATAGCGCATGAAAACATTTGCGCTAAGCAGAACAAGATTGAAGACAACAACTGCAATACTGATCCAAGCAGCGAACTGCATGACCTTGCGTGTTATCTCATAAAGACGTTCGCCGTTTTTTAACATAGTTATATTCTCCTTTTTGGACAAGACAGCTGATTAGCTATCTTGCCCAAGACTTTTATGATTTTTCAATAACTTGAATTCGTTTGTAAGTATATATGCTTTATTTGATATATTTGCTGGTGTCGAAGTGCCACTCATAGCCCAGTTCTTCGCCAATCTTTAAATAGTCAGACATGATTGCGGCTCCGTCATATCCAGCTTTTGTGGCATCGCTGATCCAAGATTCCAGCGTGTCTTCATAGTCCAGCGCTGTCTTTGCCCAGGACGCTTTGTCTTCGTCGGATAAGGTTGCAAACTCAACACCGTTGTCTTTCATCTCGGTTACCCAAGCGTCCATCTGCTCATTTTCCCAATCATGGAAATTACCCATCGCTTCATCTGCGCATTCCTGCAAGAGAGCCTGTGTTTTTTCATCTAAGGAATCCCATTTTGCCTTGTTGAACGCGATAACGTCGCAGTTTCTTGCACCAAGACCAACTTCCAGACAATTTGCTTCAACTTCGTAAAGTTTAAAGTCACAGTAGATACTGTCATATACGAAAGAGCCTACGGCCAAATTATTTTTTACAGTCTGATATAAATCCGCTGCCGGTGCAGATACTGGAACAGCGCCGACACTCTCAAACCAAGGAACATAATATACGCCGCCTAATGTGATGTTTTTCCCCTTCAAGTCGCTAACTGTTTTAAACCCTTTTTTGGAGTATAACTTATATGGTTCATTTCCCTTCCAAGCCAAACATTTTACGTTGTTCTTTTCATATTCAGCGTAGAATTCCGGATATTTCTCAGAAATTTTATACATTAACTCAGAGGCCATTTCTACATCATCAGGTGCGAACGGTACACAGTAAGTAATCTGCGATAATGGGAGCTGTGTCGGGGTATAAAGGGTGCATACGGTGCCTACATCTGCAATGCCTTGACCAATTGTGTCGAGGTTGGAAGTTGCAACTCCTAAAGATGCACTCCAGTAATCATTAAAAGTGATTGCCCCACCGGATTTTTCCGTCACCAGATCCATAAAGATTTTCAGATCATGGGCTTTCGCGGTATCTTCTTTATCCAATGCTGCCAAGGTAAGTTTCATGGTTGGATATTCACCGTCAGCATTTCCTTGATTGCTGTCGTCGCTTCCACATGCTGCCATGGAAAAGACCATAACCAGTGTCATAATGATTGCGAATAACTTTTTCATTTTTCTCCTCCTATTAAGTAGAATCATTCATTAAATGTTGTTATAGTAAAAGAGGTTATCTCTTTTCTAACTTAATACTTATTGTTGCACATACGCAACATATCTTGGTGTCTATGCAATTCCTAAAATTTCTTTTGCTTCTTCCGGCGTCGCTGCTTTACGTCCGAATTCTTCGGCAACGCGTTTTGCTCTTGCAACAAATTGCTCATTTGATTTTGCAAGATCACCAGCATTGAAGTAAACATTGTCCTCCAAGCCAACACGAACATTTCCGCCGATTGCAAGGGTGGCAAGCAAGATTTCGTTTGCACCTTTTCCAATACCGAATGCGCTCCAGGTACACTTTTCCGGTAGCTTGTTGACCAAATGCAACAGGTTGTCAGTAGTGGCGCCCATACCGCCAGCAGCCCCTAAGCATAATTGAAAATGCGTTGGGCTTTCCAAAATACCTTTCTTTATATAATACTCCGCTGTTGTAAGCATACCAACGTCAAAGAGTTCAACTTCTGGTTTAACCTTGGATGCAATCATTGCTTTTCCGCACTTTTCCAAAAACTCCGGTTCATTCATAAATACCACCTTATTGAGCCAGTTCATTGTGCCCGCATCGAAGGATGCCAATTCCGGTTTCAACACTTGGAAAGGCTTGATTCTTTCTTCCCAGCTAAAGCCCTGTCCGCCGGAGGATGTCAGGTTCAAGAGCACCGGACATCCGGTCTTTTTGATCAAACCAACGGTCTTTTCAAAGATGTCGAACCGCATGCTCGCATTGTCTTGTTCGTCTCTGACATGAATATGTACCACTGCCGCACCGGCCTCATAGCATCTGAGCGCGGATTCGCAAATTTCTTCCGGCTGCGTCGGCAAGTTCGGGTTGTCCTTTTTCGTAGTTACAGCACCCGTAAGCGATGCTGTGATAATGACTTTATCTTTACTGTTTAATCTTCGTGTTTCTAGCATATTTTCACCTCGTTCATCTTTTGTCTTTTATAATAGCAAAACCCGTGCCAACATCTTGATCATCAAAAAAACGTGGATTTTACAAGTTTTCCATCGGTGTACTTCAAATTTTTCATTGCTCACATGTTGCGTTTCAGAAACATCGTTGCAAAAATGCAATAATTTCTTTACGGTTTTGAGAAAATATGCTATAGTACAATTGAATATAGATCATGTTAGCATAATATTTTGCGAACTGCAACAAAAGAGGGGACTCTACCATGAAACAATCCATTACCATCAGCAATATTTTAAATCACATCAATCAAGCATTACAAAATCGAGATTATCAAAATCCGGAAGCGATGGAAGCGCTTTGTCGAAATATGATGTTTGATTTGACATCACTTTTAAATGATGATATCGACTTCAAAGCAGTTGTCGACGCCTTGGATGACAGTATTTTAATTACTGACAGTGAGAGCCGCGTCATATATGTTAATCCAAATTATAAAAACAACACTGGCATTCAACCGGATCAGATCTTAGGAAAAAAGGTAAGCGATATTGTAAAAGAAGGACGGTTATTTACCGGCGGGGCTGTTCTTGATGTGTTAAAAAGTGGGAAAAAAGCGTTTCGACTTTCAACCGTCAACGTAAAAAATCCACCGGAGACAGGGTACGTGATCGGTGTCCCGCTTTTGACTCCTGCCGGAAATGTAAAGCAGGTCGTTGCAAGCAGTCGCCCCATTTTCTCTCTGCAGGCTCTACAAGAGGACTTCGGGAAGTTCCTGCAAGAAGCAAATGCCCTGAAATCAAAAGAAGATAATACCAGAATTTTTTCTGACGCAGATTCGGCCCTGATGAATTCCAGTCGTTTGATTGGCAGATCGGATGCTTTGAAAGCAATTTGGCATACGCTCGAAAAGGTTGCTCCATCCAATGGCACCATCCTAATAACCGGCGAGTCAGGCGTCGGCAAAGAAATTGTCGCAGATGAAATTTATCGCATGAGTTCGCGCAGTCAAAAGCCTTTTATCAAAGTAAATTGTGCTTCGATTCCTTTAACGCTCCTTGAATCTGAGCTTTCGGCTATGAAAAAGGCGCCTTTTCCGGTGCAAACATCAATGGCAAGCAAGGTCTGTTTGAACTTGCAAACGGAGGTACGCTTCTACTGGATGAGATTGGGGACATGCCAATCGACTTGCAGGCAAAATTGCTTCGTGCTATTCAAAATAAAGAGATTACTCGTGTCGGTGGCACAAAAAAAATTAACCTTGACATTCGTTTCATTGCTGCAACAAACAGCAACCTAAGAGAAAAAATACGAGAAGGTCAATTTCGTCAGGATCTATTTTACAGATTAAACGTCATCCCGATTTTCATCCCTCCGCTTCGAGAAAGGAAAGAAGACATTCAACCGCTATGTAAGCATTTTATAGAGTATTATGGAAAAGAGCGAGGACACCAATTGATGCTCACGCCAAGCAACTATAAAATCCTCGAATCACATGACTGGCCAGGTAATGTCAGAGAACTGGAGAATGTAATCGAATATCTGACAATTTGTTCTTCTCCATCGGGTTCTATCGATGATTCTGTCATCTACGGTATTATGGATATAAAGCAGGAAGATTCCTATTCTTTCGGCAATATCCGCTCTCTGGAAGATGCTGTTGCAGCATATGAACGCCAGCTGATTGAGTCCGTTTTACAGTCATCGCGTTCTCTGCGGGAAGCGGGGACCAAGCTCGGAATCAATGCATCAACCGTTTCGAGAAAGATCAAGCAGTACGGTATTGATTACCCGCATGCGCGGTAATCTCTCTGTTACGTATACCGCAGCTGCGTTTACGATGTGATGCCAGAAACAGCAAAGGGGCTGTCGCACAGTTGATTGATGCAATCGACTAGAACGGCAACCCCTTCCTTATTCTCTTATTTCATGAAACATTACATTACATTTCACTTTCCAATATTTTTTCCAAATCACTTTTTATAAGTGGGAAATCTTGCTTCACCGTGTAAAAACATCTTCCATTCGAAGTGTTTGATAGCGGTGTGCTGTAATATCTCGAATCCCTGCGAGTTCCTTCCAAGGGATCTGTCTATCATTTATGCGTGCCTGCTCGCTTATATTTTTGACCAGTTCACCAATATTGACAACCGTCATACAAATCGCGCGTTTTAATTTTTCATCATCCAAAAAAGCGTCTAAATCATAGTCTCCCATTAGTTCAAAGGAAATAGTGATCTCAGATAACACCTTTTTTATGATCACTTCGTCTCTATGCCGCATAAAGTTCAACCTCGTTATGGATCTCTAATAAATCTCCCTCTCGCAAAGGTCCATGCACAATGTCCACACTAAGCTGTAGCAATTTTTCCAATCTAAGCTTGATTCTTGAAATTGTCAGCAAAGTTACAGGTGCTGTAAACTCCATCATCAAATCCACATCGCTGCCTTCACGAAAACTCCCATCGGCTCTAGAGCCAAACAAAACGACCCTTTTGATCGGGTAATCCGATGCAATTTCGCAGACATACTTTTTCATTGTTTCTAAATTCATCGCATTCCCTCCGCAAATTATATTATAAACAGTTTTCCCCATCTTACAAGGAGTTTCAATCCATCTTATTCAAATCATCAAAGATCTTCTGCATCCTGCGGTCGAGGGTCGCGCTGACCTCTGCACAGGCCTTGAGTTCGATGTCAATGCGCGAAGAAATGTCCTTATTCTGCTTGTAGCGCAGCTGGTGTTCGAGGCTCGCCCAAAAGTCCATCGCGACCGTCCGGATCTGCACCTCCACGATGACCTCTTCACAGCCATCCAAAAGATACACCGGGATTGCAATCGCCAGATGCAGACTGCGATAGCCGTTCGGCTTGGGGTTCTTTATGTAATCCTTTTCGGTCAGCAGCTTGACATCGCTCTGCGAAGTGAGCATGTCCGCGATTGCATACACATCATCAATGAAATTGCAGACCACGCGAATCCCGGCGATGTCAAAAATATTTTCTCTGGCAGAAGCGATCGTGATCTCCTTGCCCAGTCGCGTGAGCTTCTCCTCGATACTGTCCGGCGTCTTGAGCCTGCGTTCTATATGATGGATCGGATTGTAGTCGTGACGGACTGCAAAGTCCTCGCTCAAAATCTCGATTTTCGTTCTGACTTCCTTGATCGCGGCCCGATAGGCATGTCTGAATGCCTCGAAGCCCTCCTGCTCCTGCAGATGCAAATTCATGGCGAATGGCCCTCCTCTTCAAAACCTGCAAAGTTAATGATATTTTATTGACACATTCCATTATACTCTAATATAATCTAAAAAGAAAGGTTTTCAGGTGAAGAAATCATGAAGAAGTGTTTTTTAACAAAAGCCAGACCCCAAACACGCATGCTTGGACGAACCGGTCTTGCAGTCAGCTGCGTCGGCATCGGTGTACTCCCGATGGGTCCCGGACAGCTGGACCTGCCGCTAGACGAAGGTGCATCGGTCATTTGCGATGCCTTGCGGCGCGGCATCAATTTCATCGATACGGCGCAGTATTACCGGACTTATCCGTATATCCGGCGGGCACTGGAGGTCATGCGCCTCGTGACCGAGGAAAATCCGCGCGGTGCGGACAATCTGTCTACGGAGGAAAATCCATGCGGCGCGGTTGCTTCTGTTTCTTCGGAAAATCTCTGCGGTGCGGCTTCTCCTGCTATGCGAGGCAAAATGGACGCGTCGGCAAGGGATGATAGCGAAATCGAATTCTGCCCCCATGTAGCCTACGATGACCGACCGCACAGGTCGGATATGCTGCGCCCGGTCATCAGCTCCAAGTCGCTGGCATCGTCTTATGACGATATGATGGCAGCCATCGAGGAATGCCGCAGTGCGCTGGGTCTAAAAACGATCGATATTTTCCTGATGCATGAAGTGCGGACAGGGCAGTTTGCGGCGCGCGCCGGCGCGTGGCAGGCGCTGCAGGATGCCAGAGCTACAGGGCTGGTACGCGCCATCGGCATCTCCACGCATCACGCCGATGTGGTGCGCGCGATGGCAGACGTCGCTGCCTGCGATGTGATCTTTGCCCTGCTCAATTACCGCGGTATGGGAATCCGCTGTGGGCAGGACGCCGGAACCAAGGAAGAGATGGCTGCCGCCCTCACAGTCTGTAAGGTGTCCGGCAAAGGCATCTATTTGATGAAAGCGCTCGGCGGCGGCAATCTGACGGAAGACTACCAAAAAGCCTTGGACTATGTCTTTACGCAGGACTTTATGGACGCGGTCATGGTCGGTTTTACGAACACATCGGAAATTGACGATATGATGTGTTATTTGTCCGGAAAGATGGAATCTTCGTACAATCCGGACGTTTCCCGTAAAAAAATGTACGTCAACCAAGAGGATTGCGAAGGCTGCGGTACCTGCCTTAAAATCTGTGCCGCAGGCGCTGTGCATTACAACAAAAATGGACTGGCCGAAATTGACCAATCCAAATGTCTGACCTGCGGATATTGCGCACAGGGCTGCCCGGTGCGCGCGATCATCATGTACTAACGCACGCGCATACATGGAAATTGCCTTACAAGTTCCGCGCCGCCTCGCATCCTTGCCGCGGCGCTTCAGCCGGTCTGTCTCAGCGCTGCACCTTGACGTGCATGCTCTCCATGACTTTGAGCGCGGCTTCACCGAACGCATCGTCGTTGCTCGCCACACAGGCTGCGTCCATCAGAATCGGCACCTCCGGCATCGCAGCTTTGGCGATAACCATGTTGGAGATCACGCAGATATTGGTGACAACCCCTGCGAGCTCCACGCTTTCATATTCACCGCCACGGTTTCTGAGATAATCCGCCAGTTCCAGTGAACCGAAAGTCGGCTTAGAAAAAACCAGATCTTCTTCCTGCTTCAACGCGCGGATCTTGCCGTACAGCGGCCAGCCGTCTGTATTCCGGATGCAGTGCGCGACCGGCAGATTCCGTCCCTCCTGCGTTTCCAGATAATTTTTGTCATGGGTATCCATGGTAAAAATCACCTGTCCGCCCTCGCCCAGCGCGCGATACGCCGCGATCTTCGCCGCAAGCGCATCCTCGATGGCGACCGCCTGCGGACAGCCCAAACTGCCCGATACGAAATCATTCTGATAATCCACCACAATCAAAAGCTTCTTTTTCATGCTTCCATTCCTCTTTCTTCTTTTTTGCGCGGCTTTCCTTGCCGCCACTCCTCTTTCTCGCCGCCGCGCCGCGCGTGAGAGACAGCCCGGACCTTACCGCTTCCAGAAGCTCTTTTTCGGCTCCGGTTCGCGCGTATCGCGGAATTCCTCCGGCACAGCGCCGCTCTTTACGGACTCGATAAGCGCCGTCGTGCGCGTGCGATCGATCAGATCGCAGCCGGTTTCAAAATAGCGCAGCACCTGCGCGTCCTCCGCGGCGGCTTGCGCCTCCGGCTTGTCCTGAAACATCTTCGTCGCAACCTTGATGATCGCCTTGTCAACGCCTGCCAGCTTCGCCGGATCAAAGGCGCCCGGCAGGAAAAAGCAAGGCAGTTCTCTGAGACAGTCCTTATCGAAATTGATGTCACGCAGCTGCAGGCGGTTTTCCTCGCTGTCCAGGCTGATGCCGACCGCAAAAATATAGTATTGCCTGTCGAAAGCGCCGATTTCCGACGCCTCCGCCTCCGAAATCGTGCCTCGCTTCGCCATCTGCCGCAGCTTCAGGTCGCCCTTGATCCATTTCGTAAACTGCTCCAAGCCGCGAATACCGCCTGCCTGCACACCGCCGCCGTAGATGACCGTATCATAGCCCCGCAGTTCCTTTTTTGAAAACTTGTCCAGTGGGACCGCGCGGCAGCCGAGCGCTTCGGCGATCCATCGCGCGTAGGTCTCTGCCGCGCCGTATTTACTCGTATACAGCACGATTGTGCGCTGCGGATCCACTTTTTTATCATTTTGCATCATAATCTTATGTTATTCTTCCTCTCCGCTTGTTCGTTTTGGCTTCCGCTTCCGGCAACGCTGCGGCAGTAAGCGTGTTAACCCGCGCCTATCCCTGCTTCTCCTCCGCTTTGACGTTGCCGTCGCCGAGGATCGCCTGCATCTGACGCAGCAGCGATGCCGAGGCGTCGGCGCGCATGCCGTTTCGCGGGCGAATGGTCTTGCCGTCCGGCGGATAAATCAAAACATCGTAGTTGCCCGGATGTCTCGCCAAATTGATCATCAGTTGATCCAGTGTGCGCTGCGGGTTTCCCGCCGACGGAATGCGCAGCTTGATCATGCCGTCCGCCGGGAGCTGCGGCGCGGACGCTTGCCCTGCCGCGCCGTTCTGCTGCAACCTAGCGCTTGCGTCTGCCTGCACGCCGCCCGCGTTTTGCCGCGCGTAGCCACCTTGTCCGCTACCGCCGTAACCGCCTGCGCCGCCCCGCCTGCCGTAGCTGCGGCGCTCCGGAAATCCATTCTCACAGGCCTCCTCCAGCTCCAGCACATCGTCGGCCAAGATCTTCGGCGCTTCCTCCTCCTTGAAGTTCAGCGTGCCGCGGATTGCCACGACACTGCCCTCATGGATTGCGTCCAGACAACGCTCGTACACATTCGGAAACACGACAACCTCCGTCAGACCGAACAGATCCTCCAAATCGAGGAAAGCCATCATCTTATTATTCTTGGTGATCAAGGTTTTTTTCCCAGCGATCATACCGCTCATAATGCAGCGCATGCCGTCATGCAGTTCGTTGCTCTGGTCACGCGCGAAGCTGCGCTCCAATACGCTCGCCGCCTCATCGCCGCCCTCCTGCAGTCCGGTTTCCCCGGCAGCCAAATGCGCGATATCGTCCGCAGTCAGCGTACTGATCTGTTCCATTTTTTCCTTATAATTGTTGAGCGGGTGATCGGTCAGATACACGCCCAGCATTTCCTTTTCCATTTCCAGCTCGATGCGCTTGTCAAACGGCGCGACATCCGGCAGCCTGCCGCCGGTCATCTCCGGCTGCATGCTTTCTCCTGCCAGATCGAAGAGCGACATCTGCCCCTCGATATTTTTTTTTGCCGTATTCTGCGCAGACTCAACGAGGCTTTCATGCACCGCCAACATGGCCGCGCGGTTATCAGACAGACAATCACACGCGCCCGCCTTGATCAGACTCTCGACCGCCTTTTTGTTGATCTGCGAAATCTCCAGATTGTTGATAAAGCTGAAAATATCCCGTGGCTCGCCTTTTTCGGCACGCGCGCGGAGAATCGCGTCGATCGCGCCCTCGCCGACGTTCTTGACGCCCAGAAGCCCGAAGTGGATTTTACCGTTTTCCACACTGAATTTTTTCATACTCTTGTTGACGCAAGGCGGCAGGACCTCGATGCCCATGTCGCCGCAGTTGCGGATGTAGCGCGCAATCTGCGCGGTATCGCCCATGACGCTCGTCATCAGCGCCGCCATGAACTCGACCGGATAATGCTTTTTGAGGTAGCCCGTTTCGTAAGCCACCACGCCGTAAGCCGCCGCGTGCGACTTGTTGAACGCGTACTGCGCGAAGCTGACCATATCATCGAAGATGGCCTCCGCGGCCGCGCGGCTGATTCCGTTACGGATGCAGCCCGGGATTTCGATCTCGCCGTTTTCGTCCAGCTTGCCGTTGATGAAATATTCTTTTTCCTCCAGCATGACGGACATCTTCTTTTTAGACATCGCGCGGCGTACCAGATCGGAGCGGCCGTAGCTGTAGCCCGCGAGATCGCGCACGATCTGCATGACCTGCTCCTGATAGATCAGGCAGCCGTAGGTAACGTCAAGGATCGGCGCCAGCTCCGGGCAGGCGTAGCGGATATGGGCAGGATTCTTTTTGTTGTCGATATATTTTGGGATCGAGTCCATAGGACCCGGCCGGTAAAGCGCGATCCCCGCGACGATATCCTCGAAGCAGGTCGGCTTGAGGTTTTTCATAAACTGCGTCATGCCGCCGCTTTCGAGCTGGAACACCCCGCCGGTATTGCCGGCGGCGATCATTTCGTACACACCCGGATCGTCGTAATCCATCTTCGAGAAATCGATTTTGACACCATGATTTTTCTCGATCATCTCGAGTGCGTCGCGAATGACCGTCAGATTGCGAAGCCCCAAAAAGTCCATTTTGAGCAGCCCCAGCTCCTCGATCGTCGTCATCGTAAACTGCGTCGCCGGACCCTTATCTGACAGGTACAGCGGCACATATTCATCGATCGGCGCCTTGGAGATCACCACGCCCGCCGCGTGGGTGGACGCGTGACGCGGCATGCCCTCGATCGCCTTCGCCATGTCGATAACCTCGCGCGTTTCCACATCGGACTCGTACATCTCAGCCAGTTCCGGACTGGTCGCGAGCGCCTTGTCGATCGTCATGCCCAGCTCAAACGGAATCGCCTTGGCGATCTGGTCGGTCTTGGCATAGCTGACGCTGAGTGCCCTGCCGACGTCGCGCACCGCCTGCTTGGCTTTCATCGTACCGAAGGTGATAATCTGCGAAACACGGTCCTCACCGTATTTGCGCGTCACGTAGTCTATAACCTCCGGCCTGCGCTCATAGCAGAAGTCGATGTCAATATCCGGCATGCTGACACGCTCCGGATTGAGAAAACGTTCAAAAATCAGATTGTATTTGATCGGGTCGATGTCCGTAATCGCCAGACAGTAGGCGACGATCGATCCCGCCGCCGAGCCGCGCCCCGGCCCGACCATGATCTTGTTTTGCTTCGCGTAATTGATAAAATCCCAGACAATGAGGAAATATTCCACGTAGCCCATCGACTCAATCGTGCCGAGCTCATACTCCAGACGCTCGATCAGATTCTGCGCCGGATTATCTCCGTAACGCTCAATCAGTCCGTCATGGCAAAGCTTGCGCAGATAGTCGCGGTTCGTCATACCCTCCGGCGGCACGAATTCCGGCAGGTGATATTCGCCGAAACGGAAATCAAACGCACACGCCTCGGCGATCACGTTGGTGTTCTCGATGGCTTCCGGCACAGCCGCGAAGATTTCCCGCATCTCCGCCTCGCTCTTGAGATAGAACTCATCGTTCGGGAACCGCATCCGCTTCTCGTCATCGAGCGTCGTCGCTGTCTGAATCGCCAGCAGCACGTCATGCGCCTTGGCGTCCTCCCGCCGCACATAATGCACGTCGTTGGTCGCTGCCAGCGGGATCGAAAGCTCCCGCGAGAGCTTCAGCATATCGTCATAGATCGCGCGTTCCTCATCGAGACCTTGATCCTGCAGCTCCAGATAAAAATTCCCCGCGCCGAAGATGTCCAAAAGCTCCTCGGCTTCGGCTTTCGCACCCGCGTAATCTCCGTTCAGAAGCCGGTGCTGCACATTGCCCGCCAGACAGCCCGAAAGCGAAATGATGCCCTCGCTGTGCGCCCGCAGCACCTCCTTGTCGATGCGCGGCTTATAGTAAAATCCGCGGATAAAGCCCTCGGATACGATCTTGATCAGGTTCTTGTACCCCGTCTCATTTTTGGCAAGCAAAATCAGATGCCCCTGCCCCTTATCCTTGTCGGATTCCTTGTCGGTCATCCGCCGCGCCGCCGTATAGACCTCGCAGCCGATGATCGGTTTCATCCCCTGCTTCTTACATTCTTTATAGAAATCGACCGCGCCGAACATCACCCCGTGGTCGGTGATCGCCAGACTCTCCATGCCCAGCTCCTTGGCGCGTGCGACCACGTCCCGGATGCGCGCCGCCCCGTCCAGCAGACTGTATTCGGTATGTACATGTAAATGCGTAAATGCCATTCTCTCTCCTTTTCTCGTAACGCTTTCTGCTCTGCTGCCGCCCTGCGCGGCGCGTTCTTTTTCCATTGTACAGGATTGTCGGCGTAATTGCCAGTGTAAATCGGTCAAAAATACGCATAGCGCAATACACCTTTCGTTCATCTATACCTGTTCTTTCCCCATCGCTGCTTCTATCATACCACATTCCTTCATACGGAACAATCGTTCTTTCCGATTTTTATATCCTGCATGCCTTCCCTTGGTTCTCCTGTAAATCCCCCTTGGATAAACGCGCAGATTATGGTAAAATGAAAGCAGATGATAAAGGAAACTTTCGGAGGAACTTCACATGAGAAAACCGTTAAAAATATTGCTGCTGGTGCTGCTGGTGCTCGTGCTCGTGGTCGGCGGCTATGTGATCTACGTCTTTGCCAGCTACGACCGCATCGAAGACAATCAGGTGCTGGACGTCAACCGTCCGGAGCAAACGGCTGCCGGGGCATCGCAAAGTGCGCAAACATCTCCCGCGGAGGCTGCGCAGGTGCCGATCGGCGAGACGCTTTCGCTCACCTCATGGAACATCGGCTTCGGCGCTTACACCGACGATTATAGCTTCTTTATGGACGGGGGAAAATATTCGCGCGCGTTCAGTGCGTCTGCCGTCGTAGAAAATCTCACCGCCATCGGACAGGAACTCGCGGATTTTGATACAGATTTTTCGCTGATCCAGGAAGTTGACATCGCCGCGACGCGTTCCTATCAGGTCGATGAGCGTGCCATGCTGGTCCGCAGTCTGGACGCAGACCATACGAAATACTGGACTTTCGCGGTGAACTACGACTCGCCGTATCTGTTCTATCCGATTTTGGAGCCGCACGGCGCATCCAAAGCGGGTCTGCAGACCTTCAGCAATTATGCGATCTCCTCGGCGCTGCGCCGTAGTCTGCCGATCCAGACCGACATCGCAAAAGTGCTCGACCTCGACCGCTGTTACTGCGTCAACCGTCTGCCTGCCGCAGACGGCAAGGAACTGATTTTGATCAATCTGCATCTCTCTGCCTATACGACCGACCCGACCATCGCCGATCAGCAGCTTGCCATGCTCTACGACGACATGGTTAAAGAATACGAAGCAGGCAATTACGTCATCTGCGGCGGGGACTTCAACAAAGACCTCTTAGGCGACAGCCCGGAGATCTTCGGCATCAGCGGGGAGGCATACTCCTGGGCGCAGCCGCTGCCGACGGCGGATATCCCGGACGGCTTTCGTCTGATCGCGCCGCTCGACCCGAACAATCCGGTGCCGAGCTGCCGTAACGCGGACGCCCCTTGGGACCCGCAGACGAACTTCCAGGTCACCCTCGACGGGTTCCTCGTTTCGGACAATGTTACCGTACTGACAAGTCGCGTCGTCGATACCCAGTTCGCGTACTCCGATCACAACCCGGTGCAGATGGAATTTCGCCTTTCGTAATTCCCTGCGCAGCGCCCGCAGAATCGCCGCTGGCTGCGCATTCATTCCCTGCGCACCGTCCGCAGAATCGCCGCTGGCTGCGCATTCATTCCCTGCGCACCGTCCGCAGGACCGCCGCTGGCTGCGCATGCATTCCCTGCGCACCGTCCGCAGGACCGCCGCTGCTTAGATAAAATGACATACAACCTACAACAGAAAGTAAAGGAAGAATTTATGCGCATACTCGTAATCAGCGATACCCATGGTGTTTGCGACCGTGTCTACGAAGTGTATCGCAAACTCACAAAACAAAATCCGGTGGACTACATCGTCCACTGCGGCGATTACTGCAAAGATGCCGAGGAGATCCGCATGCGCCTTGGTGTGCCGGTCGCTTCGGTCCGCGGCAACTGCGACGGCGGCTTTGCGGATACCGACTTCTCAATCCTCGAAACCGAGGCTGGCAATTTCCTCATCACCCACGGTCACATGCAGAACGTTGACCTCAGCATGCAGAACCTCTATTACAAGGCTCTCGAAAATGACTGCGTCGGCGCGCTGTTCGGACATACGCACCGCGCGGTCTACACCCAGACTGGTGACGTATACCTGATGAACCCCGGCAGCCTCTCCCGTCCGCGCGACGGCTCCGGCGGCACCTTCGGCCTGCTGATCACCGACGAGGAAGGTGTATGGGGCAAGATCTATGCATATGACGATTTTATGCAGGAAAACGATCAGGGCGGCGCTGTCGCCCCGCCAACCGACCGCAAGCCCAAAGTGAGAGGGGGGCATCTGCGTGAGCTGCTCAACTACAGCGACCGCTTCTGAACTGCCCAAACGGCATTTAAAACTTCACCGCCCTGTCTCGTGTACGCACACTTAAAGCGCATACACCGCAGCGCAACAGAAAGGAGATCATCTCATGGACATCAACCAACTCATCAAAGAAAAGCCTGTCATCCGCGATATGGCGGACTGCAAGGAAATCTTCTGGATCAACCCGCAGAGTGATCAGCCTGCCAAGCTGCCGTTCACGATGGCAGACATCGAGGACGCTGAGGCAAGATTGCAACGCTTTGCACCATATATCGCGGCGGCTTTTCCGGAAACCTCCAAGTCCGGCGGCATCATTGAATCCGAACTGACTGAAATCCCGCGCATGAAGGAACGCCTTGTCAAAATGACCGATAAGTTTGACGGTCGGCTTTTCCTCAAGCGCGACAGCGATCTGCCGGTCTCCGGCTCGATCAAGGCGCGCGGCGGCATCTATGAGGTCCTCAAATTTGCCGAAAAAATTGCGCTCGAAAAGGGTATGCTGCATTTAGATGATAATTACGCAATCCTCACCGAAGCGCGCTTCCGCGACCTTTTCTCGCAGTACTCTGTCGCGGTCGGTTCCACCGGCAACCTCGGTCTTTCGATCGGCATCATCAGCGCGAAACTCGGTTTTCAAGTCACTGTGCACATGTCCGCGGACGCGCGTCAGTGGAAAAAAGACCTCCTGCGCAGCAAAGGCGTGACGGTAATCGAATACCCAAGCGACTATCAGGTCGCGGTCGCGCAGGGACGCCGCGAAGCAGCGGACGACCCGCGCTGTCACTTTGTCGATGATGAAAACTCCGCGGATTTGTTTCTCGGCTACGCGGTCAGCGTCAAGCGCCTGATCGGTCAATTTGAAAGGGCTGGCATCCATCCGGACGCGGCACATCCGGTCTTCGTCTACATTCCTTGTGGTGTCGGCGGCGCGCCGGGTGGCGTGACCTTCGGGCTTAAGGAAGTCTTCGGTCCGTATGTCCATGTCTTTTTCGCTGAGCCAACCCATGCGCCTTGCATGACACTCGGTTTGATTACAGGTCTGCATAACCAAATCAGCTGCGCGGATATCGGTGTGGACGGCATCACCGATGCCGACGGGCTCGCAGTCGGCAGAGCCTCCGGTCTGGTCGGCAGCATCATGGAAACTCTGCTCGACGGCTGCTATACGGTGGACGACGCCAAACTATATCCGTACCTTACTGCACTGGCAGACAGTGAAAATCTGTATATCGAGCCGTCCTCCTGCGCGTCGTTTCCGGGTCCTGCGCTTGTGCAGCAGGCGTCAGATTATCTTGCGGTCAAAGACCTGACAGACAGTATGGCAAACGCCGTACACATCCTCTGGGCGACCGGCGGCAGCATGGTGCCGAAGGAGGAAATACAGCGTTACTACGAACGCGGAAAGGCTGCACAGGTATAAACTTATGAGCTACTCCGTTTTATGTACTGACCGGGCGGAGGTCGAAGCGACCTTCCGCCTGTTGGAAGAAGAAAACCGCAGCAACCCGCATATCGTCAACGGCATGATGGCGCCGCGCTATCTCAGCTATGACATGGACGCGCAGAGCGTTGTGATCGAGTATGACGTCAAAGACTGGGAAATGAACCGAGTCGGCATCCTGCACGGCGGAATTTTGTCCACCATGCTCGACCATGCCGCGGGAATCACTGTCGCCGCTTTTGTCGGCGGCTGGGCGCCGACGGTCGACCTGCAGGTGCACTTCCTGCGCCCCGGTCAGCCCGGCGATACCATTCGCGCGGAAGGCAGGATCATTGCCGCCGGACAGACCCTCGTGCACGCGGAGGCTTCGCTGACCTCCAAAGCCACCGGCAAGAAGCTGGCTGTCTGCACTGCCACATTTCTGAATATGGTAGCCAAGACTTCCGCGCTGTAATGCGGGATGCGTGAGGCTTTGCGGCACGCGCAGCAGCTTCCCGGCTCCGCATAGCAACGTGCTGCCTCGCAAGACCATGCGCAGGCAGCAGCAACGAGTGAAACCTGCGCGCTCACACACCATTCCTTGCCATGCATACTGCGCGCCAAAACCACGTCCGCGCAGCAATGCCAATGTCATCCATGCTAACAAAGAGGAACAATTATGTCGCACATTTCCAAAGAACTCATCAGCAAGGCCGCCGAATTTTTCCGCGTGGTCGGCGATGAGACCCGTATGAAAATCTTATGTACCATCGCCGGCGGCGAGCTTTGCGTCAACGACATCGCCGCCGAGGTCGAAATGACAAAATCGGCGGTCTCCCACCAGCTTCGTCTCTTAAAGAGCGAAGGTCTGGTCAAAAGCCGCCGAGATGGTAAAAATATGTTCTATTCGCTGGACGACCAGCATGTCGTCGATATCATCGACATCGCTTTCATCCACATCGAACACAAGATGCACGGTGTCGGCTGCGGCTGCGCACATTGCCACGCTGCCCACGACCCGCACTGCAGCCACGAACGCTAGCGCCGCGATGCCGCGTGCAGCCTCTCACACTGCAAAGCGACCCGCGCTTCTTTCTGTACACCTACTCCAGATTCAGCTTCAGGCTGAGAATCCGTTCGCTGACCACATGGAAGATCGCGATCTGCACCGCGAAGCACACGAACGCTGTGCCCAAAACGGTCTGGAGGATCTGGTGATAGTTATCAGCAAAATCCGTAAAAATCCGCTCTAAAATCAGCATAATCGGATCTTCGAACGCGGTCAGCAGGATTGATCCAAGCAGGGTAAACGCGACCCCGATGCCGATGTACGCCGCGACACTCCAAGTGATCCGATGCTTCGCCATGAGCTGCCCGATAGAAAGCGATGCGTAAATTTTGTAAACTTCCGTCATAATACTGACAAGTACCACGAGAAGGGCTTCCAAGGCGTACAGGAAACTCTCCGGATGCTTTCGGCATGCCTCCCCTACAGCTTGAAACAATTCCCCGATTCCGGATAGATTGCCGACCAGATTCAGCAGAACGATGGACACCGCCGCCAGCACCATGCTGATCAGCACCGTCACCGTTGCGGTCACGCCCTTTGACGTGATCAGCTGCCATTCCTTGACCGGCAGCGTATGCATCAGATACCCCTCTTCCTTGAGCAACCCTTTGTAGAACCGCATCACAACGACGAACAGCGTCGCAACCACCAGTGCGATAAAAAGTCCCACATACAGGAACATCGGTATTCTTGCCAGCAGCGCCCCAAGCAGCTGATCGTTTTCCTGCGCCAGCGCCGACCTCGCATAAATCCAGCCTGTAAAGCTCGTCAAAATCGCCACAGCCGGCAGCGCCGCCCAAATCACCCCGATCTGCTTAAAGACCGAACGAAACTCGTACTTCATCAATTTCCCTGTCATCTTACTTCCCCCATTCTGAATTCCTCACGAAATACCTCATCTACGGATTTTCCTTCCTGTGCTTTCAGCTCATCAACCGTCTCGTGTCTGACGATCCTCCCGTCTTTTAAGAAAATCACCTCGTCCAGCACTCTCTCGATGTCTGCGATCAGATGCGTCGAGATGAGGACTGTCGCGTCATCCGCGTAATTGTTGATGATCGTACCCATGATATAATCTCTGGCTGCCGGATCGACCCCCGCGATCGGCTCATCCAAAAGATACAGCTGGGCGTTGCGGCTCATCACCAAAATGAGCTGCACCTTTTCCTTGGTGCCCTTGGACATACTCTTGATGCGGTCGCCCTCTCCAATGCCCAGCGAATCACACATGCGAAGCGCTTTCTGTCTGTCAAAGTCCGCATAAAAGTCACTGAACAGGTCAAAGATGTCCTTGACCGTCATCCAGTCGGCAAAATAGTTTTTGTCCGGCAGATAGCTGACCTGCGACTTGGTGTAGGTTCCGATCGGTGTCGCGTCGATCATCACGCTTCCGAAGTTCGGCTGCAGCAGTCCGTTCAAAATCTTGATCAAGGTTGTCTTGCCGGAGCCGTTTGGTCCGAGCAGCCCGACTACCTTGCCCCTGCCGATCTTGAGATTCACATCGTCCAGCGCCTTCTTCCCCGGAAAGATCTTGGTCAGATGTTCACATTGTACTAAAATTTCCGATTTCATATGTCATAATCCCCTTTCGTTTCCTCATTTTTACCCTCTGCGCCATCCGAGGCGTCCGCTGCTTCTGCAGCGCCCACAGCATCTGCAGTGCTTGCAGTATCAGCATCGTCTGTATGACGCATATCGTCTCCACAATCTGCGCTGCTCACGTCGCTTGCAGACACTGTACTGCCGATGCGCGTCTCACTGCTCGCGCGCGCTGCCGCCCCTATCCGCGCCGCGACTTCTGCCAATGCCCCTTGCAGGCTGTATCCCAGAGATGCCATCTCCTGCAGGAAAGTATCCACCTGCTTCTCAGCCAGTTCCCGACGCATCTGCTCAATCAGCGGCAAATCGGTCGTTACCGTACGGCCTGCCGTCCGATTGGTGATCAGAAGCCCTTCGTTTTCCAACTCCGCCATCGCGCGCTGCATGGTATTGCGATTGACTCCCGCGTCACTCGCCAGCTCCCGTACCGTTGGAAACGCACTCCCCGGCGCGTACTCCCCTGCGATGATGCCGCGCTTGATCAGCTCCTTCAGCTGCGGATAAATCGATCTGCTGTCGTCCAGCTCCCAATCCATGTTCTCACCCCCTTGTTTGCTTTTTTACTCCTTGCGCGTCCTGCATGCGGCTTCCCGCGACTTACCGACTTGCCTGCTTTGTCAGTTTTGTCAGCTTTGTCAGCTTTCATTCGCGCTGCGCGGGCAAGCTTCCTGCTCTGCCTGCCCTTCGCGCTGCGCCACGCAGCTTTTATCCTTGCGCACCGCATGTTTGTCTTCTCTTTTTGTTTTGCATATTGTCCTAAGCACCTAAGACAATATCACTTTTTCTTTGCGCTGTCAAGCCCTATTGCAAAAATATTTTTCTTTTTTTGCCTGTTTTCTTACCTGCAGGCACCGTTCCCTCCACCGTTTCTCGCTGTCGTGCCAAGCTCTTCACAGCCGCACACGCCTCCCCGCTGCTGCTCACTGCTTCCACAAGGTATACCAGCTCCGCCTGTCACAAACATCGTCCGGTGCATAACCCCACTTCTCTCAGCTATCTATCCAATATTTCCTATTTTTAATGATTTTGATGATTTTATGGAAATCATTCTCACCTTCCATATGACTGCCGCTGTGATTCTCCTCGACGAACTTTGCTTTTCGTGTCGAAACACCACTTTTGATAGCACACATGTTGCTCACGCATGCGCGACGCCCCGCAAGGTGCTTTTGGCGTGATTCCGGAAATATCGCTATGCGATATTTCCATGCATAATAATAAAAAGAGGACCGAAGTCCTCTGAAAAATCATTTTGATTTGCGCCGCACCAACGTCCGGCACAGGGTCAAAACCATGTGCTTTGTTTCGTCCCGCTATCCGGCGCAGAACCTATGCAAGATAGTGATATAAGCTCGAAAGAATGAAATACAGCAAAAATCCAGAAATAAATATTAGCGCAAGTGACATACTCTTTTTCATTTCACAGTCCTCCCTCTTTCTTCTCTTTTAGTATTATATCATAAGTTCTAAGCTCTGTCTACGCCCTCGTCTTGCGCTTCTCCCTCCGTTTCCGTCTCGATCCGAAACTCCAGACCACCCTCTGTGCAGTCCTCCGGCCACGCCTCCTCCGGCGCCAATTCGATCTTCACCTGCGCGCCGTCCGCTTCCTCGCCATATTGCAGCTGATAAGAACCATCCGCCTGCTTCGTGAGCTGCCCGGTCGCATCCTGCCCGTCGATATAGACCCTGACCGCAGTCACAGGATTCGCCGTTTCTCCGTCAGTCGCCGCGTAGGCCATCATCGACATCATGCACAAAAGTGCTGCAAGCAGCATGCAGGTGAACGCCAGACGTCCGACCCGCACCCTTGCCGGTTTATTATGTTTCATATAAAAATCCTCCCTCTTCAAGCTTTCGGAGGCATGCACCCCCGCAAACGCCGCGCGGTACAGACTTTGTTCTCTGCGTCTGTTTTGTTCGTTTTGCTCTGTGTCATACATCCGAAAAGACCTCCTTCAAAATTTTACGGCCGCGCGCCAGTCTGGTCCGCACCGTCGCCTCGTTCATCCTCAAAATCCCCGCGATCTCCTTCGTGTCATAATCCTCATAATAATAGAGGTGTATAATGAGACGATATCTCTTCGGCAGCTTCAAGATCGCCCGCAGGATCTCATTGCGGCGCTCTGCCTCCTCCGCTGCCTGTGCCGCATCCACCGCGCTTTCCGCATCTGGCTCCGCCTGCAGACCCGCAAGATAACCCTCCAGCGAGATATTCCGCCGCCGCCACGCCGAAAGCGAGATCTTCTTGCATTGGTTGACAGCCACGCGCAGTAGCCAGTGCTTGAGATGCGCCTCGCTCTCAAATGCGGTATCACTTCGGTAGAGCTTGAGCAATACCTCCTGCACGATATCATCCGCGTCGTATGGATTTTTGAAATAGTTCAGCGCAATTGCGTAAACGCGGTCCGCATACCGCTCCGCAGCCGCCTCGAATGCCGCGCCCTTCAAGACTCGCATACCTCCCTTTTGAAATGCATTTCACTTATGATACCTCGTAGCCCGGCAAAAAGTTTCACCACCGGAGAAAATTTTTCAAAAATATCGATTCTTGCCGTCTCAATCATCTTCTCTTTTTATCCTATCGCTCTTTATAAAGTCTTTTCCTTTTTTCGAGCATATGTTATACTACATTTAAACAATCAGTCAATCGTAGCTTCGGAGCTTATATCGTGCAGCTGCAATGCTATTAGCCTTTTTTTCTTTTTGATCGTATAAATAAACAGAAGGCGGAAGCAAAGCGATAAACAACAAGGCACAGCAATCAAATTTGAGCGATCACGCACAGACAAAATAATATCGGAGGGACATGATATGAAAAAAGTAGAAAAGGACAAGACTGCTATCCTTAGCGAGGACGAGCTTGACAAGGTTTCGGGCGGTAAATTTGACGAAAGGGGAGGCGTGGAGTCAATCCCGGGTCTGAAATGCCCGCACTGCGGCAAATTTATTCCGACAACCATTACGGAGTTACTGACGCAGGGACATCTCAGATGCCCGTACTGCCTGTCGATACTGAACCTCGAGTCGAAAAAAGCCTGAAGCAGCGAAAATATACTGCTGCAGCTGCCGACGCAGCAAAAGCCTTGAAATTATCAAAATTTCAAGGCTTTTGTTGTGAGCTGCAAGCTTTTCGAAGCCCTAAGCTTCGTATCGCTATCATTTGGTCCATGTGCGCACACCGTATCTGCATTGCTTCAATTCACTTTCCGCTATTTTGAAATGGTCGTTGCCGTAGCGGACATAAAGAATCACTCGTACTTTATAATAATACTTCTTTCCGCGGATTCCCTGCTTGTTGACATATACATTTTTTTCATGGGTACGCCAGGTAATGTAACGCGAATGTTTTCTTACAGATCGGCAGAACTTATAATATATCTCGTATCCCTCTGCCTCTGCTTCATCGATGAGTGCCTCCAGTTCAGCACTCGGTTGAACGACTACTTTAACGTTCTTTTTCTTTGTTTTCATGGTGCGTACGGCGAGTTCAAGATTCATGACTTTTTCTGAGAGCGCGATCTCCGTTTCGTTCAGGATCGGCTC
>ERZ773242.1222-NODE-1222-length-25784-cov-7.094252_pt1 | contig 25784 bp, 21 predicted proteins | sample MGYA00511077_ERZ773242 | MGnify/ENA primary metagenome ERZ773242 (study PRJEB29015, sample SAMEA2737754) | human gut metagenome | biome: human gut; feature: human-associated habitat; material: faeces | place: China | collected 2012 ... | reverse complement strand
ACTTTGATTCGGTAGGACATAATGCAACCATGCTTCTGAATGTACCGCCGAATAATCAGGGTACAGTGGATAAGCCAATTCTCGACAGAGTGACAGAATTTGGACAGAATGTGGAAGAAACTTTCCGCACAAACCTTGCGAAAGCAACAGGAACAACAATCACAGCATCCAATGTCCGTGGAAATGATGTTGATTTCAAACCGGGCAATGTAGTAGATGGTGATGATGCAACATACTGGACAACAGATGACGGCACAAAGAGCGGAAGTCTGACGATCAAATGGAATACTGCAAAGAAATTTGATGTGGTTTCTATTGAAGAGGCAATCCAGAAAGGACAGCACATTAACAGCTATACAGTTGAGTATAAGACATCCGACAGTGCAAACTGGCAGACACTCAAGACCGGTGTTACGATCGGAGCAAAGAGACTGATCAGAACCTCTCCTGTATCAGCAACCCAGGTAAGAATCACTGTAGGAACATCTGATGGAAAAGTTCCGATGTTAAGTGAAGTGGGTGTATACAAGGCAAGTGAAGGATTCCAGTTGGCAGGTTCTGCACCGGAGGGAATGGAGACAACAAGTGTCAATGATACAACAAAGTTTACATTCAGTTCTACAGGATGGAATCCGCAGACAGGAAGCGGATATATCAACGGTCAGAATACATGGTCAAATAAAGCAAATGCAGAATTTACTTATACATTTGACGGAACAAAAGTCTATCTGATGGGAACAAAAGACCCGGGACATGGTTCTGCGGATGTCTATATTGACGGAGAACTGGTAGAGACGATCAATACAAATGCAACAAGCAGGTCCACAGGAACAAAGATTTTTGAATCTGCAGATCTGACAGACGATCATCATACACTGAAAGTTGTTGCCAAGACAAATGCAGCAATCGGTGTAGAGGCAGCTTACGTGATCAATAACGGTGGCGTAGGAATGATCGAACTTGAAAATTCCGCATATACAATGAACGAAGAATCCTCACTGGCTGTCAAAGTGAAACGTGTTGGTGGAACAAAGGGAACGATCACAGCAAAGATCCAGCCAAATCCGGGAAGTGCAATCCAGGATGACTTCGATACAGAAAATGCACCAACAGTAACGCTGAATGAGGGAGAATCAGAAGTAACTGTTCAGAGTGCAGCGATTACAAGACGTAATACCAATAAGACAGGTGACCGTGTATTCTCAATCGAACTGACAGAGCAGACACCGAATAATGCAATCATCGGTTTCAACGGTTCTGCAAGAATCACGATCAAAGATGCAGATGCAAATGCAATCGACAGAGACAAACTTCAGACACTGGTTGATCAGTCAGCAGAGCTGAAAGAGAATCTGTACTCAGGAGGCTGGGATACATTTGCATCAGCACTGAAAGCAGCTCAGGAAGTACTGGCAAATGAGAGTGCGACAGACGCAACGATCGGGAAAGCATATACAGCACTTGAAGTTGCAAAAAATGCTCTTGTAGCACGTACAAATTATACAACAGATGACAGATTCCAGTTCCCATGGAAGACAGGAACAAGTGCAACACTGGAAGCAGAGTTTGCGACAACCATTACAGAAGCCTGCGGAGCAACTCAGTGGAGATGTGAAATTGGAACAGGTGACTGGGCAAGTAACGGTAAGTTTATCAATTCATTGAATAAAACAAATACAGGTACAGATAAAGTTGAGTATGCATACAATGCAAAAAAACCAGGTACATATCACGTGGTTGCAACTTATCGTAGTGGAGACACCAATAATGGAAATAAACTTGCATGGTCAGAAGCAAACAATAAGATTACGGCAGGAAATATAACAACTCCACATACAAAAGTAAATAATGTGCTTTCTGTTGGTACAGTTGAATTTGATATTGTTGTAACAGAAGCAGGCGAGGGAACTCTGATCCTTCAGCCGGTAGACAACAGTGGTGCACCACAGCTTGATAAACTTGAAATTACACCAAAAGATGTTGCACTTGAGTCTTACGATATCACAGCAACAGCAAGTGAAGGTGGAACGATCACAGCAGAAGGTCTTGCAGATGGCAAGGTATCTGTTACAGAAGGTGAAAGTGCTACATTCACGATCACACCGAATGACGGATATCGTGTAGACAGCCTTACAGTAGATGGAACTGCAGTTGACGTTGTAACAGAATATACATTCTCAGACGTAACAGCAAACCATACGATTGCAGTAACATTTGCAAAAGATGCAGTGACAGTTGCAAAGGAAGATCTGCTTGCAGCAATCAATACAGCAAATGAGAAGCTTGCACAGACAGAGGTTTATACAGAGGCATCCCTGGATGCACTCCAGAATGCTGTAAATGAAGCTCAGGCAATCTACGACAAAGCAGACGCAACTCAGACAGAAGTTGACAATGCAAAAGCAAATGTAGAAGCTAAGATTGCAGCCCTGAAAGCAAAAGATGATAATAAGAAAGATGACAGCAAGGACGATAATAACGGATCCAATAATAATGGCGGAAATAACAACGGCAATACAAATGCAGGATCAAAGAATAATGGTTCTTCCAACAACGGTACTGCAAATGGCGGAAACGGCACATCAAATGCAGTGAAAGCAGCCAAGACCGGTGATACAGCAAATGTAGCTGGAATGGCGATGCTTTGCCTGGCAGCAGGACTTGTTGCAGTAATGGCAAGGAGAAAAAGAACAAACTAATCAGAAGTGAGTTTTGAATTTCCAATGCAGTAAAAGACAAAATAAAGCACAGCCAACAGAGTTTTATCTCTGATGGCTGTGCTTTATGATATTTGAAAAAGTTTTTATTTCAAAATTGCTTTTCTGTAATGTGACGGTGTTGCATTTACCACGTTCATAAAGACTTTGGAATAATGCTGGGAATCTTTGAAGCCGACCTGAAGGGCAATCTCTGTCAGTGTCAGACTTGTATTCTGCATTAATTCAATGGAACGGTTGATCCGGTAAATGTTAATGTAATTAGAAAGGGTTACCCCCATATAATTCTTGAAGATCTTACTCAGATAGCGGACAGAGATATGCAGCTGTAAGGCGATATCCTCCTGACGGATCTTTTGGGTAAAATGTTCCTGAACGTAATTCAGAGTATAAGCCACGTAACTGTTCTGAAGCTGTGGTTCGGAAAATTCACGCTCTGTTTCTGTGTGGTCAAGGATATACAACATCAGGTTTATCAGTGCAACGTTAATATTTGCAGCAGAGAAGAGACTGTTGGATGAAGCATAGAGCGTAATGAGCTTCTGAAGATGTTCATTGATGACCGGATCCGATTCCATTCGGTAATAGAATTGGGCAGAAAAGAGGATCGCGTGCATCAGAGTGATAGGAAAAACTCCCTCATCTTCAAGAACAATCGTGGAAAACATCTCAGGATTAAAGTGAATATGCTGAAATTCACAGTCCGATGTATCATTCAGATAGAAAGAATGGATCACATCCGGGAGCAGCATGATAAACTCACCCTCTGTACAGTGGATGGTTTCCGACTGGATATCCATATAACATTCACCGGAAAGAATCCGATAAATCTCAATATTTGTATGTAAGTGCCGGGCAAAACTATAACCGGCTTTACGATATTCAACAACAGCACCGGACAGAATGGAATCGGACAATGTCATTAATCCAGGTACTTCGTGTTTCTGAATCTTAGTTTCCTCAGAAGGAGGAGTGGAATGTTTATTTATTGACTGAACGGTAGTTTTTTTCTTCATGTGTAAAAAAATCCTCCATATATAAGCACAAATAATAATCATTAATGTGTATTATAACAGAAATAAAGAAAAAATGTACCGAAAAATACAAAAAGTGTGAATAATTTTTTAAAAAATATAAATAAAATGTGAATCCGAGGTTCTGAATTTGACAAAATAAGCGATTATAAAGATTAAATTGAACAAGCATGATCAAAAGAAAAGCTTTATAATGTAGATAATTGGACACTGGGAGGAGTCTGCCTGAAGAAATACGAAGGCAGAGGAATTTCGTGACAATAAATAAGATACATCAAGAACGTATCAGAAAGGGGTATTATGAGAAGAAAAATGAAATGGCGGGTACTTGCAAGTGCCTGTGCAGCAGCAATGGCTGTGACGTCTCTGCCGTATATGGCAACGCAGGTCAATGCGGAACCGGTCGCTGCAACGCAGCAGACTGGTGACAATGATCTGAAGCTGTGGTATACAAGTCCGGCAGACATTACCAAGTATTACGAAGGCTGGCAGGAAAAGTCGCTTCCGATCGGTAATGGCGGGATCGGTGGAACAGTATTCGGCGGAATCACCAGAGAACGTATCCAGCTCAATGACAAATCGCTTTGGTCAGGAGGACCAAGCACCAACAGACCGAACTACAATGGAGGTAACCTGGCGAATAAGGGGAATAACGGATCTACCATGACTCAGATCCACAATTATTTCGCAAACGGAAAGGACAGCTCCGCGATCGAACTTGCCAACAGCAACCTTGTTGGTTTAAGTGATGATGCAGGAACAAACGGATATGGATATTACCTTAGCTGGGGAAATATGTATATCGATTTCAAAAATGTATCATCCAACAGTGATGTAAGCAATTACAGCCGCGACCTGGATCTGAATACAGCCATCGCAGGTGTAAACTATGACAAGGGAAGTACTCATTATTCAAGAGAGAACTTCACAAGTTATCCGGATAATGTCATCGTGACTCATATCACAGCAGACGGATCTGAAAAGATCAGCCTGGATGTGAGTGTAGAACCGGATAATACAAGCGGAGGAGCTTCCAATTCCATCGGAGAGAACGGCTATAAGAGAACATGGAATACAACCGTGTCAGGTGGACGGATCTCCGTCAACGGACAGCTCACAGACAACCAGATGAAATTTTCATCCCAGACCCAGGTTATTACCGACAATGGCGGTACAGTGACAGATGGGGATGGAAAGGTAAGTGTTTCCGGTGCAAGTGAGGTTACGATCATCACTTCCATGGGAACAGATTACAAGGATGAATATCCGAGCTACAGAACAGGTGAGACGGCAGATGAGCTGACAAACCGTGTAAAATGGTATGTGGATCAGGCAAAGGTTAAGACTTATGAAGAACTGAAAGCAAATCATGTAAATGATTATCAGAATATCTTCAACCGTGTCGACCTGGATCTGGGACAGACCATTTCAAAAAAGACGACAGATGCACTTCTTTCTGCATATAAGGCAGGAACTGCATCAGAAGCTGAAAGACGTCAGCTGGAAGTCATGCTGTTCCAGTATGGAAGATTTATGACCATCGAGTCTTCCAGAGAGACAAGGACAGATGGAAACGGTTATGTCAGAGAGACACTTCCTTCCAACCTTCAGGGACTGTGGGTCGGAGCGAACAACTCTCCATGGCATTCAGATTACCATATGAATGTAAACTTACAGATGAACTACTGGCCGACATACTCAACGAACATGGCAGAGTGTGCTGAACCACTGGTTGATTATGTGGATGCCCTCAGAGAACCGGGGCGTGTGACCGCAGCGATCTATGCAGGAGTTTCCAGTGCCGATGGTCAGGAAAATGGATTCATGGCACATACGCAGAACAACCCGTTCGGATGGACCTGCCCTGGATGGAGTTTCAGCTGGGGATGGTCACCGGCAGCAGTACCGTGGATCTTACAGAACTGCTGGTCTTACTATGAGTATACGGGAGATGTTTCTTACCTGAGAGACAATATTTATCCGATGATGAAGGAAGAGGCCAGGTTGTATGATCAGATGCTTGTCCGTGACAGTGATGGAAAGCTGGTATCTTCACCGGCATATTCACCGGAGCATGGACCGGTCACAAGTGGCAATACTTATGAGCAGACGCTGATCTGGCAGTTATACGAGGATACGATCAAAGCAGCGGAGATCCTCGGAACAGATGAAGAACTGGTAGCTACATGGAAAGCAAACCAGGCAGATCTGAAAGGACCGATCGAGGTCGGCGACAGCGGACAGATTAAAGAATGGTATACAGAGACAACCTTTAACCATAATGCAAGTGGAGCAACACTCGGTGAAGGATATAACCACCGTCATATGTCCCACCTTCTCGGACTTTTCCCGGGAGACCTCATTACAGAGGATAATGCAGAATGGTTTGCAGCAGCAAAGGTATCGATGCAGAACCGTACAGATGCAAGTACCGGATGGGGAATGGCACAGAGAATCAACAGCTGGGCAAGACTGGGTGATGGAAATAAAGCTTATCAGATCATCAAGAACCTGTTCAACGGTGGGATCTATGCAAACCTGTTCGACTATCATCAGCCGAGATATTTCCAGATCGATGGTAACTTCGGTTATACATCCGGTGTGGCTGAGATGCTTCTGCAGAGCAATGCAGGATACATCAACCTTCTTCCGGCAGTTCCGGATGACTGGGCTAACGGAAGTGTAAACGGACTGGTTGCACAGGGCAGCTTTGAAGTATCCATGGACTGGGCAGACGGAAATGTAACAACCGCTACGATCCTTTCCAAGAATGGCGGAGAAGCAGTAGTACAGACAAAGAATGCATCTCTTGCAACCGTGGTAGACAGCGACGGAAAGGTAGTCGATGTGACACCTGTAAAAGAAAACCGGATCTCTTTCGCAACAGAAGCCGGAAAGAGCTATACATTAAAAGATATCCCGGCATCCGCTGAGATAGCAGTTCCAACAGGACTGACAGCACTCCGTGCAGACGCTGAGAATGTAGAACTTTCCTGGGATGCCGTAACCGCAGAAGAGGGAAGCAACGTAACATACAATGTATACCGTCAGGTAGCAAATGGTGATGTGATCTGCATTGAGACAGGCTTGACAACGACAACTTATACAGATACAACAGCAGACAAGACACTTGGAACGATGAAGTACCAGGTATCTGCAGTTATAGAAGGAAATGAATCTGAAAAGAGTGCAGCAGTGACTGAGGCAGAGCCGGTTGGAGCAGGCAAGATCGACAATGCAGACGAAAGAATTGCATATGTAGGTGACTGGGGCAACTGGACGCAGGACAAGAATGTGAACTATATGGATACGATCGAGTATCTGAACAATCCGAACGGCGGAGAGACTGTGACTCTTACATTTAAGGGAACAGGAATCAAAGTGATCGGTTGTACCAATAAGGACAGAGGTAAGATCGAAGTATTTATTGACGGTGTGTCACAGGGAGTTGTTGATACATACAGTGCAAGCACAGTGCGGCAGAAAGAGTACTTCAGCAAAGAAGACCTTACAGCAGGAATCCATACGATCCAGCTGAAAGTCCTCAATGAGAAGCAGACAGCAAGCTCCAATACAAAGATCGAGCTGGATGCATTTGAAATCCTGGATTCAACACTGGTAGCACCGACAGGTGTGACAGTAAGCTCTAAGTCCGGAGTGACTACAGTATCAAAAGCGGACAGTACGTTACAGCTGAAAGCAACAGTAGAGCCGGAGGATGCAACAGACAAGACAGTTACATGGAGTACATCCGATGACAGTATCGCAACAGTAGATGCAGACGGACTGGTAACATTCTTAAGCAAGAACGGAACGGTTACGATCACAGCAACCTCCAATGCAGATGCTGCAAAGAGCGGAACAATGGAACTGAAGGTTGCAATTAAACAGGATGTGGCAGATGTCGAGACGATCGTAGAAGACGGTACCGTACCGGCGTCAGGAAACTATGGAACAAAGAACAGTGAGATCACATGGAGTGGAGAGTGGTCTAACTGGGCAGGAGAACAGACAAAACATCATGGCGGAACAAAGACAGAAAGCGGAAATGCTTCAAGTGCCGAGGGAAGCTATTTTGAATACACATTCCATGGAACAGGTGTAGAGGTTTATTCTCAGAAGCATGCCAACTTTGCAAGCTTTGATATCTATGTTGATAATGCAAAAATCGGTAATTATTCGCTGAATGGTTCAAGCAGCGGAGATAACCAGCAGTTGATCTTCTCAAAGACAAATCTTACAAATGGTGAGCATACGATTAAGTGTGTAGCAGTTGCACGTGATGGAAAATATCAGGTCAACCTGGATTACCTGAAGATCCTTTCACCGGGTGAAGGTGTAACGGTTGATAAGTCAGCACTCCAGACATCGATTGAGACAGGTTCAGCACTTACTAAGTCAGCCTATGATGAGACGAAATGGAATGCATTTAAAACGGCTTATGATGCAGCGGTTGAGACTATGAATGATGCGGGTGCAGAACAGACTGATGTGGATGCAAAGAAAGCAGCACTGGATGAGGCGATCACAGCACTTGGCACACCGGCAGTTCCTGTAGTAGAAGACCAGACAGGTTCTGCAGTTCTTGTTGAAAGCACAAAGGTTGTGCTGAAATGGGACAAGGTTTCAAGAGCAGCACAGTATCGAGTATCTGATAAAGAGAACGGAATCGAGATGACAGTAAGCGGCACAGCCGCAACACTGGAAAACCTGACACCGGGAACAACCTACAACTTCAAGGTATACGCCCTGAGCAATGCAGGTGAGGCATCAGCGAAGGCCATCGAGATCGGCAATGTAACAACAATTGCTGACGGAACAGTAGCAGGTGAGATCGAGTCCATTACAAAAACAGCAGTCAGTGATAATTCTGTAAAACTCACATGGACATTAAAAGAAGGTTCTTCCTTCGCAAGCTATGACGTTTATGTAAACGGTGAGCTGAAAGGCAATACCATAAAGCCAGAGTACACACTCAGTGACCTGAATGACGGTACCTATGTTGTTAAGATCGTTGCAAAGACAGCAACAGGACAGTCAGTGCTTCCGAAACAGTTCTCATTTACGATTGAGAATAACGGTGGTGGTGAGACAACAAAGAATGTACTCAGCGTAACCAATCCGGCAGGAATTTCTGTAGAAGAAGGAACTGCATTTAAGGATCTTGAATTACCGGAGAAAGTAACTGTCACAGTGACAGGAAATCTCAATGAAGAAGTAGCCGTAACATGGGCGAAAGGTGATTATCAGACAACACCGGGAACTTACACATTGGAGGGAACTCTGACAATGGGTGAGAACATGGAGAACCCGGATGGCGTGAAAGCTTCTATCCAGGTAACAGTTACAAAGAAGCAGTATGAGATCAAGTCCGTTGCAAAACTGGATAAGAAAGAAGTTGCGTACGGAACGGCTGTATCAGAACTGAAGCTTCCGACAGAGATAGAAGTAACCTATACAGACAGCACAACCGGAACAGCAAGCGTTACATGGAATACAGACAGTTACGATGGAAATACGGCAGGTGATTATACTCTGGAAGGAATCCTTTCCTTTGCAGATAATATTACAAATCCGAAGAACCTGACAGCTTCTGTAAAAGTAAAAGTTGCGAAGAAGGCAGAAGAGCCGAAGCCGGAACCGAAGAAAGAAATTAAATCCATTGTAAATGCAAAACTGGATGATATTTCTGTAAAAGAAGGAACTCTTGCAGCAGATCTCGGACTTCCGGGACAGGTTGAAGTAGAACTTAAAGACGGAACAACAGCAACCGTTAATGTTGACTGGGATCTGAGTGCTTACAAGTCAGATGTTCCGGGAACTTATACATTGACAGGAGAACTTGTTCTTGGTGATGAGTTTGAAAATCCGGATGGTCTTGAAGTCAGCGTGGATGTGATCGTTACAAAGATCAAAGGTGACGACAGCAATAAGGGCGATGACAACAAGGGCGACGATAATAAGGGTGACGACAACAAGGGTGACAACAACGGTACAAATACTGGCAACAATACAGGAAATAATACCGCAGGTTCTACATCAGGAACCAATGCCGGAACAACTTCATCCGACAAAGCAGCAAAGACCGGAGATGCTACTCCGCTGATTCTGTGGGGAGCTATGGCAATGCTGGCAGCAGGTGCTGTTGTTACAGTTGTGACACGCAGACGTAAAAGAAGATAAAGATTCTTTCCGAAAGGTAAGATGAAAAAGGAAAATTTAAGAATTTTCTGTAAAAGAAAAGGAGTATCGCGATGTGCGGTACTCCTTTTTCGTCTGAGAAATTTTCGGATCACTGGTTTCGCAGAAACTGCTTGCGGTAGGCAGTCGGTGTCATACCACAGGATTTACGGAAACACTGCGTAAAGTAACTGGAGGAAGAAAATCCACATTGCTGTGCAATCTGTGCAAGACTCATATCGGTGGAAGTCAGCAGTTCCTGACTGGTAAAGATCCGCTTCTGGGTCAGATAATTCATCGGAGAGATCCCATAGGTTTCTGTGAAAGTATGAGAAAAATAATACTTGTTGATCTGTGCAATCTCTGCAAGTTTATCCAATGTAATATTTTCCTGGAAAGAAGAATCAATATAACGCTTTGCCCGGCTGCATTCGCGGGATTCCATCTTATGGAACGGAAAAATCTCTACAGAAGAGGAAGCGTAGCGGGAAAGATGGACGACCAGGATGTTCAGCAGATTCTGGCAGACCTTTTCGTAATCTTTCTGCGAGTTCTCTGTCTCTTCCAGGATCGTACGGAAATAGAAATCAAGTTGATCTTTCATTTCATCGGAGTGGAACAGAAGATATTCATTTGCATCGTCAATGACAAAATTCAGACCATCTACACCCAGTACGATATATTCCAGCGGATCTTCGAGGCTGGATTTTTCGGTGTGGGTGATATTCGGATTGATCACGATCAGATCGTGTTTTGCGATCGGAAAGGTTTCGTCTTCAACAAGAAAACTGCCGCTTCCTGACAGCACGAAAAAAAGTTCTGTGAAATAATGTGTGTGCGGATAACTGCTCCAGTCCTCTTCGTATTTTGAATAGGTAGAATACAGAAGATGACAGGTGTGGTCATGCCTTAAGGGGGAAGTAAAAGTATGTCGTATATTACCCATAAGTGTCCTCCACAAAATTTAGAAATATTGTCTTGAAAACGATTTCAAGTGGTTATACAACCAATTATGCAAATATTATAAAGAATTTTAGAAGCCGATTCAACAGGATTCGGGAGAGTTTGGCAAAAAAAGAGAACTTTTTTTATCTCCGTGTGTGAAAAAATAACAAAAGAATATGAAAAAACATTTTTTAAGTCATATGATATGGTGGTATTGGAAAATATCCCAAAAAGCAAGATTTATAAAAAAAAAGGCAAAAAGAAAGGTTGAAAAAGAGGGAGAAATAGTATATGATAGACATACCAAGTAAAACTGGAAAAAGTTATAAGGAGGAACTATTTAAATGAAAAAGAAAAAACTTATCAGCCTTGTGCTGGCAGGTACTATGGTTTTCGGACTTGCAGCATGTGGATCCAATGGGGGAGACAAGAAATCTGAAGGAGATTCTTCAGACAGCGATAAGGTAGTAAAGGTTGCAGTAGTTGAGACAGCATACGGTGCAGATATGTGGAATGATGTTGCAGCTGCATTCGAAAAAGAGACAGGTGTTAAGGTTGAACTTACAATCGACAAGAACATCGAGGATGTCATTCAGCCACAGATGAAATCTGGAGAGTATCCGGACGTGATCATGAGAGCTGTTGGTTCTGAGTCAGCTATCACAGAGACATTCATCAAGGACAACAACGTAGAGGAACTTACAGACGTTCTTGATATGACTGTACCGGGTGAGGATGCTAAGGTTGGAGATAAGATCCTTCCAGGATTCACAGAGAACTCCATCGTTAATCCTTACGGAGACGGAAAGACATACCTGATGCCAATGTTCTACTCACCATGTGGACTGTTCTACGATGCAAATCTGTTCAAGACAAAAGGATGGGATGTACCGGAGACATGGGATGACATGTGGGCACTTGCTGACAAGGCAAAAGCTGACGGAATCTCACTCTTCACATATCCTACAACAGGATACTTTGATGCATTCTTCTATGCATTACTGCATGAGACAATGGGATCAGAGGACTTTACAAAGGCTCTGAACTATGCTGAAGGAATCTGGGATACAGACGGAGCTAAGAAGGCATTCGATATCGTTACAAAGCTTGCTACTACTGTTGAGCCTACAACAACAGCAAATGCTAACGACAACGACTTCCGTAACAACCAGCAGCTTGTTCTTGATGACAAAGCTCTGTTCATGCCAAATGGTAACTGGGTAATCGGTGAGATGGCAGATGCTCCGAGAGCAGACGGATTCGAGTGGGGATTCACAGCTCTTCCGGCAGTAGAGAAAGACGGAGAGAGAGCTTCCTATACATTCTTCGAGCAGATCTGGATGCCATCAAGTGCTGAACACAAAGATCTTGGAAAAGAATTTATCGCTTATATGTACTCTGATGCAGCAGCAGATATCTTCGCTAAATCTGGAGCAATCCAGCCAATCGAAGGAATGTCTGACAAGCTTGACGGAGACAACAAACTGTACTACTCAATCTATGATACAGGTGCTGTAGCTGTTATGGATGCATTCGCTACAACAGATCCAGTAGAAGGTGTAACAGTTCGTACAACATTCTTTGATCCGGTTAACTCTCTTGTAACTGGTGACAAGACAGAAGACGACTGGGTAAATCAGATTAAGACAGATAGCGACAAACTTCGTGCTGCTTTAAAATAATCTGAATAAGTTACCGGGAATTTCCTTACAACTATAAAATGATTTGGAAGGAATCTCACAGGTGAGGCAGGCGGTGAAATCTCTTCACCGCCTGTTTTAATGCCGATATCTGCTATGACGGTATGAATAGCCGTTGGATGGCGGCGGTTATTCAATGAAACGGATTTATAGAATTGGAGATGAACCAATGAAAGAAAGAAAAGGCAAGGGGCTGTTTGTATTCTGTTGCCTGGCCCCGGCAGCAATATTATTTATCTTATTTATGATTGTTCCTACGATCGAAATCTTCCGTATTTCCTTATATAAATGGGGCGGATATACAGATAACAAGACATTTGTAGGACTGAGCAACTTTAAATCGTTGTTACAGAATCAGAAGTTCTATCAGGCGTTCCAGAACCAGATTCTTCTGATTGTATTAGTTACGATCATTACATTTGCATTTGCGTTAGTGTTTGCATACATACTTTCAAGAGAAAAAATCAAAGGACAGGGATTCTTCAGAGTAATCTTCTATATCCCGAATATCCTTTCAATCGTAGTTATCAGTGCTATCTTCTCTGCTATCTACAAACCAAATACAGGACTTCTGAATTCCATCATCGGAATCTTCAAGCACAGTGATGATCAGATCCTCTGGCTTGGTGATCAGAAGGTAGTTATTTACAGTATTGTGATCGCCATGGTATGGCAGGCCATTGGATATTACATGGTAATGTATATGGCAAGTATGGCGAACGTATCAGAGAGTCTGTACGAATCTGCCAGCCTTGAAGGAGCAGGTAAGATTTATCAGTTCTTTACAATTACGATTCCGTTGATCTGGACAAACATCAGAACAACACTTACATTCTTCGTAATCAGTACGATCAACATGAGTTTCCTTCTCGTTACAGCAATGACGAGTGGTGGACCGGACGGAGCTTCCAGCGTATTCCTGAGCTATATGTACCAGGAGGCTTATACAAACTCTTCATATGGATATGGTATGGCAATCGGTGTATCAGTATTCCTGTTCTCCTTTGCACTTGCCGGACTGCTGAACGTTGCAACAAAACGTCAGGAAGTAGAAATTTAAGGAAAGGGGAATCGGAATGGAAAAGAATACATCAAAAAAACCGTTTGGCTTTAGTAAACTGATTGTGTATATTTGCCTGATTCTTCTTGCAATTACAATCATCGTGCCGGTAGCATGGGTCTTCCTTGCATCGGTAAAGCAGAATAAGGAATTCTACGGAAATCCGTGGACACTTCCTGAGAAACTTTATTTTCAGAACTTTGTAGATGCCTGGACGAAAGCAGACATGGGATCTTACATCCTGAACTCTGTGATTGTTACAGCACTTGCGATTGCAATGCTGATCGCAGTTGCACTTCCGGCAGCTTATGTACTGTCAAGATTTAAGTTCCGTACATGTAAGTTCTGGAATCTGCTCTTCATGGCAGGACTTTTCATCAACGTAAGTTACATCGTAGTACCGATCTTCCTTATGTTGAACAACTGGGACAAGTCACTCAGACAGATGATCGGAAGAGGCTTCTTCCTAAATAACTTGTTCATATTGGCGGTTGTATATATGGCAACGGCACTTCCGTTCACAATCTACCTGCTGTCAGGATACTTCAGTGGTCTTGCAAAAGACTTCGAGGAAGCAGCTTATGTGGATGGTGCAGGATACTTTACGACAATGGTTAAGATCATCTTCCCGATGGCAAAACCAAGTATCGTAACGATCATTCTTTTCAACTTCCTGTCATTCTGGAATGAGTATGTAATTTCCATGACATTGCTGACAGATGCCAAGTTGAAGACTCTGCCGGTAGGTCTTATGAACCTGATGGCTGCTCAGAAATCAGCAGTTCAGTATGGTCAGATGTACGCAGGACTGGTTATCGTTATGCTTCCTGTTCTGATTCTGTATATGTGTGTACAGAAGACACTTACTCAGGGAATGACTCTGGGTGGATTGAAAGGTTAAGGAGGTATTTACAATGAATGAAAGAACTAAAAAGATTATCACTGCGATTGTTGTTATCGTGATTTTCGTTGTTTGTATCGGCCTTATCATTGTCGGACAGAGAAATATCGGACCAAAGGGTCTTCTTACTGAGATCGTAGGTCTTGCAGGTTTGGTCGGACTGCTGGCATTTTACAACAGCAAATATAAATAATTGTCTACATTGCAGGAAGGATACCTGTGATAAGAAAGCATAAGGAAATCTGCCGATGGCAGATTTCCTTATATAAACTAAAAATCAGAGTATTTAAAGAATAGAAGAGGATAATTCAATGGAGAAATCAAAAGGACTCGTTACAATTCCTACTGACCTGGACGTAGTGCCACAGACACTGGAATTAATGAAGCTTTGGGGTGCTGATGCAATCCGTGATTGCGATGGAACAGATTTCCCTACAGAGCTGAAAGATGCAGATGCAGAAATTTATTCAACATATTATACAACTCGTAAAGATAATGCATGGGCTGAAGCCAATCCGGAAGAAATTCAGCAGATGTATGTTATGACACCTTTCTATACAGCAGAGTCTGAAACTCTTGAAGTGGAAGTAATGAAGGGACTTTACCCGGATATGCTGAAACCGAATACAAGAGATGATATCAAACGTTGGTGGGAAGTAATCGACAGAACAACAGGAGAAGTTGTTCCGACAGATAAATGGGACTACAGTGAAGAGACAGGAAAGGTTACACTTGCTGCTGTTCCGTTCCATGAGTATACAGTAAGTTTCCTTGCTTATATTATGTGGGATCCGGTGCATATGTACAATGCAGTTACAAATGACTGGAAAGATGTTGAGCATCAGATCACATTTGATGTACGTCAGCCAAAGACGCATGAATATACAATGAAGCGTCTTAGAAAGTTTATTGAGGATCATCCGTATGTAAACGTACTTCGTTTTACCACATTCTTCCATCAGTTCACACTGATCTTTGATGAGCTTGCAAGAGAGAAATATGTAGACTGGTATGGATATTCAGCTTCTGTAAGCCCATATATCTTAGAGCAGTTTGAGAAAGAAGTCGGATACAAGTTCCGTGCTGAGTATATTATCGATCAGGGATACTACAACAACCAGTACCGTATTCCGAGCAAAGAGTATCAGGATTTCCAGGCATTCCAGAGAAGAGAAGTTGCCAAGATCGTAAAAGAGATGGTAGACATTACTCATGAGTGTGGAAAGAAAGCCATGATGTTCCTGGGAGATCACTGGATCGGAACAGAGCCGTTCATGGAAGAGTTCAAGACACTTGGACTTGACGCAGTTGTAGGTAGTGTGGGAAATGGTTCTACATTAAGACTGATCAGCGATATTGACGGAGTAAAATATACAGAAGGACGTCTTCTTCCGTATTTCTTCCCGGATGTATTCCATGAGGGTGGAGATCCTGTAAAAGAGGCACGTTATAACTGGGTAACAGCAAGAAGAGCTATCTTAAGAAAGCCAATCGACAGAATCGGATACGGCGGATACTTAAAGCTTGCACTTGACTTCCCGGATTTTATTGATTATGTATCACAGGTATGTGATGAGTTCCGTACACTGTATGATAATGTAAAAGGCACAACACCTTTCTGTGCTAAGAAGGTAGCAGTTCTTAACTGCTGGGGTAAGATGAGAGCATGGGGATGCCACATGGTACATCATGCACTGTATCAGAAGCAGAACTATTCTTATGCAGGAATCATCGAGTCTCTGTCAGGAGCACCGTTTGATGTGAAGTTCATCAGTTTCCAGGATATTCTGGATGACAGCTCCATCTTAGATGACATTGATGTTCTTATCAATGTGGGTGATGCTGATACAGCACATACAGGTGGAGACTGGTGGGTAAATCCACACATCGTTGAGGCTGTCAGAAAGTTTGTTTACAACGGCGGTGGTATCATTGGTGTAGGTGAGCCGACAGGACATCAGTTCCAGGGACGTTTCTTCCAGCTTGCAGATGTATTTGGAGTTGAAGAAGAGCATGGATTTACTCTTGGTTATGATAAATATAACTGGGATGAGCATGAGCATTTCATTCTGGAAGAGACAGAGAGTGTTGATTTCGGTGAGGGCAAGAAGAATATCTATGCACTTGCAGGATCTACAATCCTTGTTCAGAAGGACAAAGAAGTTCAGATGGCTGTTAATGAATATGGGAAAGGACGTGCTGTATATATCAGCGGACTTCCGTACAGCTTTGAGAACAACCGTGTTCTTCATCGTGCGATCATGTGGAGTACTCACAGCGAGGATGAGCTGAAGAAATGGTTCAGCACAAACTACAATGTGGATGTACACGCATATCCGAAGAATAACAAATACTGCGTAGTAAATAATACAGATGATCCGCAGAGTACAACAATCTATCGTGGAGATGGAAGCAGTTTCGATCTTGAGATGGAGCCGAACGGAATCATCTGGTACGAGATCCAGTAATTGAGGATTTGAATTTAATGTGAATTTCGAGAGCTGAAATATCCAAAAGATATAAAAGCGGATCGGAAAGTATAAATCGGAGATGATCCGGGTAATAGAAATGCCGCATACCTGCTGAGTAAATCAGAGGTGTGCGGCATTTACTTTTGGGAGTAAATTTGCTATGATAAGAGCGTTAAGCATGATAGCTGGACGAATCTTTTGCCCGGCATAATTTTTTAAAAAGAAAGGAATAGAGGAATGAAAATCGGAATTGGAAATGACCATTCAGCACTGGAACTGAAAGCAGAGATTATTGAACTTCTGAAAGAGAAGGGACATGAAGTAGTAGATTATGGGACAAATTCACCGGAGAGCTGTGATTATCCCGTTTATGGAGAGAAAGTGGGACGTGCAGTTGCATCAGGAGAAGTTGAAAGAGGAATCCTGATCTGTGGAACAGGTCTTGGTATTTCACTGGCTGCGAACAAAGTAAAAGGGGTTCGTGCGGCCGTATGCAGTGAGCCGTTTACAGCCAAGATGTCCAGAGCTCATAATAACTGCAATATTCTTGCCTTTGGTGCGAGGGTTGTCGGTGCAGAACTGGCTAAGATGATTGTGGAGACATGGCTTGATACAGAGTTTGAGGGTGGCCGTCATCAGAGAAGAGTGGATATGCTGATGGATATTGAAAACCGGAATGAGTAAGGTGTGGGTATGAATGTATACACACTCTCTCAATGGCTTTTATTTTTCTTTTTATACAGTTTTTTCGGATGGATCTGGGAGAGCTGTTATGTATCGCTAAGGAAACACCGATGGATAAACCGTGGATTTATGCACGGTCCAATGCTCCCACTGTATGGTTCAGGAGCTGTCAGTGTACTGATTATTACGTTGCCGGTGAGAGATAATCTGCCGCTGGTATTCATCATGGGGATGATAGGAGCGACATTGCTGGAATTTTTTACGGGGATGATCATGGAATCCCTGTTCCATGTCAGATACTGGGATTACAGCCATCTGAAATTCAATGTAAAGGGATATATCTGTCCGGTTGCTTCTCTGTGCTGGGGCATTTTCTCTATTATGATGGTGAAAGTTGTGCATATTCCGATTGAAGAAGTGATTCTGAAAATTCCGATGGCGATCGCAGACGGACTTGCATTTGTTCTTACGGTTGTGGCTGCGGTGGATTTCACTCAGTCTTTCAACGAGGCAATGGATATGAAGAAGATGCTTGCCCAGTTGGATGAGACGAAAGTTCAGATCCAGAAGCTGCAGGAGCGGATCAGAGAGGCGTCAGAAGAAATGTCCGAAAAACTTCGTACGGCAGCAGAAGGGGTGCCTGAAAAGCTTCGCAGTGCAGCAGCAACAGCAGGCGAGATGCCGGGAAGATTGCGTACAGCAGCAGGGGACCGCTCCGAAAAGTTCCGTACAGCAGCAGGAGATGTACCGGAAAAGCTTCGCCTGCAGCTGGCAGAATTAAAAGAAAATGCGGCAAAAGAACTGCAGAAGATCTTATCCAGATCGGACGAAACTCATGCAGGAGCAATGAAGCAGTTGCGTAGAAACCCGACAGCAGCATCTTCAAGATTTAAAGATGTACTGGAGGAATTAAAGAAATATACGGAAAAAGATAAGTAGACAGACGGGAAGGTGAAGTCATGACGAAGAAGCAGCGGGCATTAGAAGTGATCGAGAGATTGAAAAAGGAATATCCGGATGCGGATTGTACCCTGGATTATGATGAGGCATGGAAATTGCTGGTCAGCGTCAGGCTTGCCGCACAATGTACAGATGCAAGGGTGAATGTAGTTGTAGAAGGACTTTTTGAAAAGTATCCGAATGTAGCTGCTCTTGCAGATGCAGAGGTGGAGGATATAAAGGAAATTGTCCGCCCCTGTGGACTGGGGAAGAGCAAGGCACGTGATATCAGTGCCTGTATGAAGATGCTGCGAGATGAGTATGGCGGTAAAGTGCCGGAGGATTTTGATGCATTGTTAAAGCTTCCGGGGGTGGGAAGAAAGAGTGCAAATCTCATCATGGGAGATGTATTTGGAAAGCCGGCAATCGTCACAGATACCCATTGTATCCGTCTTGTGAACCGGATCGGTCTTGTAGATGGGATAAAAGAACCTAAAAAGGTGGAGATGGCATTATGGAAGATCATTCCGGCGGAAGAGGGAAGTGATTTCTGTCACAGACTGGTGTGGCATGGAAGAGAAGTCTGTACAGCGAGAACAAAGCCACATTGTGAGCGTTGCTGTCTGGCTGATATCTGTAAAAAGAACGGGGTATAATAGGATCCATGGATCAATGGAATAATAGATAAAGATATCCGAAATGATATACAAAAAAATCCGCAAGGACGAATCTGGAAAGTTCGCTCTGCGGATTTTCTGCTGATAAAGAAAGGCTTCATTACAGTGAATAAACGCCCTCTCGGATACGCTGCAGAATGGATTACAGCTCGATGTAGCTGTTACCTCCTGCACATGCATAATATGCTTTTCTATCCTCTGGTTTTACATAGATCTTAAGATCAGTACTGTCCATGCCTTCTGCCTTGCATTTCTCAAGAATCTGTGCGGCAAGCTCCTCAGCATTGTAGTCAGCTCCCTGATACTGGATGTAAAGATCATATGCTGCAGACGGCTGGGAAACCGGTGCTGTAGTCTCTGCAGCAGGGGCTGCAGTATCTGCCTTAACAGTGGAAACCGTTGCAGCTGTGACTGAAGCCTGGGAAACTGCGGATTCATTCATTCTTTTTAATTTCTTTTTATCAGTTCTTCTGCTCATGATTTTATCCCCTTTTCTTTTTTCGTTCGACGCTTACTATGATGTCGGGGTCAAAAGCCCCCGACTTTGATGCCTACGGATTGCTCCGTGCTACGCACTCCCACAATCCTACCCAATATTCGCATATCGTGGGATTATCATCCCACTTTTATGCTCATATCGGGGCGGGTCCTAAGGTCTTTCACCCACCTATGAGCAAGCTCATGTGGGCTTAGACCTTTTGACCCTGGCATCTTACTATTATATAACGTGTCTGCTAAGAAGTCAAAAAACTTTCGGAATCTTTTCTGTAACAGGTGGAAAACGGAGAAAAGCTCACATAGCAGAGGACAGGCAGCCAGGCGGGCTACTGCTTTGTCATACTCTGGATCGCACGGATAAATTCAAGATCTTCCGCTTTTAATTTGAGGTTCGTCTCAAAATGCTTTCCTTCGGGAGTGGTGACGGACATTTCGAGAATCGTGCCTTCTTCGAGAGCCTCACGGGTTACAGCCCCAAGGAAAAGAGGAAACTTAGGATGATTGGAACGAAAAATATCAAGATGCTTTTTTAATTTCTGAAGCTTTCCTAACTGTGATAAATTCATAATATACTCCATTCTGTCATATTACAACAACGCTTTTTTAGGGTCGGGTCTACCGATAAGTAACATGATATACATTCTGCTTTAAAATAGCAATAAAAAAAGTATAAAAAATACTTGCAAAAATAAAAATAATATGATATTATATTATTCGTGTCAGAGATGATGCGGGTGTAGTTCAATGGTAGAACACCAGCCTTCCAAGCTGGATACGTGGGTTCGATTCCCATCACCCGCTTCTTTTTTTTGCCTTTCTAAAAATTCTCTTAAATTGTTTTTTCCGTTATATTCCTGTTATTCCCTTATTGTATTCTTGAATGTAGATATGATATACTTAAAAGAGTTTACTTTTGGATAAAGAATAAAATAAAGGAGCAATGAACGATGAGACTTGATGTGACGGATAACCCGATAATAAGTGGTATGTCAAGAATATTTGATATGATGTGTCTGAATGTTCTTTGGCTGGTCTGCTCTCTTCCGATTTTTACGATCGGTGCATCTACGACAGCGATGTATACGGTGATGCTGAAGGTTGTAAAGAATGAAGAAGGATATATTGTAAAAGGCTTTTTTAAGGCATTTAAAGAGAATTTTAAAAAGAGTACAGTCATTTGGCTGATCTTATTGGTGATCGGCACTTTTCTGGGGGCAGACTTATATCTGACAGGTTCTGCGGAAGGCTCTGTTGGGATGGCATTAAGAGCGATTTTTGCAGCACTGGAATTGCTGGTCATTGCAGTTGGAATTTATGCATTTGCACTGACAGCAAGATATGAGAACAGTATTAAAGGGACGATCCGCAATGCATTGACTCTGACGCTGGCGAGATTTCCGTCTACCGTACTGATGTTGGTGGTTATGGCAGGACTGATCGGTGTATCTGTATGGAATCTCCAGTTGATTACATTTGCTCTTCCGTTTTGGGCATTATTTGGAGTTTCGATCATTTTCTGGATCAACTCAAAGTTATTAAGAAGAATTTTTGCAGGAATTGAAGATCATACAGAGGAGGAAGTAGAAGAATGAACTTTTTAGAAGAGAGAATTATGAAGGACGGTGTTGTAAAAGAAGGAAATGTCCTGAAAGTAGACAGTTTCCTGAACCATCAGATGGATATTCACCTGTTGAATGAGATGGGAGCAGAGTTTAAAAGAAGATTTGCAGATAAGCAGATCAACAAGATTCTGACGATCGAGGCATCCGGGATCGGAATTGCCTGTATCGCAGCTCAGCATTTTGATGTGCCGGTCGTATTTGCAAAGAAATCCCAGAGCATCAATTTAGATGGTGATATGTATGTGGCAGAGGTAGAGTCGTTTACTCATAAGTGTAAGAACCATGTGATCGTGGCACAGAAGTTCCTTTCTCCGGAAGATCATGTACTGCTTATTGATGATTTTCTTGCAAATGGCTGTGCATTACAGGGACTGATCCAGATCGTGCAGTCGGCAGGTGCTACTGTAGAGGGAATCGGGATCGCAGTGGAGAAAGGTTTCCAGTCGGGTGGAAGGATGATCCGTAATCTCGGATTCCAGTTAGAGTCACTGGCGATCGTTGACGGAATGGACGCGGCGACAGGTGAGATCACATTCAGAGAGCAGCCACAGTGGGATGCGAAGTAAATAGATAAAAATGAACCGGTCTTTGAATGAAAAGGCCGGTTTTTCTTTAGAAAATCTTTGGAAACTTGTATCTGAGACCTTTAGATTTAGCAGCTAATATAAGGATATGCAGGAGGGAAAAGCAATGGAAATGAATCATGTACTGGTAGTAGAGGACGATAAAGAGATCAGGGAAGGCGTAAAGATCTATCTGAAAAGTCAGGGATATGAAGTGTACGAGGCTGCGGATGGTATAGAGGGGTTGAAAGTACTGGAAAAAGAGGAGATCCATCTGGCGATCGTGGATATTATGATGCCGAGACTGGACGGAATACGGATGACGATGAAATTAAGGGAAAAGTATGATTTCCCGGTTATTATGTTATCGGCAAAGTCAGAGGAAGTAGATAAGGTGATGGGACTGAATATTGGGGCAGATGATTATGTGACGAAACCTTTTACACCGATGGAGCTGATGGCGAGGGTCAATTCCCAGCTCAGAAGATACCGGAAATTTATGGAGCGGCTTGCACCGAGGGAAAATATCCATGTGATCGGAGGTCTGGAGATCAACGAGGATACGGTGGAAGTATCTGTGGACGGAGAGCCGGTCAGACTGACACCGATCGAGTACAAAATTCTGCTGTTGCTTGCAAAAAATCCGGGAAGAGTTTTTTCTTCAGAGGAAATTTATGAGCGTGTATGGCAGGAAAAAGCGATCAATACGGATACGATTATGGTACACGTAAGAAATATCAGAGAGAAGATTGAACTTGATCCAAAAAATCCGAAATATTTAAAGGTGGTGTGGGGCGTTGGTTACAAAATTGAAAAGCAGGGATAATCTGAAGTATCTGATCCTGGTGATCCTGATCTGTATCTGTTCAACCGTATTGCTCAGTCGGTATGGATCGTTTTACGAGGCAGGAGAAAAGGCTCAGAAAGAGAAGGCAGATTCTATGGAAAATGTCATTTCTGATATGGGTGACGGACTTGCGATCGGAAACTGTATTCTGGACAATGAAATATCCGGAGGGCGAGAGCAGTCGGAGCTGTTGGAAGAATATGGAATGTCTCAGTTTAATCTGCTGAAAAAATATATGGAGTACGGGGCATTTGACCGAAATGGAGAGAGTCTTTTAAAGAGTACGTCGGATTCTGTGGCAACAAGGCTTCTGTCGGATTCGGATTCCATTTATGGTATTCGGGTGGCATATACTTATGATGCGGATGGGGAACTGTCAGATATTGAAGTGTCAGGCAGCAGGCTGACACCGGAAGAAGAATATGAGGCAGAGCAGAGCTTTTTAGCTGATGTACGGTTTATGGAAGATGCTTATGGGATTGAATTATCCGGTGGACAGAGTATGACGCTTATTTATGGAATGTCGGCTGCGAATGTAGAGAGTTATGCTGAAAATTTTTATGAAGATCAGAGAAGCGGTGATATGGTCATATGGTATAGTGGACTGAGCCGTTATGTCAACTGTATGATGCTTCTGCTGGCAGTGGCGGCAGCACTTCTTCCGGCACTTTTAAGGACGGAAGAATATAGAGGAAAGATTTTCCGCGTACCATTTGAAGGAGTCATATTGATTCTGATTGCTATTTTTGGATGGAGTGCCGACTGGCTGTACTATCCGGCAAATATTCTCTGCAGGACAGTCGATGGGACATTGGTGCATATGATAAGACCATTCCGGCAAATGGCAGAGATAGGAATTAATTTGGCGATGTGGAGCGGTATTTTTCTGATTCTCTGCTGGGCAGGGGCGTGTCTTTGTGGTATATTCACAAGAAAGAGAGCATACTGGAAGGAGCAGACGCTGACCAGCATGCTGATCCGGTGGAAAAATCAGCATGAATTGCATATGGGAAAAGATTTTGTGAGCCTGGTAAAAGGGATCATGAAAAGGCTGAAAAAGCTGGTACGAAAGCAGTATGATGCTCTGACCCATATAGACTTCCGTGATAAGACGCATAAAGCAATCTTAAGAATTGTTATAGTGAATTTTGTTATACTTGTAGTGGTTGAATTGGTCAGCCTGATGTGCGGATTTGAATTTTATGCACTGGTGATCTACTCGATTGTACTGTTCCTGATCCTGAGAAAGTTTTTCCGGGATGTACAGAGAAAGTATCAGATGCTGCTTCATGCGACAAATGAACTGGCAGAAGGAAATCTTGATGTGGTGATCGAGGGGGATGCAGGAGTTTTCATGCCGATACAGAAGGAGCTGTGCAGGATCCAGCAGGGATTCAAAAAGGCAGTGGATGAAGAGGTAAAAAATGAGCGGATGAAGACGGAACTGGTGACGAATGTTTCACATGATCTGCGGACACCGCTGACTGCCATTATCACTTATACAGATCTTCTGAAAAATGAGACAGATCCGGAAAAGCAGAAAGAGTATATTGAGGTACTGGAGCGGAAATCTTTCCGGCTCAAAGTGCTGATCGAGGATTTATTTGAGATCAGTAAAGCAGCAAGCAAGAGTGTGAAGATGAATTATATGCAGGTTGATCTGGTGGGGCTGATCCGGCAGGTGGAGCTGGAAAATGATTCTAAGATCCAGGATGCAAAGCTGGAGTTCCGCTGGAAATTGCCGGATCATAAGGTGATTATGTGGCTGGACAGTGAAAAGACCTACCGCATTTTTGAAAATCTGATCGTGAATATCACAAAGTATGCCATGGCACAGACGAGAGTTTATATAGAAATGAATGAGCGGCCGGATAATGTGCAGATTTTTATGAAAAATGTTTCCGCAGGGGAATTGAATTTCAATACAGAGGAGATCACGGACCGTTTTGTAAGAGGAGATTCTTCAAGAAATACCGAAGGATCTGGACTTGGCCTGGCAATTGCCAAGAGCTTTGCACAGCTGCAGCATGGAAACTTGAATATTACAACAGAAGCAGACCTGTTCAAGGCGGAGATCATACTTCCTAAATTAGAAATGAACGAGAAAAAAGAAGATTAGGGACTGGAAAATGTTGTAAAAGAATAGTATTCTTAGAATAGATGGAACTTTACAGAATATGTTAGGAAGAATGATTCAGGAGGAATAAACCATGAGATATGAAATCAAAGGTGATACCCTTCCGGTAGTGATCTGCCATCTGGAAGCTGGCGAGCGTATGATCACAGAGCGGGGATCCATGGCATGGATGTCTCCGAATATGAAGATGGAGACTTCGACAAATGGAGGATTTGGAAAAGCATTTGGAAGAATGTTTTCAGGCGAGGCACTGTTCCAGAACCGTTATACAGCAGAAGGCGGAGCCGGACAGATTGCTTATGCTTCCAGTTTTCCGGGGTCGATTTTGGCATTTGAAATTGGAAATGGAAATGAGATAATTGCACAGAAGAGCGCATTTCTTGCTTCTACGGATGGAGTGACATTATCGGTTGCATTCCAGAAAAAATTAGGTGGCGGTCTGTTTGGTGGCGAAGGTTTTATTATGCAGAGACTTTCCGGCAATGGTACGGCTTTTGTAGAAATTGATGGTTATGTATAGGAATATGAGCTGGCAGCAGGGCAGCAGATGATTATTGATACCGGCTACTTAGCTGCGATGGATGCAACCTGTACGATGGATATTACAACCGTTAAGGGACTGAAAAATAAAGTGCTTGGTGGAGAAGGATTCTTTAACACCGTAGTGACCGGTCCCGGTAAGATTTATCTGCAGTCGCTGCCGATTAACCAGATGGCAGGTGTTCTGCAACCATTTTTATCAACAAACAAATAATCCTTTTACAAAGGAAGAATCTCTTGCTATAATGGACATGAAAATGTGATAAAGG
>ERZ773242.1216-NODE-1216-length-25838-cov-18.168289_pt1 | contig 25838 bp, 28 predicted proteins | sample MGYA00511077_ERZ773242 | MGnify/ENA primary metagenome ERZ773242 (study PRJEB29015, sample SAMEA2737754) | human gut metagenome | biome: human gut; feature: human-associated habitat; material: faeces | place: China | collected 2012 ... | reverse complement strand
AGTAAAGGCGTATTTGTGACGGATGCTCCGAACGGCTTTGAAAATGTTCGCTCCATACTTACAGAGTATGGGCAACAAAACAGCCGGAAAGAGGACATTATGAAAGCGATTCGATGGCTGTTAAAATCGGTGCTGGTGATTATGACCCTGCCACTGATCCTTACTGTATGGCTTATAAAGTGGTTTGTGGTATTCCTGCATCATTGTTCGGCATGGATTTTCTATTTGCTGGGTAGTGTGCTATTGGCAACGGCGATTCTTTCGTATCTTATGCAGCAGTCGCAAGGGATGGAAGCACTTCAAATGCTGATCGGTGGATTTGCGATTTTTATGATACCGCAGGTGGTCGGCAGTGTGGTCGTGCTTCTGGAACTGGTAGCAGTAATGCTTCGGCAGGTATGGTACATATAAAATAGGGAGGCGTACAGATAGTGAAATTGGCGGCAATTCATCATGTGGCGATTATCGTTTCTAACTACGAAAAAGCGAGAGACTTTTATGTGAACAAGCTGGGCTTTGCAGTTGTGAGAGAAAACTTCCGCAAGGAGCGGAACGACTGGAAACTGGATTTGAGTGTCGGTGACGGTGCCGATGCGATTGAACTGGAGATTTTTGCAGAGCCAAACCCGCCCAAGCGTGTAAACAGGCCGGAAGCCTGCGGTTTGCGGCATCTGGCGTTCCGGGTGGATGATGTGGAAGCTACCGTGGCAGAACTGGCTCAGATGGGAATTGAATGTGAACCGATTCGATTGGACAGCTACACCAAAAAGAAAATGACCTTTTTCTTTGACCCGGATGGACTGCCCTTGGAACTGCACGAGTGACCTTGAAAACATTTTAAGAAAATGTTATTCTTTTCTATAAGGATGGAGAAAACAGCAAAAGTAAACTGGGAGGATTATGTAAAATGGAAACATCAGTGTTGATTCAGGTTCCCTATGAATTGGAAAGTGCGTACAGTCCTCTTGAAGAACGAACAGACATTGACTACACAGTTATGTCGGTCGATAATTTTAATGTGGGCGATTTTTTGATAGGTTTGTATATTACCATATCATCTAATTCCATTATAACAGGTGTTGTAAGTGGAATGATATGGGATGTCATTAAAATCGTTTCACATGATGTTTTGGATAAATTGCGACAATCATCAAAAGAAAAAACAAGTGAAAAAATTTCTGAACAGCCCAATAAAGAAGATGGTGAACAAGAAACCTGTATTAAAGTATCCTTATGTGTTCGAGAAAACTCAAAAGATGAATATAGAATAGGTGCAGAGTATAGGATAAATAGGTATCTGAATAATGAAGATGTAAATAAAATAAGTGAAAATGTAGCGGGCCAATTGGCGGAAGCAGTGATATTACATTATGAAAAATAAGAATTATCTGAGTGACCAAATAAGGAATAACATTCCGAAACGTAACATTGAAGAAGGACGAGAAAGCGTTCGGATGTTTGTCGAAATGCTGAAAAAGCGGAAAATCAATGTAATTGATGAGGCAATCTTGAATCGCGCATACGAGGAAGAAGATTATGTTGATGAGAAAATGCTAGGATTGGTTCTCAAGGCTTTAAAAATTGATGAGCCAGTTCAATATATTCCTCGATATATAAGGAATATGAACGCTTTTCATGCAAATGGTACAAAAGTCGTTGTTGTAGATGAACTGCTGGAATATACACTTATATCGTTTCTTTTCACAATGTACTCACTTGAGAATAATAGAAGCGAGGAGAATGTAACTCGTTGCATGAAGAACTTTTACGTTCTGGAAGATTTGCAGAATGGAAAAAGAGAAATTGGGACACATAATGAAACGCAGCTTTATGAAATGTCTCTTCTCCCAGAAAACTTGATGCATACAGCAATGGATAACTACTGGACTATTTGGACTTTTTTGATAGGACATGAGTTATATCATGCTATTCATCCAGAAGATCGAAATGGAAAGGATACAGAATTAAGAGCAGATCAGTATGCCTATCGTTTGCTGATAAATTTAATAATGCAGCAGAAGAAAAACGAAGTGCCAGAAGAACTACAAGTGTTTTGGGAAGATCAATATTTATCACCGATAATACTATTTGAAATGTTTCGCTTGTTTGATGTGTATTCTGAACTAAAAGGGAAAAAGATTGTCTATCAAGATCATCCGACACCGAAAGAGCGACAGGATAATATTTTTTCGATGTTTAAAGATGACATCCCGGAAGAAATGAATACAGAAGAAGGAAACAAAGTACTGAACTTGATTCTGAACAGTAGCGAATACGCAGAGGACTGGCTTCGGTATAAAATTAGCAAGGGAAAACTTTGATAGTTAAAAAGTAACACTCGCCTAGATAAGAGAATTCTTCTCGACTAGGCGAGTGTTTTATTCTGTTAGAGTGATTTCATGTCAGAAAAAGCAAATTACAATGTCGAAAATTGCACATGAACCCATTCGAATATTGAAATAATATGGTAAATGTCAACAAATGTTGCCTTGATGTCGACGATGATTTATGGTATTATGAAAATATAACATAAAAACAATGGTGAATATGCTACTATAAGTGGTATGAAATCAAAATCGACAATTTGGTGAGTGCATTGAATCGTCCGAAAGTTGGTTTCTCTCAAGATAGTGTAATAAGAACAGCTTGGTTACTGATGCGTTGGTGTTTTTGAGATTATGGGATGTAAAAATGAAAAAACTAACAGAAAAAGAAAAATTTGAAGCAGGGAAAGCCCAGATGTATCAATATCTTGATAGTCAATATTTAGCTTGGCATATTGTTGCAGTAGAATCTATTAAAAAGTTGATACTCAATTTAGATGATTTCTATAGTGATATAACGGGAGAAAACCAACCATTGTCTATTGTGGAACATGAACAAATAAAAAACGAAGTTCGTATAGGGTGGATATTTGAAGCATTAAGTCATGCGGAACAAGCAATAGAGGATTTGTTCTCGTTTCTTATGTTATCAAAAAATATAGATACTTTTGTGAAGAATATTGTAAATTATAATGCTACAGATGTTAAGCGATATATTTGGAATTTTAAGACAAATGATCCATCAAAATTTTTGGGAGAGTTTTTTCTTCCATATTTTGATTTGGATGATAGTTTGACATGGGCAGATCATCAAGATTGCTACATAGAATATAGAATAGCAGTTTTGAGAATGCAGACATATTTGACAGATTTAGTTTCTTTTCATAAAGAGCATTATCAAGATTATTGTCAATATAAGCATGGATTGGCAGTAGGATTAAGATATGGCAGGTATAGAAATGGAGAAACATTGACAAAAGGAGTACTGCAAACATTTGATAATCGCCCAATCAAAATTAAGAATAATACTACACCGGCTGCATTAATATTTAATCTGACACCAGAAACACAAGGGTGTTTAAGAGATTTATATAATGATTCTAACATGCTTCACTATTCACTTCACTCGTTGGATATTGATGAGATTATTAAAGTTACTGGAGAGGCCTACGAGTTGATTTCAGTGTTGCGACATAATTTAATAAAGAGGAGTAGATTGTCAGAACGCGATGAGTTTCATGAATGGGCTTTCCCATCTGGGCAGAGAGAAAAGATGATGCTTATGGGCTTCCCAATAGAAAAAGATTAGGGAGTTAGGAGAGAAAATTATGAGATTGGAAAAGGTTCGCATTAAAGGCTTCCGTAATTTTGATGATACAGAAGTCATATTCCAGAAAAAAACACTTATTATCGGAGCAAATGATGTGGGAAAGTCTAATCTCCTATACGCTCTAAGAATTTTATTTGACAAAACAATTAGTGAACATGATTTAGAATTGACAGAAAGCGACTATAATGCTTATTCTGGTACAGATACTATTGAAATAACAGCATATCTATGCGAAGTAACAGAAGATTGCTTGTTAAGTACATTTGGAAGTGCCGTCAAAGATGGAAAAGTGGTTATAAGATATACGAATCAAAAAAATGGTACATATAAAATTTTGACGGGGTATGATGTCTCTACATTGTCTGAACTTCAAACAAGACAATATATTAAGAGATTAAACATGCAATATGTTGACACAAATCGCAATCTTTTTTCTTTTTTGAGCCGTGAGAAAATCAAGATACTTCAGATTGCAAAGGAAAAGCTTTCCGAAGAAGCAACGGCGTCAGACAGTCAAAAAATTAATGAGATTCAAAATAGTTTGGATAAAATCAATGAGAGTATAAGTTCGTTACAATACATTTCTACATCACTTGCACAGGTAAATCGTGAATTAGGGGAACTGTCTGTTCATAATGAAGATCAAGCAGTCCGATTTGTTGCGGGAGAAAGTAAAGCTGATAAAATGCTTGATAACTTGGTTCTCGCATATTCCACAGGAGATACTCCGTTATCGATAGGTGGAGATGGACGCAATAATCAAATATTCCTCGCGACATGGATAGCAAAACAACATTTGCAAAACAACATTGACCATGTTACTTTTTATGCGATTGAAGAACCTGAAGCACACCTTCATCCACATCAGCAACGAAAATTATCGGCGTATATTCAGAATAGTTTTGACGAGCAAATTTTAATAACAACACATTCTCCCCATATTGCATCTAAATTTGAGCCTGCAAGTATTGTGAGATTATATTCAGAAAATAAGTACTCGTTTGCTTCTTGTGGTGGTTGCAGTGAATTACTAAAAAGTGTATTTGATGATTTTGGATATAGGCTGAACGCTTTGTCAGCGGAAACATTTTTCTCAGATGGAGTCTTTCTTGTTGAGGGAACTTCGGAGGTGTTGTTTTACACAGCACTGGCAAGAGAGCTGAAACTTGATTTGGACAGGCATAATATATCAATTCTTTCGGTTGAGGGAGTAGGATTTAAACCTTATGTGGCTATTTGCAATGCGCTAAATATTTCGTGGGTTCTGAGAACTGATAACGACATATTTTCAAAAACAAGTGTTACTCCGGTAAAAAAATATTATGCTGGAATATCACGAGGAATTGGGATTGTTAAAGATATTGGTGATAATAAAACTGGATTGATTGAATATTGGAATCAGCATAGCAAAGAAAATGAATGGCCAAAAGATGCTGAAATTCCCGAAGAGGCTAAAAAGTTGAATGAATATATTAGGACAAATATCAAAGATTTAGGAATCTTTTTATCTGATGTGGATCTCGAAAATGATCTTGCCAGTAGTGAATTAAAAGATACGCTGATGAACCACTATGGAAAAAGGGATCATGATGATCTCGTAAACGCAATGCAAAAGAAAAAAGCAGAAAATATGATGGAATTCTTGACTAAAAACCATAAAGAACTTTCTTGTCTTGAAGAGAGCAAAATTGTAGAGCCTCTGACAAGCTTGATTCGTATTACAACGGAAAGGACAAGACCGGACAATGGTGAAAGAACCAACTGAAGAACAAAGTAAGATACTTCAACAGAAGGGCAATATTGTGATTACTGCTAAGCCGGGATCTGGAAAGACATATACAATAGTCGAAAAGATTGCCAGAGTGATTCCAGATTTGCCAGAATATAAAGGAGTAATTGCAATTTCATTTACTAATAAGGCAAGTGATGAACTAAAAAGAAGGTGTAAGCAAAGGTGTGCAGATACGAAGCAATCTTTTTTTGGCACTATTGACAAGTTTTATATTTCACAAATTATTATTCCTTTTTCAAGCCATGTTACGGGGAATATTACAGAATATGAGATTGTTGATAACATAGATGAGAGTAGCAAGTATGCACTGTTATTAGAAGAGCCTTATTCCTCAAAGAAAGAGAGCATTCTGGTTGAAGGGTTACAAGAAGGTAAAATCTTTCTAAAATATACTGGTGAAACTGCATTGTACATATTAGAGAATGTGCCAGGTGCGATGCAATATATCAAGGCTAGATATTCTCATATTATTATCGACGAGTACCAAGATTGCGGTGAGATACAAGATAAGGTCTTTATAAAGCTTGTTGAGAGTGGATTAACAGGAATTGCTGTGGGAGATATAAATCAAGCAATATATGGTTTTACAAAACGATTCCCAAAATATCTGATTGCTCTGATGAAAAGAGATGACTTTGCTCGCTTTGAACTTAGTAAAAATCATAGATGTCATCCGAGTATATCGGAATACTCACTGTGTCTTTTTGGTGCATCAAAAACAGTGCCTAGAGAGAAAAGGGTTTTTAAAGTCGATATTTCAGGAGATGAGAGGAGCATTGCTGCGGCAATAGATAAATACCTTAACCAAATAAAAGATAAATATGGAATAGTGAGAAATAATCAGGTCGCAATTCTTTGTAGAAGTAATAGTACAGCTTTTAAGGTTGGAGAAAACCTAAGTACACCATATAAAATATTTGAGGAAACAGTGCTAGATAGAGATAACTCTGAATGGGGAAGATTCTTTCGAGATTTAATTTCGGCACGTTTTGATGAGTCGGTTTTTGCTGTCGATTACGCGGAACAACTTTTTTCTGAAGAACTGGAACCTCAAAAATATAGAAAAGCACTCGCGCTGTGCCAAAGTATATTTTCGAATTCGTTCGATGATTTTTGCAATGCAGAGGATAAGATAAAAGAACTTGCGGGACTGGTGTACGCACAAAAGGAAACAAAAGTAGCTTTGAATAATCTTCATTCAGTGATAAATGATCCGCATCAGTTGAAAAATTACGTTCCGGCACGTGAAAACGAACTTAATATTATGACATTGCACAAATCAAAAGGATTGGAATTTAATATTGTTTTTCATATGGATATGTATAAATGGATAATTCCTAACGAGTTTGGCGATGAGTCGTCGGTTCAACAAGATTTGAATTTGCATTATGTAGGACTGACAAGAGCAAAAGACGCCTGCTATATTATGAATGGCACCGCGCGTTTTAGAAATAAGAAAAATGATTATATTTTTGCAGAGCCATCTTTATTTCTTAGTAAACCAGGACTTGCGGAAAGAAGAAAGGATGTCCGGTGGGAAATGTGATATTATGAACAAAACTGTATGAAGGCTATGCTATAAGTATGACGTATAATTTACATGATGGGGAAGAAAACAACGACCTCATAGTTGAGAGGATTCGTAAATCTTCTCGGCTATGAGGGCGTTTCATTCTGTAGGAATGTGAGAGTTATAGGCTGAGGGTTTCTACCCATGCAGACAAATCTGCCTTGCTGGAATAGGAGTTGAACACCTTACCATGCAGTAACTTTGCACCAGTGCAGCTCGGCGCAAGTTTTTCATTGGTTTTGCCCATGCCGCTGCCGCCGGAGGTGGCAAAGGGGATGATGGTCTTACCTTTTAAGTTGTAGCTTTCCAGAAATGTATTGATGATGGTGGGAGCAACATACCACCAGATAGGAAAGCCGACAAAGATGGTGTCATACTCGTCCATGTTATCACGTTTGGCGGCGATGGCAGGGCGAGAGTTCGGATTGCTCATTTCGATGGTGCTGCGGGATTTCTTGTCCATCCAGTTCAGATCGGCCTTGGTATAAGGAACTTCTGGCTGAATCTCAAAAATGTCTGCACCGATGGCATCTGCCAGATTTTCAGCAACTTTTGCGGTGACACCGCTGGCAGAAAAGTAAGCGACAAGTCTTTTACTCATGATAATGCACTCCCCCTTGACAATTTTGTATAAGATAAGTATAGCACGACAGGAAAGTAGCATCAAGCGGTTGCCCATGATATAACATCAATAGAAATGTAATAACATGAACAATTTCAAAGAGTGGAATTTTCAAGCTGTGATGCGCTTTTTCTGCTAGTCTTAACTCTAATTTTGTATCTTAACTTAAAAAGAGTTATAATGCAGAAGAAAAGTTAAGATGATCGAGAATAGCCGATGGATTCTGATTGTGGAACGGGCAGCGTTGTCCATAATATAACATCAACGACAATGTTATATTATGGACAACTGTTCGTAAAAATTTAAGGATTTTGAGGGAGTTGCACAGCTTGATATGAGAAGCGATTTATGGTAAGATGAAAGTACAGTAAGAGTTTATACGCTCTTGTTGAATCTACTGCGAGGAAGTGAATGCCGATGGAAAAGCAGAACACGGTAGAAAATCAGCTGGCCCACACGATAACTCAGACGGAGTTTGATTCGGACTATGATAAGACTGCTAAAAAGCTGCTGGCGAACAAGCAGATCCTGGCGCAGATTATGAAGGGCTGCGTAGATGAATACAGTGAATGTTCCGTAGATGAAATTGCTGAAAAGTATATCGAGGGAACTCCAGAGGTTGGCACGGTTGGTGTTCACGTTGATGATACAAATAGACCTCCGAAGGCTCCCGAAATAATAACTGGAAGCAATAATGAGGATTCTACGCTGACTGAGGGAACGGTGCGTTATGATGTTCGCTTTGATGCGATTGCTCCGGCCACAGCGAATGATGCAGCACAGCAGGATGTGATTCGCCTGATTATCAACGTGGAAGCGCAGACTGCTTTTAATCCGGGATACCCACTGACAAAACGTGCAATCTATTATTGCAGCAGAATGATCTCCGCACAGCACGGGCCGATATTCAAAAAGTCTGAGTATGGAAAAATCCGAAAAGTGTATTCTATATGGGTTTGTACAAAACCGTCCGATGAATTTCAGAATACGCTTACGCGGTATTCGATTCGGCCAGAACAGTTGATTGGAAATGCTACTGAGAAATCAGAAAATTATGATCTGATGAGTGTGGTAACGATTTGTCTGGGAAAACCCGATGCAGAAAACTATACAGGTATTTTGAAGTTTCTGGATGTGCTACTTTCTTCGTCAAGAGCAGCTACGGAGAAAAAGAAAATTCTCGAAGAAGAGTTTGGCGTTGCAATGAGCGAAGAACTGGAAAGAGAGGTGCTTATTATGTGCAATCTTAGTCAAGGTGTCAAGGCCGAAGGCAGAGAAGAAGGCATCGGCATCGGCAGAGAAGAAGGCATTGGCATCGGTGAGATGCGAATGCTGATTAAGCAGGTGAGAAAAGGCCGCGTGACGGTTGAAGAAGCTGCTGAAGATGCGGAAATGACGGTCGAAGAATTTAAGAAAGTAATGGAAAACACCCCGTTGCAGGCCGTATAAAGCAAAAATCATATAGAGTGTAGATAAGCCCTACAAGGCTCAAATTGGTTCAAAAACCGATTGAAAGCCTTGTGGGGCTTATTTTTTTGCGCTTTTTCAAATTTATTTGTGAAAAAAGTTGTCCAAGACTTGACATCGGGCGGCAAAGAGTGAATACCGGAATTTGTGGATCGACGCTGCGACTCCGCTGGTAGGCGAGGACAATGCGGAATCGGCTACGGATATGCTGCTGGGAATGTGCATGGCAGAGCCGTATGGCGAGGAGGCTGTTGAAAAATATGCAGCAGATCCGGACAGCACGGCGTTCAACTGCTATTTTCTGGGCGGCGTGGAAAAATTCGTGATGAGTGGCGACACCATCACCGGTCTGGATGCGCAAGGACAGGAAGTGTTTGCACACACCTACCAGAAACTGGATGTGGACAATGAAAACAGCTTCCTCTTCTACCAGAGCGAGGATGCGGATTCCGGGGAGTTTATTACGGCTGGATGGCAGTGTTGTTTGCAGTGCTGTCTTACCTTATTTACATTGCAGCGCTGATGTGCTCCCACCTGTCGGCGTTCCGGGTGGCGACCAATCTGCGGCTGGCGGTGTCGGAGCATTTGGCGGTGCTGCCGCTGGGCTTTGCCGAAACTTTTGGCAGTGGTAAGCTGCGCAAGATCATCCATGAGAGCACCGGAGCCGCCGAGACCTATCGAAAATTTCACAGCGCAGGTTCATGGTGTCTGTGACCCTGCCTTCCGGGGTGAAAAATGCGCCATTCACATAGAGGCGCTGGTGGGTACTGAGAAAATCGTCACAGAAAATCGATTCGTTGAAGAAGCCTTTCTTGATCCATGCAGGGGTAAAGTTGTTTCCCATAGGCACACGTCCTTTCTTCGGTGCTGCTGCTTTTCCATGTGGCCAATTTGACCACATGGATTTTGTCTGCCGCAACAGGTGGATAAACGTCCTTTGGGTTACGGCAAATCAATGTGGACAATTTGTCTACATTGATTTCTCCTGCCGCAACGAGTAGATAAACGTCCGTTTCACCTCATGTGCTCATTTTGACCACATGAGGTGAATTGCCGTTCTCTCTGCATGGCTTTCCTGCTCCCCTCCGGCGGCGTTTTCCGGCTCTCCTTCTCAGGGTCATCGCCGGGTATCCCATACAGACGGTCATGCGGTTTTCAAGGTCCAACGGGCAAAACGGCAATAAAAAAGCCGTCACAAAACAAACCAGCCCTGCCTTCGCTTTTTCTGGAAGGTCATGCTAGTCGGTTATGTAACGGCTGAAAGCCAAGATGTTCAGCCCCGCAGGGTCTGAACGAATATGTAAAAATATGTTATATTCAATTGTTGGGATAGATTACCACAAAAATCGAGCCGTGTCAACAAAAAGTTTTGAGAATACGTCACTTTCGGCAGTGTGCAAGAAAAAGCAATGAAAACTTTGGCAAAAAGAGAGAGGGCTGGGCGGTGCCAGCCCTCTTGACAAGGCAATGAGGCACATCAATATGGGCTTGCAAAATTTATTAAGGGAATGCGGTGATAGTAGGACTTATACAAATTAAAACACCGTTCGGTTCTGGTGAAGGAGAACCAGAACCGAACGGTGCAAATGGAAGAAGGAGAAAAGCGTAGAAAATCAGACGATGCAATCTGGGAGCAACGCATGGAGCTGTGTCAGCAGTTCTTCGCAAGAATCGGAATAAATCACAAGGGTAAGCGGATTGCTCAGGTCGAGACTGTAAATGCCAAGCAGGGATTTGGCATCAATGGTATATCGCCCGGAGACTAAGTCCATCTCATAGGGATATTTGGACAGCAAATCTACAAATTCCTTGACCTGATCGACCTGCCGCATTCTGATCTGTAATTTTGTCATAGGGTATCCTTTCTTTTACAGCAGTGGGATAGAGGCAATGCAGTTCTGAATTTCCACCATGGAGGGCATTGCAGGGATTGCGCCGCCCTTTGTCGTGGTCAGACTGCCCGCTGCATTGCCGAAGCGGACGATTTCTTCAAGCTCAAATGCAGGGAGGGTACGCAAATCCTCAGCATCTTTTCCTCGCAGCTGGTAGTGAATTGCGCCCATGAAAGCGTCGCCAGCACCAGTCGTGTCCACGGTAGGCACATCATAGGTGGGAAGATGCCCTGCTCCCACAGCGTTCCGGTAATAAGCACCCTTTGCACCCAGCGATACCAGCACAAGAGATGGCCCCATTTCGAGCAGGGCTTGTGAGCCGCGGGCAAGGTCGCTTTTGTTTGTGATAAGCTGCATTTCTTCCTCGGAAACTTTCAGAAGATCCGCCAGCTTGACACCTTCCTGCATCTGGACAACGGCATCTGCCGGGTGCTCCCACAGAAGCGGACGGTAATTGGGGTCAAAGCTGACCAGCTTGCCCTGCTGCCGTGCATACCGCGCAGCTTCCAACGTGGCGGTGCGGCTCGGGTCGGCGGTCAGAGAGACAGAGCCGAAATGGAAGATGGCAGCATCGTCGATCAGATTCCTGTTGACTTCTGCCGAAGTCAGCATCACATCGGCACCGGGGTTCCGGTAAAAGGTAAAGGAGCGGTCTCCCTTGCTGTCAAGCTGAACGAAGGCAAGGGTCGTGGGAATCTTTTCGTCGATCACCAGACCGGACACATCAATGCCGCTTTCCACAAGGGTCTGGCGGAGAAAATCGCCGAATCCGTCTTTGCCGACTTTTCCGATGAATGCTGTTTTGCCGCCCAGACGGGCATTCATGGCAAGGACATTGGCGGGTGCACCGCCGGGATTCCGGGCAAACAATTCGATGCCCTGTGCATTGGTTCCGTTCGGGGTAAAGTCGATCAGGCTTTCTCCCAAAGCTACAACATCAAACATGGTATCACCTCAACCTGCTTTTTTAGCGTTCAGTTCGGACATAATCTGGTTATACGAACGCTTACTGATTCGGTAGAAGAACAGGACAATCGCTGTTACCAGCCACAGCGCACCGGGAAGCAGCGAGAATGCATAGTGCATCGCATTCTGCACGGCAGCATTCTGCACCTGATTGGGGGCAAAACTCAATGCACTCAGCACACCAGCCAGCGCAGAGGTGCCAATCGCCATGCCCAGCTTGTTCCCCAGTGAAACGAATGCGTACTGGAAACCATCGTTGCGGACACCGGTTTTCCACTCGCCATACTCCACGCAGTCGGGAACGATGGCGTAGATGGCGGTATTGAATCCGCAGAAGAAGAACTGGGACAGTGCAGCGAATGTATAGAACGGAATGGGAGAAGAAACTGCACTGAAGAAATAGAGCGCAATCAGGGAAACGCCGGTTCCGGCAGCGAAAAGGGAAGCAGTGTGCCCTTTGTTGCCTAGCTTTTCAAACACGAAGGGGAATGCCGCAGCACCCAGAATGGAGGGAACGATCAGGATCATCGAGTAGATGGTAAACAGATTCTCGTTGCCTTCCACATATTTGAAGTAATAGAGCAGGTCGGCATTGCGGCCATACAGCGTCACACCGAACAGGAACTGACCCGCCAGTGCAATCAGGTAGGGCTTGTTCTGAAGCGCTGCATCCAACTGCTTTTTCAGTGAGACTTTTTCCCGCTCCGGGGGCTGGACGACCTCTTTGGTTTTGGCGAAACAGAACCAGTGACAGAGGGTGAAGATACCGCCGTAAAGGACGGTCACCAGAAGATATCCCCGTGCTGCATTATCACCGCCAAAAGCAGAGATCAAAGGCAGGGTGATGATGTTGATGATATTGATGGCGATCATGGCACAGACGGAGCGGGAGGTGTTGATTTTCGCACGCTCCTCGATGTTCTGGGTCAGGGTGCCGCAGAGCGTACCATAAGGGATGTTCACGCAAGTATAGCCCAGAACCAGTACACAGTAAGTATCCTGCTGTTTCGGCTCTGCTGTGTAACTCATACGGCGCGCTCCTTTCTCCTCTTGACGCGATGCTTATAATTTCTGGCAGAACTCTATTCTCTCTTTATTCGGGCCTTCGACCATGAAAAAGCGCACACCGTTTTCCCAGAACGGCAGTGACTGGATGCTGGAATGCAGCAGGTGCATCCCTGCCTCTTTTGCTGCAGCAAAGGCGGCTTCGATATCGGTCGTTGCCAGAGCTACATGGTCGATTGCTCCGGCCTTTTCCGCCGCACGATGGTTTTCATAGGTTTCGATCATCAGATCGCCAAGCTGAAGAAACGCAACGCGCTCCCCGGCGGCTTTGTTTACCGTTTCCAGCGCAGAAACAAACCCCAGCTTCTTGTAAAATGCAATGGTCTTGTCGAGATCATTTGTCGGGATGCCAATGTGCGCCACACCGGTCAGAACCTGCGGAAAACTCATACCTTCGTTGCCTCCGCAATCTTCACCACTGCTTTGACGATGTTGGCCTTGTCCGAAATGCTCTTGTCCATGGCATTCTGGATGTCGTCAAAGTCAAAGATGTTGGTCACAATGCCCTTCAGGTTGATTTTGCCGGAAGCAACGGCATCGATCGCCATGGGGTAAATGTGGCGATAACGGAACACGGTCTTGAAGGTCAGTTCCTTGTCCAGTGCAAGGCTCATAGGCAGGGTCATCTCGCCGGATTTGGAGTAACCAACCAGAACGATGTTTGCACCCTTCTGCGCCATCTCAATGGCCTGGCGGGTAGTGATTTCTGTACCAGCAGTCTCGATAACGAGGTCGCAGCCCAGACCATCGGTCAGGTCGAGAATCGTTTGGACGGCATCCTTTTCGCGGCTGTTGATCACACCGTCTGCACCCAGTTCAAGAGCCTTATCCAGACGCTTCTGCATGATATCCACAACGTAAACACGGGAAACACCCTCGGCTTTCAGCGCCATCATGGAGACCAGACCAATGCAGCCTGCACCCATGACCACCGCAGTCTGACCGGCATGAGCACCGCCCTGATTGGCTGCGTGGAAACCAACAGCCAGAGGCTCGATCAGCGCACCTTCCATGGTGCTTACGTTGTCCGGCAGCTTGAAGCAGAGGTTTGCTTCATGGGCCACATACTCCTGAAAAACACCGTCTACCGGCGGAGTAGCGAAGAACACGACATCCGGGCAGAGGTTGTATTTGCCCTCACGGCAGAACTTGCAGTGACCGCAGGTCTTGCCCGGCTCCAGCGCAACGCGGTCGCCGACTTTCAGATGCTTGACAGCACTGCCAACTTCCACGACTGTGCCGCCCGGCTCGTGGCCCAGCACGAACGGCGGCTTGACTACATAATTGCCGATCGCACCCGTTTCATAGTAGTGCATATCGCTGCCGCAGATGCCAACGTATTCCAGCTTGACCAGAACTTCGTCCTCTTTGGGTGTGGGGATCGGGCGGGTGGTGTAGCCCATCTTGCCGATGCCGTTCATGACTGCAACTTTCATTGTGCCTTTCATAAGATGACCTCCGTTTTTGTTTGTTTATTAACTTTTATAAAGTGTTTATGAATGTGACTACAAATTAGCACACCGCACAACCAAAGTCAAGCCCTTTTTCGCGGATTCGGAGAACTGCACAAGGAAAAAGCGGCGGAATTGTGCAAAAAATCGAGGACGGCAGGTGCCGTCCTCGATGGGAAGGTTTATAGGTTCTGAATGAAGGCTTCGATATGGAGCAGAGCGGCTCCCAGCGCAGAGGCTTCCAGCTTATAGCGGCTGAACTTCAGGTAGGAACTGTCCGGCTCAAACGTATTACGCTCGACCAGCATTTCCCGGAGCGGTTCGCCAAACTCTGCCAGAAATCCGCCAACGTAGCCGCCAACAATTACATCACAGTCGAAGGTCATGCGCAGATTATTGACTGCTACAGCAAGGTAAGAAAGGTATTCATTCCATGCCGTTTGCAAAGCTGCATCGCCAGAGCGCAACCCATCAAAGAATAGTGCAAGATTTCCGTCAGTCAGTCGGGAGAGGACTTTTGCAGAGCAATAGGCATCCAGACAGCCCTTTTTTCCGCAGTAGCAGGGGCGGCCATCGGGAACGAGCGTGTTGTGCCCGAACTCTCCGGCACGAAGATGGTCGCCGCCATAGAGCGCTCCACCGGTCAGAATCGCACCACCGACACTGTTGCTCAGAGAAAGGTAGACAAGGCTGCGGGGAGATTCGAGGTCGCGCACTTCAGCAAGTCCGGCAGCGTTCGCGTCATTGATGAACCGGCAGGAGAACGGGATGTAACGGCTGAATTCTTCGGTAGGAACATTCCGCAGACCCAAGGCATGAGAGTAAACCAATGTCTGCCCCTCTTTGTCCAGAATACCGGGCAGCGAAATGCCGACACCCAGAATTTTTTCCACCGGGTAGCCCTCTTTTTCGATCAGCCCCTGCACGATTCCGGCAAGCATTTCCGCATAGGTGTCCGACCGCTCATAAAGACGCTTTTTACGCTCATAGTGGAGAAGGTTACCGGACAGATCGACCAGAACTGCTCCGACATGATTCTGGGTGATCTCCAGTCCGACCGCAAGTCTGGCATTCCGCACGGGAGCAAATGCTCTCGCCTTGCGCCCGCCGGTAGATTCAAAGGTGCCGACCTCCTGCACCAGTCCCATCGCCATCAGTTCTTTGACATTCTGCAATACGGTCGGCCAGCTGTTGTTGACTTTTGCCGCAAGCTCCGGCTGCGAGATTCGGTCGCAGGAAAAAATGCTGCGAATCGTTCGGATGCGGTTGATTTTTTTAACATCACGGTTATTTGCGCCGCTGCCGGTCATGGGCTCACTCACCTCCAAGAGCAGATTCAACATTTGAAAGAAGATTTATAAAGCTCTTTCTTATTATAGAGAATCTGGAGAGATTCTGCAAGGGAAACATTTACAAAAAAGCGTTAGCCGAAAAGAGCGAGTTGCTTATGGATAAGAAGCGATGCTACCAGCTTATGGCAAACCATAGGTCGGTGGGCACTGTGTTCTTTATAGGGACTTAATCTTCCAGCCTGCCGTGGTCGCATCCCAGCGAGAGATAGTGCTCCATCTCTCCTCCCAGCACAAGCTGTGCATACTCCAAAGGCTTATGGTAGAGCAGCCAGTCAAGTTCTGCCCGCTGTGCCGGGGTGTTGCCGTACTTGTCCTCGATGGCGACGCAGTCGATGGCAACGGCAGAGCCATCAGCGAACCGGGCTTCCACCCGGTTGGTGTCCATGTTGTAGCGGCAGGAAAGCAGTTTGTTCATGGGAAAACTCCTTTTATATAAGGTGGTGTCAGTTCGATTGTCCGTATCCCTGCCAAGAATCAAATTGTTGATGTACATTTGATGTGTGGTATAAATTGGTGATATAGAGTGTGCCTTTCGCCGGATGAAACAGACCTGTTTTCACCCCATTGCATAAAAATCCGATACCTGTTTTAAGGTGCTGATTTTGGCTCTGCACATTTTTGCACACTTTTTGCACACCGGAACGGCTGGATAACGGATGCAAGAGGGAACAACAGGTGCAAAGAATGCAGCGGATGCAAAATGTTAATTTACGATAAAACGCTAAAAACGACGAATTTGCGTAATTCCAGAAATTGATGATTGTTGCACGTTGGTTTCTCTTAATCAGTGGGCCCAGGGTTCGAGTCCCTGGAGGTGCACCACAACAACAAAATCCGAACTTTTTTCCGATAGGAGAAGGGTTCGGATTTTTTGTGTTCTTCGGAAAACAGAACGAATCCCTTGCTTCCATCGAAAAGCGTCCCAGACTTTATCATAAGAAAGCACGACAGACCACTGCAAGAGTGCCGTAAGGTAGAAAGGACACGAGTATGAAGTACGATGAAAGAACCTGCAAATTCAACATGGACACCGGCTGCGTGGAGCTGCTGCTCCGGGATGGGAGAATGATCTCCATTGACTGCACTGGGGTCGAGGATGGATTGGACGTGACCATGGCGCAGAGAACGGAACTGGACTACCTCATTTTCAACAAATGTTTCCAAATTGTTAAGACGCAAAAAATAAGTAGCGGGGCTCTGCTCATGTAATGGGGCCACCGTTTGCTCCGAACGAAGTTCCTGCCCCTGTTTGTGCAGCGGCGTTGACTGGAAAGCCGGTATCACGTTCGGGCGGCTCATGAAATTTTCAAGGTGCAATCTTCCCCGGAAAAGAAAAATACCGCCCACGCAGCGCAGCGATGATTTTGTCGGGTGAATCGGCGGCAAAATGAATCGGGTGTGTTGTGGGGCGGTTGATCTTTCTGGGATAATCCACGGAGAGGCCGTGTTCAAAATGAACACGACCGCATCTTGTGGAGAGATTCAGGTTACTCCACAAAATCAGTGGAATTTACAAGAAAAATACCACGGTATGTAGAATGCGTCAAGAGGATTTTGAAAAATTCGTTATGCAAAATCGAAAAAAGTACGACGCATTCAATCTTTCTGCTACCTTTATAGGCTGCGTTTGCGAATTTCCGCAAGTGAGCATGACCCAAATGATTCTCCGTATCAAGCTGCCACTAACAATGTTAAAAGTCATTGCCAACGCCCTGCAAAAGCGGGTGGGCAGCAATTACCGCTTTGTGCTCAGCTTCAACTCAGCGCTCATCCTTCTGGGCGCACTGGGCATCCTGCCCCCGGCTACCAGCGCCATGCTGCATAACCTTTCCACCCTTGGCATCAGCCTGCGCAGCATGACAGATCTGTTGGAGCAGAAGCCTTCCCTGTAAAAATGACAAATCGTCCCAGCCAAAAGGAGGCTGCTGCACAAATGTTGTGCGACGGCCTCCTTTTAGGTTCAGATAAACCGGCAGAAACCCAGCCAGCAGCCCAGCAGGAAGAAGAGCAGCGCCTTACCCAGCACCGGCAGCCACAGGTGCTTGCACAAGGCTATATCCCACCGGTGGATGTTCTGTTTAGGGCAGGTGCCCACGCAGGCTTCACAGGCGATGCATTCCCCGCTGCGCAGGCTGCTTTCCTCCAGCTTCAGGCACACCGGGCACTGCTGCTTGCAGGCATTGCACCCCGGGATGCAGTCATCGCTCTGCCGGTGCAGCCGCGCAAAGGGCAGCACCGGCAGCAGGGCGAACACCGCTCCCATAGGGCAGAGGAACTGACAAAAGAACCGGGGCTGCACTGCCATGCCCAGCAAGATGAGCACAAACAGCGCAATGCCTACGCCGAAGCCCTCCGGCGGCAGACGCAGAGCCGTCAGGCGGGAAAACACTTCCCACGGGTTTGCGCCGGTCAGCAGCTTTTCCTGCCGGGTCACATACAGCGCCACCAGCCCCGCCAGCAGCAGATATTTGACCTTCTGCCCCCAAAGCACCGCCCGCTCCGGCAGACGGAGTGGCTTTTTGCGGTGGAACAGCTTTTTCTGGATAAGCCCGGACAGTGCCCAGACGGCATCACCCAAGCTGCCAAAGGCGCAGGCGTATCCGCAGAAAAAACGGTCGAACAGCAAAGTGAAGCCGCACAGCCCCAGCAGAGAAAGCGTGAAGCTGTCCGCTGTGAGCACCTCGCCCGCACCGATGTGCAGAAAGATCTGCTTTACCCCGGAAAACCCGGCCACGAACGCGCCCGGCATGGACACAAAGAAGAACAACTGCACCCCGGTGCGCAGCCATATACGGCGCTTTTTGTCCCGCTGACGCTGCTGCGCCACTGTCAAAGGCTTTGCCTGTGTTTTTTCCATCATCCTGCCGCCTTTCCCAGTGCGTCCTCGACTGCACCGATGAGACCTTCTGCCGTGAGGGTAGCGCCGGAAACGGTATCCACCCCGGCAGACTGTACTGACAGCATCTCGTCCAGCAAAGGCAGCGCCTGCTTATAGTAGGGCTTATCCTCGCCGGAGGCATCCAGCACCGCAATATCGGTCATTTTTCCGTTCTGGATGGTCACCGACACCCGGATGACATCGCCAAAACCAAAGGCGCTGCCCTCATAGGTGCCGTCCCGGTAGCCGCTTTGAGTCTGCTCTGCCTGCGCTGCGCTCTGCGCCTGCAAAACGGAAGCGTTGTAGGCTTCCACCTCAGCGATCTCCTGCTTGCGCTGGCTCACCGCTGCTGCCCGGACCAGCGCCACCTGCTGGTATTGCCATAGTGCCCCCAGAATCAGCAGCAGGTTCACCGCCCGGAGAAGAAAATTCTTGTATTTCATTCCACTGCTCCTTCCGTTTCAGGTTCGGCTTCGGTCTCTTCCGGCGGCAGTACCGCTTCGGGTGCCGGCAGCACTTCCTCAGAAGATGCCGGTTCCGGTTCAGAGGATGCCGGTGCATCTGCCGGGAAAAGCTGCTGCCATATTTCTTTGAGCCATGCGGGAACGACGCTCTTTTCTTCCGGCTGCACCACCTCCACGGTGGGCGTAGCGACCGGCGTTTCCTCGGATCCTTCTGCTTCAGATGGTGCCGCGGCTTCTGCCGCTTCTTCCGATGCTGCCTGCTCCGGTTCGGCTTCCTCTGCCGGGGCAACCGCCGCCTTTGCCAGTGCCAGCTTGACCGCGTTCAGGATGCCGGTGGAGGAGTAGGTCGCGCCGGAAACGGCATCCACGTTGGGACTCTGCCCTTCCAGAATGGCGGGGATGACTTGTTTTGCCTGAGAGAGATATTCCTCCTCGTCCTCGGCGCTCAGAAGGGTGATATCGGTGATCTTATCCTCTGCCACCGTGACCTGCACCGTGATCTCGCCCTCAAAACCCATGGCCTCGGCGGTGTAGATGCCGTCAAGGTAGGTAGAGAGCGCGGTAAATTCCTCCACCACCAGCGGTGCGGCGGGCTTTGGCTGCGGCGGCAGGGGGTTGTTGACTACCTCGCCGGTCAGGGCGTTCTGCACCGCACCCAGAATGCCCCGGCTGGTATAGGTGGCCTCGGAAACGGCATCCACCTCCCAGCTCTGGGCTTCCACCACGGTGGTCAAAAGCCGCTTGGCGCGCCGCAGAAACTGCTTTGTCTCGTGGGAAGCGTCCAATATCTCGACCTCCGTGATGCTGCCGTTTTCCATGGTGACCTGCACCCGGACGGCACCGCCGTAGCCCCGGGAAGAGCCGACGTAAATTCCATCGGCATAGGGCAGCTTGGGCAGTACTTCTTCCTCCGCTTCGGAGGAAGCGGCTTCTGACGGCTGCTCCACCACAGCCGTCAGTCTTTCCGGCACGGCGGCCAGCACCGGCACGGTGCGGGGCAGGGCAAAAAGCACGGCTGCTGCTGCCGCCACCGCCGGGAGCAGCTGCACCAGCGGCAGCAGCGCATTGCATCGTTTTTTGTTCATTCCATCTTCTCCTGACACGGAAAAGCAAGGCCGCCTGCTTCAAGCGACCTTGCCGTTTTGTACTGTATTTTGCTGGATCAGGCAGCCTTCAGGTTCTGCACAGCATCGGTCAGGTGGGTTACCTGTTCCAGTGCAGCAGCCTTATACAGGGTATCCCGGCTCAGCAGTTCCATGCTTTCGGCGAGCTCAGTCTCCAGATCAGCGTAGCTGGCTGCGGTGTAAGCGGCCTTTGCCTTGCTCTGTGCCGTGGCGACCACAGCCTGCAGGGCGGCGCGGTCTGCATCGCTTGCCAGCTCGTGCTTGGCAAGGTTCTCGGCAGTGGTCTGGAACTTCACCACCGTGTCGGCATAGCCCAGTGCGCGGATAGTGATAGTCCAGTAGCCGGTGCCATCGGTACCCTCCGGCAGCTGGCAGCGGGCGGAATCGCTCAGACCCATCTGGATGCCCATGGACTTGTGCATCCAGTTGTCGGCTGCAAACTTAATGCCGTAGGAGGCCTTGGCGTGGGTATAGGTGCTGTCATCGCCGTAGTAGGTCCACACCACAGACTGCATCCGGGAGCCCAGCTCGCCGTAATTGCCGTTCAGATCCACACGGATGAACTCGCCAAAGCTGCCTACATCGCTGCCGCTGCGCAGGTTCACGGTAAGACCATCAGCAGCCTTCTGGGCGGCTTCTGCCACGCCGGAACCGGTGCCGGTATGTGCGGCAGAGAAAGTGTAGCCATCGCCGCTCTTGGTTGCGTACTTCAGGCCGTTGGTGTTTTCGTCCACCGTAGCCGTCAGGGTATAGGCGGTCAGTTCCTTTTCAGAGTAGCCACCCACCAGCTGACCGCCGTTTTCCACCACGGTGTACTTGGAGCAGAAATCTGCAAGGTCGCTGGTGGCCACGCGCACCGGCACATACTTGGTGCCCAGCACCTCGTAGTGATCCATCTGCACGGTAGAACCGTCGGCCTTGGTAATGGTGCCCCGGTTCCAGCCCACGGTGGTGCCATCGGCCAGATAGATGGTCTTGCCATCGTCCGACCAGTGGGAAACGGTGTAGCTGCTGCCGTCCTTGGCGTAGATCACAGCAGTGCTCTGGAAGCTGCCGCGGTGCAGGCCGTGGTTGACGGTAGCGCGGGAGACTGCATCAAATGCGCCAAGGTCGTGCTCCTCGTGGCTGTCCAGCTGTGCAGAGGCGGCAGCGTTGCCGGCAGCATAGACCTTCTCGTTTGCCCAGTACTCATCCCAAGTCAGGGCAGCATAGAAGTAGGTGTACTTTTCGCCCAGCAGAAAATCGAAAAAGCCGTTCTCCTCCTCGGCGGGGGCTGCTGCAAAGGCGGTAGCGGTCAACAGACTGAACGCCATAGCCGCCGACAGCAACAGGGAAAGAAATTTCTTCAGTTTCATGAAAAATTCTCCTTTCATCGCAATGGCAGAAAATTGCGGCCATATAGTTAGCTCAGTCTAACATTTCGCTCAAAGAAAAACCTGCGGGGCGAGGCCCCTCAGATGGTTAGACTTGGCTAATTGACGAAACCTAAAATAGCACTCCTGTAGAGCCTTGTCAAGAAAAAGCGGGGATGTTTATGGAGGCTAATTTTTCGGCAGAAGGTGCCGACATCAGGATGAAGTTTGCTGGTTCCGGCCATGGAGCTGGACTGCGGCTGCGGCGGCGGGGCGAACATCAAAACAGAGAAAAGCAAGGTCGCCTGCTTCAAGCGACCTTGCCGTTTTGTACTGTATTTTGCTGGATCAGGCAGTTTTCCGCAGCCTCACAGCGCCACGCTGACCGGCAGGACATACACACCGTCGGCGGCGTAGAAGGTGATCTGAGTAATCGTCTTGCCGATGATGGATGCAAAGTAAGGATCATCGGCATTGAGGCCCAGCTTGGTACCATGCCAGATGTTGGCCACATGACGCAGGCCGTACTCACTGCCATCGGCGGTGGTCAGAACTACGCCGTAGACCTTGTTGGCCTTGTAGTCCAGATCAAAACCGGAGATTTTCATCTCGTAGGTGGCGTGGTGACCGTTGGTATTTAGTTCCACAGTGGTACCCTCTACGGTGGTCTCGGCGGCGCGGACCTTGCCGAACTCCCACTTGCCGCTCAGCAGGTCATACCAGGCGGTAATGTAGCAGGCAGGGGTCTCACTGAGCTTGTAGTAAGCGTAGCTCTCGTTCTCAAACAGGGCATCCACACCGGTATAGGTGGTAGTGGATTCCTTGCCCTTCAGGGTAACGGTGATGTCGCAACTGTCGGCATCGGTGACCTGCTTTGCATTCTTCAGCGCCCACGGGGTCAGTACCTTGACCGGGAAGGAAACACCGGTGATGTCGGTGCCATCGGCGTTGACATGGTAGGAACCGGCGGCAAGCTTGCCTGCACGGGTCTTGTTTTTGGTGGCGCTGGTAACAGCATCGATCTCAGATGCGTTGTCCACACCGGCAGCTTTGTAGAAATCGGCGTAAGGGATGTTCATCTGGACATAGCTGGAGGACAGGCGGTTCTCCTGCTCCACCTCTTCCGCAGCGAAGGCCGGGACTGCCACAGCGCACACCAGCATAGCAGCAGCAAGTGCACCTGCAAATACTTTTTTCAATCTCATTGTAACACACCTCAATCTCTGGTTTGAAAAGGTTTGAAAACACACGGTTAGCTATACCTAACATTTCGTGCAAAGAAAAACCCGCGGGGCGAGACCCCTCAGATGGTTAGGATGAGCTAATTGACGAAACTTAAAATAGCACGCCTGCAGAGCCTTGTCAAGAAAAAGCGGGGATGTTTATGAAGGTTAATTTTTTGGCAGAAGGTGCCGCAAAGCCCTTGGGCAACACCGCACAATTCCCGCCTGACGGCTTGAGCACCGTTCCGGCGGCTGTGGCGCTTAGAATTATGCGGGATTGCCCTTGACCTTTTTGCCGGAGCGCAGTATACTTTTTATGTGGTTAGTTATATTTAACCACAAGGAGGTTCGACATGATACAAGACGCATTCTGGGGGATCCTGATCCCCTTTCTGGGCACAAGTCTTGGGGCAGGCTGTGTATTCTTTTTGAAAAAGTCCCTGAGCGACGGCATCCAGCGCGCCCTCACCGGCTTTGCCGCCGGAGTGATGGTGGCGGCATCGGTATGGAGCTTGCTGATCCCGGCTATGGAGCAGGCCGCAGATCTGGGCAGGCTGGCGTTTTTCCCGGCGGCAGCAGGCTTTTGGCTGGGCATCCTGTTTTTGCTGCTGCTGGACCATCTCATCCCGCATCTGCACCAGAACAGTTTGCAGGCCGAAGGGCCAAAAAGCCAGCTCCAGCGCACCACCATGATGGTTTTGGCGGTGACGCTGCACAACATCCCGGAGGGCATGGCAGTGGGCGTAGTCTATGCCGGATATCTTGCCGGGAGCGCTCAGATCACTGCCGCCGGGGCGCTGGCGCTTTCCCTTGGCATTGCCATCCAGAACTTTCCGGAGGGTGCCATCATCTCCATGCCCCTGCGGGCGGAAGGAATGAAAAAGGGCCGGGCGTTCTGGGGCGGCGTACTGTCCGGCATCGTAGAGCCTATCGGGGCAGTGCTGACGATTCTGGCGGCAGGCATCGTGGTGCCCGCTTTGCCCTATCTGCTCAGCTTTGCCGCCGGAGCCATGCTGTATGTTGTGGTGGAGGAGCTGATCCCGGAAATGTCACAGGGACAGCACTCCAACGTTGGCACCGTGTTTTTTGCGGTAGGCTTCAGCGTGATGATGGTGCTGGATGTGGCACTGGGGTGACGGCTGGGGGTCTTGAAAACGAAATCTATTTCGGAATCTCCGAAAATACCTGAACTTCTTGACAGCGACAACAGCAGGGCGTATTATTTTGGCAGAAGGGCCGCTGAGATGCGGCTTTTTATAGAACAAAAAGTTAGCTTTTACTAACTACAGCGCGAGGAACTGCGTGAAAAGCATTGCATTGTGAACTGTAAATAGAAAGAGGGTGGCGTTATGTCCTTTTTTGAAAACACCCGCAAGCCCGTAGGTCTTGGCGGGAAGATCATGGTTACCATGATGAACTTTGGCCACAGCGCAATGGCAGCGTGGGGGCTGCGTTTTTTGCAGCCTGCCCCGGATGCCAGGGTGCTGGACTGCGGCTGCGGTGGCGGGGCGAACATCAAAACGCTGTTGAAACTGTGCCCTAAAGGCAAGGTGCAGGGCATCGATTATTCGGCTGTCAGCGTAGAAAAAGCGCGTAAGGTCAATGCGGGCGCCATTGCGGCAGGACGGTGTACCGTGCAGCAGGCAAGTGTGGCAGAACTGCCGTTTGAAGCGGAGCAGTTTGAGGTAGTGACCGCCTTTGAAACGGTCTATTTCTGGCCGGAACTTGTGCAGAATTTCAGAGAGGTCTATCGGGTGCTGAAGCCCGGCGGGGTCTTTTTCATCTGCAATGAAGCAAACGGCGAAACAGCAAAAGACGACAAATGGACACAGATCATCAATGGGATGACCATCTACACGGATACTGCCCTGAAAACATATCTGGAGCAGGCAGGATTCTGCAAGATTCTGAGCCACAAAAATAAAAAGGGCTGGCTGTGCGTTACAGCGCAAAAGCGGTGAAACAGTGTAAGGAGGACGAAGCATAGGACGAAAAGAAGCGATCCGCAGTGCCTATCGTACGGTAGGCATGGCAGTCATAGCGGCTGTACTGGCGGCAATTATGACAGTTTTTATTCACTGAGGAAGGAACCTATGAAATACAAAATTGAGAAAAACACCGTGCAGGAGACGCTGATCCTCCCACTGTATTCCCGGAAGCTGTGTACGGAGCTGTACCCGAACCTTTACCGGGATGAAACAGCGGTTCGTCTGCTCGACCAGATCGACTACGATTTTTCAGGGGCGGAGAAAAGCTCCCGCAGCCTGATGCAGCGGTTCGGTGCGCTGGAGGTGGCCATGCGGCAGAATGACCTTGCCTTTGAGGTGCGGGCATACCTGAAAACGCACCCCGGCGCAGCGGTGGTCAATCTGGGCTGTGGGCTGGACAGCACCGGAAGAGCCTGCGACAACGGCAGATGCAAAATTTACAATCTGGACTTCCCGGATGTGATCGCCTTGCGGCAGCAGCTACTGCCCGCCGGGGAGCGGGAGCAAAACATCCCCTGCGACCTGAAAGACCCCGCATGGTTTGACAAGATTGATGCCTCCGGCGGGGCGGTGTTTTTTGCCTCCGGGGTGTTCTATTACTTTCTGACCCAGCAGGTCAAGGCGCTGGTGCAGAGGATGGCAGATGCTTTTCCCGGCGGGGTGCTGGTGTTCGATGCCGCCAACCGCACGGCGGTGAAGATGATCGCAAAAACATGGCTCAAGACTGCAAAGATCAAGGATGTGGGGGCATATTTCGCGGTTTCGGATGCCAAAAGCGAGCTCTCCCCATGGGACAGCCGCCTGCAGGTGTCCAGCCGGGGCTATATGCTTGGCTACAGCGACCTGAAAGACCCTTCGGTCAGCGGCTTTTTCCGATTCCTTGCAAGGATCGGGGACAACGGGATGAAAATGCAGATCGTGAAGATCGGATTTGGAGGGAGAGCATGAAACACCTGCACTTTGATGTGGAACTCAATG
>ERZ773242.1210-NODE-1210-length-25916-cov-15.625189_pt1 | contig 25916 bp, 21 predicted proteins | sample MGYA00511077_ERZ773242 | MGnify/ENA primary metagenome ERZ773242 (study PRJEB29015, sample SAMEA2737754) | human gut metagenome | biome: human gut; feature: human-associated habitat; material: faeces | place: China | collected 2012 ... | reverse complement strand
GGGGGTGTGTTTCGATACCGTTCGGGAGAGCGCTTGCATGGCATGCAAGAGGTCAGCGTGATCAGAATCGGCCCGGTATTCTCCACCAAAAAAGCACTGTACTTCGTAGGAAGTATGGTGCTTTTCTTTTTATATAGACGCAGAAAAAGGCGGGAGCTTCCCACAAAAGGGAAAGTCACCGCCTTTGATGATCATCGGATGAGCCAGCCGTAATCCTGTCTGCAATCTACCACATGATCCGCATAAACCGTATGATCTACGATCTGGAAGATAAGCATATAGCGTTTTTCAAACAAGATGAATCGGTAAGCATTTTTAGGAATGTATTCGCCTTTGAGCCATGGGCAGCGCTGCGGCATCTGCTCCAGAGATTTTGCAGCCTTTTCAAATTCGACTGTAAGCCGCTCTGCTGCTGCAGGGCTGACCTGTGCCAGAAATGCGGCGTGGGACACCAGCATCTGAGCAGCCCGTGCTGACGCGATCACGCGGTATTTATTTTGCTGCTCCATGTCCGGCGGCCTCCTTGATCGCACTGCGCATCATGGAAGTGACCTCGTCGATCGAATAGCCCTCGCTTCCACGCATCCGGTCCTCTTCCACGGAAAGCAGCTCTTCACGGAGCTTCAGCATTTTTTCACGGCGGTTGTAGGTTTCGATGTCCATGACGACCAAGTCACCCTCGCCGTTCTTGGTGAGAAAAATCGGCTCAGCGGTTTCTCTGCACAAATCGGCGATCTCGTTGTAGTTCTGACGAATCGCTGCAGATGGACGGATATTCATAAAAGCACCTCCTGCTCCTGAACGATCTATAATAGTAAAATTCTAATTATATTATATCCATATTGTGCAATGAAGTCAATGCGAACAGCTGTCACTTCGTTCTCCAGTTCCACCACTTTGCCAGCATTACGATCATAGCAGCCACGAAAACACACAAAAAATTTCTGCCCACTGCCGCAGCCTGCGCGAAACGGGCTGTTTTGTGCGCGAATGGCAGACCACGGAAGGCGGAACTTGTGCTATAATAGAATAAAAAATAGGGAAGCAGAAGGAACGGGGGGTGCAGCGATGAAACTGCGGACGGCGATCGTGGAAGACCGCAAGCCGGATGCCGAACGGTTGGAACAGCTGCTGAAAAAGGCATTTGAAAATGAGAACATATCCTGCAGCTGTTTTGCCAGCGGAGATGAATTTTTGCGGGCCGGCTGGCGCGAAGGGTATCAGGTGGTGTTTCTGGACATCTGCATGGAGGGCACCAATGGCATTGAGGCGGCGCAGCGGCTGCGTGCGGCCGACCCGGACCTGCTGATCGTGTTTGTGACATCCTCGCCGGAGTACGTGTGGGATGCCTTTCCGGTACATCCATTCGATTATCTGCTCAAGCCTTATAAGGAAGAAAAGTTCGAGCAGCTGGCAGGGGAGCTGCGGCGGGTGCTGTGCCGCCAGCAGCCAGAGCTGGAGGTGCGCATTGCCCGGCAGATCGTGCGGCTGCCGCTGACCAAGATCTACTATGCTACGGCACAGAACCATTATGTGCGTGTGGTCACGGATGACGGCGAGTGCCGGGCCACGGCAAATTTTGCACAGGTGCAGGAACAGCTTCAGACCCAGCCGGAATTTCTGGTGTGCAACCGCGGCGTGATCATCAACATGTCCAAGGTGCTGCGGTTTGAGGGCGACTGCATTGAAATGCTGGATGGGACCCATCTGCCGGTGCGGCAGAAGGACAAAAACAGCCTGCTCGCCCAATTTACGCAGTACCAGTTCCGTGGGATGCAGCGGGAATTCTGATCTGGAAAGGAGAGCGCTTGTGAATTTTGCATTGTTTGGACGTTTTTTTCTGGAATTTGCAATGATGTATCCGGCAGAATACCTCTGCCTTGCCTCGCTGCAGGAGCACTTGCGTGCACCGTGTAAAACCTATGCCATCGGTGCGTCGGCGATCGCACTGATGGGTCTGGCTGGCGCAGCGGTGTGCTGCATGCTGGACATGGAAACGAACTTCCTGCTCATCCCGCTGCTCATCATCAGCTTCTGGCTGCTGCGCTGGCGCACCGACCGGGAAGTATCGATCAGCCAGACCATGTTTCTGTTCTCGGTGTCGGCAGTGATGATGTCTGTGTGCACCCTGCTTGCCGTTGTGCTGAACGCGGAAGCTGAGCTGGACAATGCACAGCCGGTGTTTCTGCCCAGCACCTCGGTCATCTGCCTGACCCTCGCGGTGATACTCAGCACCATCTTCCGCTTTACGGCAGTGCGCTGGAGCCGGTGGCTGCTGCAGGAGTACCACGGAGAAGCCTTCTGGGAGTCGGCATGGCCGCTGCCGGCACTGTACGCGGCGTTTCTGGTGTTCTGTATGCCGAAGGAGATCGGCATCATCCTGATGAACCGCATCCGCATCATCGCGGTGCTGGCAGTGAGCATCTCGCTGCTGGGCATCTTTCTGCTGCTGTACGAGATGTACCGCGTGGCAAAGGAGTATGCCCGCAGCTCCCAGCTGGACCGCGAAAACCAGCTGCTGGCCGTGGAGTCCCGCCGCTATATGGAGCTGCGCAGCTATCTGGAACAGACCCGCCACCTGCGGCACGATTTCCGCCAGCACCTGCATGTGATCTCCGGCCTGACCGAGGCCGGGCAGCTGGATGAACTGAAAAGCTACCTGAGCCAGTACGAGAGCGAACTCAGCGATGCCAGACCCACCCTGTGCGCCAACGCTGCGGTGGATGCGCTTGCCGGCCACTACGACTACGAGGCTCGGAGACAGGGCATCCAGATCGAATGGAAGCTGGAACTGCCCAAGCTCCTGCCCCTGCCGGAGGCCGACCTGTGCACCATTCTTGGCAACCTGCTGGAAAATGCGCTCCATGCCAGCCAGAAGCTGCCGCCGGAAGAACGGCAGATCAAGGTGCTGGCCCGGATGCTCAGCCCGGCCATGATGGGCCTGATGGTGGAGAACCGCTACGATGGCGTGCTGAAAAAGCAGGGCGGCGTTCTGCGCTCCACCAAGCATGACGGACAGGGCATCGGCCTTGTTTCCGTCGAAACTGCCGTGCACAGGTATCACGGCAATCTGACGGTGGAAACGGGCGGCAACGTTTTCCGGGCCAATGTGCTGCTGAACCTGTAAAATATTCCTGCCCCAAGGCACCGGCTTTTTTGCACAAGCCGGTGCCTTTTGGTTGCACTTTTCCCGGGAGATCATTATACTTATTTATAAAAGAAAAGACAGGAGGGGAGCATATGGCAGCAGAAAGCAAAACCGGCTGTTTCTTAAACTTTCCTAAGAAATCTTTCGTAGAAACTAAAACGTTCTGCTGGTATACTAAAATCGAATGACAGTACAAGGGGGAAGTGTGAATATGGCAGAACAGACGATCCTGATCGTGGAGGACGACCCGGATATCCGGGACGGTGTGCGCATCCTGCTGGCAGGCGAGGGCTACCACATTCTGGAGGCAGAGAACGGCCTGCGGGCATTGGAGCTGTTCGACCCGGAGGTGGATCTGGTCATTCTGGATATCATGATGCCGGGCATGAGCGGTCTGCGCGTGTGCGAAGAGCTGCGCAAGACCTCGGCGGTGCCCATTTTGTTCCTTACCGCAAAATCGCAGGAGTCGGACAAGCTGCTGGGCCTGACGGCGGGAGGCGACGACTATCTGGCAAAGCCGTTCTCCTTTGCGGAGCTGAGCGCGCGGGTCAAGGCGCTGCTGCGCCGGTACTGCGTGTATCAGGGCAAGGATCAGGTGCATCACAAGCCGCACAACACCACGCTGGAGCTGCACGGTGTGCGCCTTGCACTGGACTGCAACCGTGTGTGGGTGGACGAGCGGGAAGTGGACCTGACCGAGACGGAATACAAAATTCTGCGGCTGCTCATGCAGAACCCGCAGCGCATCTTTTCCATTCAGGTCATTTATGAGACGGTGTGGAACGAGCCGTACTACTATGTTTCCAACGGCACAGTGATGGTGCATATCCGCAACCTGCGTATGAAGGTGGAGGACGACCCGCAGAAGCCCACCCGCATCTGCACTGTGTGGGGCAAGGGCTACCGCTTTGTTTCCGGAGAGGAAGGCGGTCTATGAAAAAGCAGAACGGCCTTGCAAAGCAGTTTATGGGCATGATCGCACTGGCGGCGCTGGAAAGCGTGCTGCTGCTGACAGTATCGCAGGTGGTGCTTGCCAAGGGACTGCGCTTCTGGTTCAGCCGCACGGAGGTGCAGCAGCATGCCACCCAGAAACAGGTGCAGGAGCTGCAGAGCTATGTGACGGAACATCATCTTGCCAGCACGGATGTAAAGGAACTGACGGATTGGAGCCATAAGCGGCGTTATACCCTGCTGGAACTCTACCGGGGCCAGACGATGATCTACTCTTCGTTTGCACCCAAAGACGGGATGATCTCGTTTTTGCCGCAGAACGGCACATCGGATCAGAACCCGGGGGTCCTGGTGGATAAGACCGGCGTTTACGATTGGCTGCCCTGCTACACGCTCACCTTTGCAGACGGTGAGGTGAGCGCGATGCTCTACTACAACGGCTTCAATACCTATTACGGCACCGGGTGCGAAATTTTGCTTTCCCTGTGCATTTTATGGTGGTTTCCGGGCTTTTTCCTTCTGAACAGCCGTAAGATCGTGCGGTACGTGGTGCAGCTCAGTGAGGAGATCCAGGCCATGGAGGGCGGCGACCTCGACCACCCCATTACCATCCGCGGCAGCGATGAGATCACCACGCTGGCCTCCTGTCTGGACTCCATGCGGGTGACTTTGCGCCAGCAGCAGGAAGAGGAAGCACAGGCCGCTGCCAAGGTAAAGAATCTCATCACCGAGATGTCGCACGATCTGCGCACGCCGCTGACCACTCTGCTGCTGTATACAGAGATCTTGCAGTATCATAAGTACGAGACACCGGAACAGGCCGACAATTACCTGAACAAGATCGACGCGAAGGCCCGGCAGATCAAGCAGCTTTCGGATAACCTGTTTGAATATGCCCTTGTCACGCGGGATACGGTGGCCGTGCTGGACCCGCCGGCACATTTTTCCACTGTGTTTGAAGAGCCACTCACGGAAATGGTGGAAACGCTGCAGCAGCGCGGGTTTGCCTGCGCACTGGAACTGGGCGAGGAGGACGTGCTGCTCTTGGTCAGCGGGCAGTACGTGCGCCGCATTCTGGATAACATCACCTCGAATCTGGTCAAGTATGCCGACCCCTGCAGTGATATCCTTGTGCGCTTTGTGCAGGAAGAAGACAGGGCGGGCCTGTGCTTTGAGAACCGCGTCCTGCCGGTGCCCGCCTCCTCGGAGAGCACCAAGGTGGGACTGCCCAGCATTGAAACAATGATGGAAAAGATGCAGGGCATCTGTCGTATTGAACAGCCTGAAGGCATTTTCCGCATGACACTGCTGTTCCAGACCGTCAAAGAATGAAAAAGCAGAGAAGGCTTCCCGCTGAGGGAGGCCTTCTCTGCTTTTTCACACATTGTTGACTTCTCTTAAGTCATCTTAAGACTTTTTTGCCCAAAATCCTAAGAATCATCCTGTATACTTCCAGATATTGGCGGAGAAGATCCCGCCGCATGCAATACAGGAGGGGCGATACGATGCTGCGAAAGAAAAACAGCGAACCGGCACAGCAGCCGGATGCCCAGCAGGAACTGCTGGACTTTGAGAACCCGGCGGTGCAGCCGGGCAAAAAAGACCCGAAACAGTTTTTGAAGCGCAACTGGAAAAAGATCACTGCGGTGGTCTGCGTGGCGGCGGTGGCCGCTGCGGTGCTGCTGCCCAAAAACAGCAAAAAGGCTGTGCAGGCCAGCACCCAGTACATGGAGGCCGCACTGGAACGGCGGGACATCACCAACACCTTCAGCGGTTCCGGAACCATTTCCGCAGCTAACACCTATACGGTCAAGTCGCTGGTGAAGGGCACTGTGCTCACCGCAGATTTTGAGGTGGGCGATACCATCGAGAAGGGTACCGTGCTGTACACCATCGACAGTTCAGACGTTGCCACCAGTGTGGAAAAGGCCCAGCTTGCGCTGGAGCAGGCACAGCGCAGCTACGACGATACAGCCGATGCCCAGTACATCCGCAGCGTCATTGGCGGCACAGTGGCTTCCATCAAAGTCAAGGCCGGTGACTACGTGACCGCCGGGCAGGAGATCGCCACCGTGCGGGACGATTCCAGCCTGCTGCTCACGCTGGAATTCCCGGCAGCGGATGCTTCGGGGTTTGCCGTGGGTCAGGCTGCGGAGGTCATACTCAACGGTACCTTTGAGACCCTTTCCGGCACGGTGCAGGCCGTGGCCGGCACCGATACCATCAGCAGCGGCAATCTGCTGGTGCGCACCGTGACCATTGCCGTGAAGAATAATGGCAGCCTGACCACCGCACAGGCCGCATCCGCCACCATCAACGGTGTCAGCGCGCTGGCTTCGGCCCGGTTCGATTATCAGCACCAGCAGACCGTCACAGCCACCACCAGCGGCACGGTGGCTGCTGTGTGCGTCAAGGAAGGCACTGCCATTGAGGCCAACACGGCCATCGTGCAGCTTTCCGGCACCGAGCTGAGCAGGCAGGTACAGTCCGCTGCCGACAGCCTGCTCAACGCGCAGCTTTCCATGAGCGATACCCAAAAGCAGATGGAAAACTACACCATTACCTCGCCCATCAGCGGCACCGTGATCCAGAAGAATGTCAAGGCTGGTGACACTGTGGGCACCGATACTACAGCCAGCGAGACGCTGTGCACCATCTACGACCTGAGCTATCTGGAAATGACGCTGAATGTGGACGAACTGGAGATCCTCTCCATCAAGGAGGGTCAGACCGTCACCATTACGGCAGATGCCATTTCTGACCGTACCTTTACCGGCGTGGTCACCAGTGTTTCCGCTGCAGGAACCACCACCGGCGGCACCACGACCTACCCGGTGACCATCCGCATCGATGACACCGGCGACCTGCTGCCCGGCATGAACGCCACGGCCGAGATCGAGGTGAGCAGTGCGTCCAACGCCCTTGCCGTTCCCAACGGTTCCGTGGTGCGCGGCAATTATGTGCTGGTCACCAAGGATTCGCCCAGTGCTGCCAATGCCGTGCAGGATATGACCGCACCGGACGGCTATGTGTACGTCAAGATCACCACCGGCACCAGCGATGATGATTACATTGAGGTGGCCAGCGGCCTGCAGGAGGGCGACACCATCGCCTACGATGCCGACGCGGCTGAAAAGCAGAACGCCAGCGACAGTATGGAATTCATGGTGGGCCCGGGCGGCAGCGGCGGGCCCGGCAGAGGAAACGGAGGCCCCGGCGGCGGAGGCCCGGGAGGTGGCTTCTGATGAGTGCCCTCATTGAATTTGACAATGTGTGCAAGTATTACCAGATGGGCGATACCCTTGTAAAGGCTGCGGACCACATCTCCATGCAGATCAACAAGGGCGAGTTCGTGGCCATCGTGGGCCAGTCCGGTTCCGGCAAGTCTACCTGCATGAACATCATCGGCTGTCTGGATGTGCCTACGGCGGGTACCTATAAACTCAATGGCCGTGACGTGGGCAGGATGAGCCGCGACGAACTGGCCGAGATCCGCAACGAGCTGCTGGGCTTCATCTTTCAGCAGTACAACCTGCTGCCCAAGCTCAGCCTGATCGAAAACGTGGGGGTCCCGCTGGTGTATGCCGGAGTGCCGCGCGGAGAGCGCCGCCGCCGTGCCGCCGCCGCACTGGAGCGGGTGGGCCTTGGCGATAAGCTCCGGAACAAGCCCAACCAGCTTTCCGGCGGTCAGCAGCAGCGTGTTTCCATCGCGCGGGCACTGGCAGGCCGTCCGGCTGTCATTCTGGCCGACGAGCCTACCGGCGCACTGGACAGCCACACCGGCCGTGAAGTGCTGGGCATGCTGCAGGAGCTGCACCGGCAGGGCAACACCGTGGTGCTTATCACCCACGACAACTCCATTGCCGTGCAGGCCCAGCGCATCATCCGGCTGGAGGACGGCCATGTGGTGTACGACGGCGATGCCCACGCACCCGAAGCCGTGGTGCAGCCCAATTATGCACCCAAGGCAGAACAGGAGGAGAGTGCGTCATGATCTATGAGACCTTCCGTGAAGCCATCCAGAACATCTGGAGCAATAAGTTCCGCACCTTCCTCACCATGCTGGGCATTATCATCGGCGTGACGGCGGTCATCGTTATCGTGGGCCTTGGCAACGGCATGACCCAGAGCATCCAGTCCAGCTTTTCAGATCTCGGCACCAACATCATCAGCGTGCAGGTCATGGGTTACGGTTCCCGCTCTGTGAAAGTGGAGGATGTTTACAGCCTCGTGGATGCCCACCCGGATCTGTTCGAGGCGGTGTCGCCTACGGCCAGCATCAACGGGACCGTGAAGGTGGGTACCACCAGCTACAGCAATACCAGCGTCAAGGGCGTGAGCGAGAGCTATCTTGGAATGAGCGGCTGCACCGTCCGCGTCGGGCGCGGCATCAACTACGTGGATCTGACTGACAACAAGAAGATCTGCGTAGTGGGCGATTACATCAGCCGTGTGGCCTATGGCGGCAATGCCGTGGGCCAGACCATCAAAATCGGGGCGGAGAAGTATACCATTGTGGGCGTACTGGAAGCCAAGGTGACAGACACCTCGAATCAGGAGGGCAGCAGCGATGATATCGTTCTGCTGCCCTACACCACGGCACTGCGTGTTTCCCAAACCAGCACCGCCAGCTCCTACGCCGTCACTGTGACCAGTGAGGACAACATTTCCGAAGCGAAGACCGCACTGGAAGACGGCCTGCAGGAGCTGCTCAGCTCCGATAAGGGCTACATGGTCACCAGCATGAGCGAAATGCTGGATATGATGACCTCCATGGTGAACATGGTCGTCACTATCCTCACAGCCATTGCGGCCATCTCGCTGCTGGTGGGCGGCATCGGCATCATGAACATCATGATGGTGTCCGTCACCGAGCGCACCCGCGAGATCGGCATTCGCAAGGCACTGGGTGCCAAGGAACGGGTCATTCTGGGCCTGTTCGTCACCGAAGCTGCCACCACCTCGGCGCTGGGCGGCATACTGGGCATCGGTCTTGGCTATCTGCTCTCGGCACTGGCAAACAAGATCCTGCCGCTGGTCATGTCCGATATGGAAATGACCGTGGCACCGTCTCTCAGCTCGGTGGCCGTGGCCTTTGGCATCTCGGTGGGCATCGGCGTGCTGTTCGGCTACCTGCCTGCAAAGCGCGCGGCACGGCTCAACCCCATCGAAGCGCTGCGTTACGATTAAGGAGGCAACTATGAAAAAAAGATTCCTCGCACTGCTGCTGTCGGTGTGCATCGGCGTGTCCATGCTGGTGCTGCCCGCATCGGCAGCTGGCTCCAACACGGCGGTGCAGACGGCGGTAACGCTGGGCGCTTTCTCCACCGAGGAAGCTGCCGGGCTGAGCACGCCGCTCACCCGTGGGCAGCTGGCAAAGCTGCTGGTGGCCTTTTCCGCCTACCACGATAACGCCAATACGCAGGGCAGCATCGGCACTCTGTATACTGATGTGAACGGCAGCAGCGCTTATGCGCCCTATATCCGCATTGCAGTGCAGCAGGGCTGGATGAGCGGCTATACCGATGGCTCCTTCCGCCCGGATCAGACCGTGACGTTGGAAGAAGCCTGCACCGCCGCTCTGACCCTGCTGGGCTATGATGTGACGACCCTGACCGGCGGCTTCCCCGCAGCACAGCTGAACAAGGCAAACGCCATCGGACTGCGTGCAAATCTGAGCCGCACCCAGGGTCAGGCCATGACCATGGAAGACGGAGCCATCCTGCTGTACAACGCCCTCACCGCAAACACGGCCAGCGGCAGTGTGTACGGTACCACCCTTGGCTTTACGGTGACGAATGGTCAGGTGGATGTTTCGTCCATCCTGCTCAGCAATCTGGAAGGCCCCTTTGTGGCATCGGAAGGCGAAAGCCTGCCCTTTGAGCCGGAGGCCGCTTACTGCAACGACAGCGTGAGCACCAACGCCCAGCTGTCCGCTTATGATGTGTACTATTATAATGCCAGCGCAAAGACCGTGTGGGTCTACACCCGCAAGGCGGCAGGCCGCATCACGGCGGTGTCGCCCAGCGCCAGTGCACCCACATCTGTTACCGTGGCTGGCACCAGCTACACCATTGCAAGCTCCTCGGCAGCAGCCCAGCTGTCCAGCCTGAACGGCGGCGGCGTGGGTCAGGTAGTCACCCTGCTGCTGGGCATGAACAACGAAGCCGTTGCCGTGCTGACCGGTGATGCCGCAGACGAAGTGTTCTACGGCGTAGTGCAAACGGCCACCCGCAGCCTTGTGGAAGAAAACGGCGCGGACGTGCAGCAGAAGGTGGAAGTGAAGTGCACCGACGGCATCACCCGCACAGTGAGCGTGGCCAAGGACCTGAACTACCCGGCCGGCTGGATGGTGAAAATCACCGTGAACGCCGACGGCGAGCAGGTGGATGCCATTGGTAAAAAGGGCACTTCCGGTACGATCAATGCAGACGGTACCGCTCTGGGCGAAACAGCCCTTGCGGACGGCGTGGAAATTCTGGATACGACTTCGGAGGGTGTGGCTGGGACGGTAAGTCCCAGCCGCCTATCGGGGGTAACACTTTCGGATGCCGATGTGCGCTACTATACCACCAATGAGAACGGTCAGATCGATCGCCTGATCCTGAACGATGTCACGGGTGATCTGTGGACTTACGGCGTGCTGGACGACGTGAAAAACCTCATCAATAATGTCACCTCTTCCAGCAGCACCACATCCACCGGCACGACGACCGGTACCACCACAAGCACCTCTTCCAGCACCGATGCAGCTTCCATCGCAGGCGATGTGGCCGAGATCGTGCTGCCCAGCACCGGCGACCTTTTGTGGGGCCTTGTGGACGGAAGCATCGGCAGCAGTGTGTGGGAAAGCGTGACCGGCAGCACCGACAAGCTGGCAAGCTATCTGCTCAAGTTGGGCGCAGCTAACACCAGCGGCGGTCTGAGCACTGTGCTCAACTATCTGGGAAGCGGTGCAGATTACGTGTGCTACGTGAACGGCAAGCAGACGACCTACAAGACCAGCACCAAGTACCCGGTGCTGGCGGGCGGCATTGCTGTGGGCATCAGCACTTCCGGCAAGGTCAAGTCCATGCGGCAGCTGATGCCTGCCGTGATCGACAAGGTGGGCGCGGCCTCGGTGATGAGCGGCGGCAAGAAGTACGAGACTGCCGACGATATGCAGGTGTATCTGTGGTATAAGGGTACCTACTATCCCACCACCCTTTCGCAGGTGAACGGCGAGGACTACACCCTCATTGGCTGGTTTGATAATGACGGCCGCGCAGCAGGCAGCAAGATCCGCGTGCTGATCGCGGTCAGGAAAAACTGAATCCGGCCCGGCCCTCCCCCGACGGGAGGGCTTTTGCTGTCCGCACGACGCATACGGTCAAGTTGAAAAATGAATAAAAATTGAACATGGAATGATATGTTTTTAGGCTGAATGAGCAAAGAATCGAAAGAAGCCCCATAATCATATTGACATAATGGGTAATGGGGTGTAAACTACGTGCATCGGGTCGAGCAAATCCGAAAATTGAGATCATTCAGGGAGGAAACGGCTATGATGTGTTGTTGCGCAATGTGTTGTTGTACCGCAAACGCTTCCCGGACCGGCCGCCCTGCAGTATGGTATGCCGTGTGAGCATATCTGCATATTCTGTGTGGGAACACGCAGAAGAATCTGTCGCTGATCGCCTGGGAGCTTACTTGAAGAGGGAGCTTCCGGGCGTTTTGTTTTGACCCGCAAATCAGGATACAAGGGAGGAATCCGGCAATGGACTGGAATGCGATCCAGCAATATTTGCCGCTCTACCAGAAGGCCGCTGTACTTACCGTGCGGCTGGGCGTTGCAGGCATCATTTTTGCCATCATCATTGGCCTTGCCTGCGCAGTGATCCAGTATGACAAGGTGCCCGTTCTGCGGCAGATCGTGGGTGTTTACATCCAGTTGTCCCGCAACACACCGCTGCTGGTGCAGCTGTTCTTCATTTATTATGGCCTGCCCAAGGTGGGCATCCGCACCAATGCCGAGATCTGCGGCATTGCCGGTCTGGCGTTTCTGGGCGGCAGCTACATGGCCGAAGCGTTCCGCAGCGGTCTGGAAGCCATTGAACCCATCCAGACCGAGAGTGCCTACAGCCTTGGCATGAACCGCTGGCAGACCATGCGCTACATCATTCTGCCGCAGGCCATGTCCACCAGTATGCCGGCTTTCATGGCAAATGTGATCTTCCTGCTCAAGGAGACCAGCGTGTTCAGCGCCATCAGCCTGATGGACCTGATGTTCACGGCAAAGGATCTCATCGGCATGTATTCCAAGACCATCGAATGTCTGTTCCTGCTGGTGGTGTTCTACCTTATCATTCTGCTGCCGGTGTCCATTGTGGGCAGCCTGATCGAAAGGAGGCTGCGCTATGCTGGATTTGGGTCTTGATGTCCTGTTCAAGGGCAAAAACATGGCCCGCCTGCTGGGCGGCCTTGGTGTTGCACTCAAGATCAGTGCCGTCTCGGTGATCATCAGCCTGCCGCTGGGCATCCTGCTGGGCGTGCTCATGACCTCCCGCAACCCCGTTATCAAGGCGATTCTGCGGCTGTATCTGGAGTTCGTCCGCATCATGCCGCAGATGGTGCTGCTGTTCCTCGTTTACTTCGGCACCACCCGTGCCTTTGGGTGGAACCTTTCCGGCGAGATGGCATCCATCATCGTGTTTGTGCTGTGGGGCACCGCAGAAATGAGCGACCTTGTGCGCGGTGCGCTGATCGCCATTCCGAAGCACCAGTATGAGAGTGCCGAGGCCCTTGGCATGAGCCGGGCGCAGACTTATTGGTACATCATCATTCCGCAGACGGTGCGCCGCCTGATCCCGCTGTCCATCAACCTGATTACCCGCATGATCAAGACCACCAGCCTTGTGCTGATGATCGGTGTTGTGGAAGTGATCAAGGTAGCACAGCAGATCATCGAGGCCAACCGCACCGCCAGCCCCAACGCAGCGTTTGGCATTTATCTCACGGTTTTCGTGTTATATTTCTTCGTATGCTGGCCCATCAGTCTGCTGGCATCCTATCTCGAAAAGAAATGGAAGTGACCGTACATGGCAGAACCTATTTTGACTGTTGAACATCTGATCAAGGCCTATGGCGAGACCCCCGTGCTGGATGATATCAGCTTTGCCGTCAAGCCCGGTGAGGTCATCGTGGTAGTCGGCCCTTCGGGCTGCGGCAAAAGCACGCTGCTGCGCTGCCTGAACGGCCTGGAGCCCACCCAGAGCGGCCGGGTGCGGCTGGGCAATGAGACCGTTGCCTACGGCGGTAAAAATCTGACCCAGCTGCGCCAACGCATCGGCATGGTGTTCCAGAGCTACGAGCTGTTCCCGCACATGACGGTGCTGGACAATGTGCTTCTGGCACCCACCAAGGTGCAGAAGCGCCCCAAAGCGGAAGTGCAGCAGGAGGCCGAAGCTCTGCTGGACCGCGTGGGACTGCTTGCCAAGAAAAACAGCTACCCGCGTGAGCTTTCCGGCGGACAGAAGCAGCGCGTTGCCATCGTGCGCGCACTGTGTATGCACCCGGAGATCCTTCTGTTTGATGAAGTGACCGCTGCCCTTGATCCGGAAATGGTGCGCGAGGTGCTGGACGTTATGCTGGACCTTGCCAAGCAGGGCAAGACCATGATCATCGTCACCCACGAAATGCAGTTTGCCCGCGCCATTGCCAACCGCGTCATCTTTCTGGATGGCGGCAAGATCGTGGAAGAAGCTGCACCGGCCGAGTTCTTTGACCGGCCCAAGACCGAGCGCGCGCAACGCTTCCTGCGCACCTTCACGTTTGATGCTGTGAAATGAGTCACAGATCAAGATAAAGGCTGCGGGTGTTCCGCAGCCAAATGGGAAAGATTTTGTAAAGGAGTAATCATTATGAAACAGTCTAAGGTCTCTCGTCGTTCCTTCCTGCTGGGTCTGGGCGCAGTTTCCGCTGCCGCTGTTCTGACCGCATGCGGCGGCTCTTCTTCTGCTTCTACTGCAACTGCAGCATCCGGCAGCAGCGTGGTCTACCGCACGCTGGATCAGATCAAGGAGTCCGGCACCATCAACATCGGAGTGTTCTCCGATAAGAACCCGTTCGGCTATGTGGACGAGAACGGCGAATATCAGGGCTATGATGTCTACTTTGCACGCCGTCTGGGCGAGGATCTGGGCGTAGAGATCAACTTTGTTTCTACCGAGGCTGCAAACCGCATCGAGTACCTGCAGACCGGCAAGGCGGATGTGATCCTGGCAAACTTCACCGTGACCCCGGAGCGCGCAGAGGAAGTGGACTTTGCTCTGCCTTACATGAACGTGGCTCTGGGTGTCATTTCTCCGGACAGCAACGTTATCACCACTCTGGACAACTGGAACGCTGACGACCAGATGATCGTCATTTCCGGCACCACCGCCGAGACCTACCTGACCAAGGAGTACCCCGACATTCCGCTGCAGAAGTACGATTCCTATGCAACGGCCAAGAATGCACTGGAGAACGGCAACGGCGTGGCATGGGCCAACGATAACACCGAGGTCATTGCATTTGCAAAGCAGAACACCGGCTACACGGTCGGCATTCCCTCTCTGGGCAGTCAGGACACCATTGCTCCCGCTGTGAGCCAGGGCAACACCACCGTTCTGGATTGGCTGAACGAGGAGATCAAGACTCTGGGCGAGGAGAACTTCTTCCACAAGGACTATGAGGAGACTCTGGTGGATACCTACGGCACCGACTTCGAGGACGAGCTGGTGGTCGAGGGCGGCGAGACCGCTGCCAGCGAGGCAGCAGCTTCTGAGGCTGCTGCTTCCGAAGTAGCTTCCAGCGCAGCCGCACAGTAAATAAAAACACCGAGCGGGCAGGAGAGGGCTGAACCTTTCCTGCCCGTTTTTGCATTGCACCATCTGCCGGAACGTGCTATACTGAAACAAAACAACTCTTGTCCGAAAAAATTGAAAAAGAGAGGATGTTCCCAATGAAACGTGCCTATACGAACGGGATCCTGCTGGATGGCACCGAGCAGATGCAGCCGGCAGCGCACAAAATCCTACTGACCGAGGATGATAAGATCATTGCCATTGTCGATGAGGGCGTGGATCTGGACGGTTATGAGGTCATCGATCTGCACGGAGGCTATCTGTGCCCGGGCCTGATCAACCTGCATGTGCATCTGGCAGGCAACGGCAAGCCCAGCGCAAAGCCGCGGGATAATGCTGCGCTGGTGCGCAAAATTCTGAGCAATGGCCTGACCCGTGCGGTGGCCTACAGGCTGGTATGCAGCTACGCGAAGCTGGAACTGCTGGGTGGCGTGACTACCATCCGCACCGTGGGCGGCATTGCAGATTTTGACACCCGCTGCCGTGATGATGCCGCTGCAGGCAGACTGCTGGCACCGCGCATCCTTGCTGCCAACGAAGGCATTTCGGTGCCGGGCGGACATATGGCAGGCTCGGTGGCAGTTGCGGCCCATAACAATGCCGAAGCATTGGCTCAGCTCAAAAAGGCCAGCGGACAGAAGGTGGATCTTGTCAAGCTGATGATCACCGGCGGCGTGCTGGATGCCACCGAAAAGGGAACCCCCGGCGAGCTGAAAATGAAGCCGGAAATGGTCAAAGCCGTCTGCGACGAGGCCCACAAGCTGGGCTATACCGTGGCGGCACACACCGAGTCGCCAGAAGGCGTAAAGGTGGCGCTGGAAAACGGCGTGGATTCCATTGAGCACGGCGCAAAGATGGATGATGAGACCATCCGGCTTTACAAGGAGCGGGGAGCCTTTGTGTGCACCACCATCTCCCCGGCGCTGCCCTACGCACTGTTTGATACGGCGGTTTCCGGTGCTTCGGAAAGGGACCAGTATAACGGCAAGATCGTGTTTGACGGCGTGGTGGAAAGCGCAAAGACCGCCCTTGCCAACGGCATCCCGGTGGGATTAGGGAATGATGTGGGCTGCCCCTACATCACCCAGTATGATTTCTGGAGGGAGCTGTGCTATTTTCATAAGTATTGCGGTGTGAGCAACCAGTTCGCCCTCTACACGGCCACCCTGCGCAATGCTCAGCTGGCCGGAGTAGGAGACGTGACCGGTTCCATTGAGCCGGGCAAGAGCGCAGATTTTATTGTGACAAAGCACAACCCGCTGGAAGATCTGCGTGCGCTGCAGCATCTGGAACTGGTGGTCTGCCGCGGCCATGTGATCAAAAAGCCGAACCCCAAGCGGAACAAAACGGTGGATGCCCTGCTGGACCCGTACCTCGAATAATACTGAAAAAGCAAGGAGAGACGATCGGTCTTTCCTTGCTTTTTCGTTCACATGCCTGCCATCACGGCCATGATGCTTTGCCAGCTCTTGTTGCGGGCAGCGGGCACAGTGGTACGGCGGCGTGCGGGTGCAGAGCCGGAAGAGACCGTATTCATGGCGGTCATCGGCACCGACGGATGAAAGAACACGGCTGTATCACCGGCCAGCCACTGGGCGGCAAGGCGGGCTGCCTGCGGGTCGGCCTGCAGGGTGCGGCGCTCGGCACCGGCCAGATGATCCGCCAGCCAGTAGAGGATGGCACCCAGCGGCAGGCTGGGCAGAACATCCTGGCTCCAGTAAGTCCAGCGGGCACCGGCCCCTACAAAACTCTCCACGGTAATAACGGCACCAGTGCGGGCGTTCTGCGGGATGCTGCCCTGATAATTGATACCGGCGCACTGGTAAAGCTCGGCAGTGATGCGTTGGGTGCGGGCCATATCCAGCCTGTCCTCACGGCAGTAGGCGCGGAAATCGGTCTCGTCGATCAGGCCGTCGGCGCTGGAAGGGAAGCGGCCCACCAGCTGGCCATCGGCGTTGTGGCACAGCTGCCAGCCCTTGCGGAACAGCTGGAAGTTCAGGCAGCGGCGACCCATGGTGGAGTAGCACAGAATGGAAGTGCTCTCACCGGGCAGCTGCTTCAGCTCCAGGCAGGCATCGTTGCCGCAGGTGTCCTGCAGCTTTACCGTTAACAGCAGCTGCGCACCGGGGTGCTGAGCTGACATAGCGTTGTGCATGGCATCAAAATAACGGTTGGCATCCATGATCGGTTCCCTCCTGAAACTATAACACAGCAGTTCGTTGTATAACGGATGGGCACTGCGCCAAACGACCCGGTGCACAGCAGGCGGCTTACGCAGGAATGTTTTATTGACTGAACATAGTATAGCATACTTCACAACGAAAAACAACTATAAGTTTGCAGAAAAACAAAATATTTCCGCGCATCCTGCAACAGTGACCCGAAACATGGTTGTTGCAAGAGTGGATCAGTTGTGCTCTGCATCAAAAACAGCCCACAGACGGCAAGGCCAAAGCCTCCCATCTGTGGGCTGTTCTGGTAAAATATGGTTCAATCGCCCAGTTCACGGATCTCGTTCTGGATCAGCCGTCCGGCCGCGCGGGCCAATTGGTCCATGCCGCGGATACGGGCCATGTTTTTGCCGTAGATCTGTGCAGCGGCACCGGCAGAGCTGTCCTCACCCATGAACACAGCCGACACCCGGATGCCCATGCGCTGCAGCGAGCGCACTTGCGCGGCAGTGTCAGCCACACCGGCAGCGTCCTCGTAACCGCAGCCCAGCGGGTTTTCTGCACTGGGCGGGATGCGGCGGCTGTCGTTGGGCGAAGCGTCCGTCAGCACGATGAGCAGGTGCCGCGGTGCAGGGCCGGGCGCATACTGCAAAAGGTCGCCTGCTGCCCGCAGGGCAAGGCCGTCACGGTTCCAGCCGGAAGCAAAATATCGGTTGATGTTCTGCAGGTTTTTGTCTGCAAAGCCTTTGAGCACCCGCAGTACGGTGTAGCCGCGCAGGCTGCTGAAGCTGGACACCCGCACCGGGATACCGCAGGCTGCAAGGCTCTGGGCCAAAATGGACCCTTGAGCTGCGATCACTTCCTGACAGTGCAGGCGGGAAGCGGATGCGTCCAATAAAAGGTCTACCGTAAAAGAGGGCTGGTTTTCCTCCTCGGCGCATAAAAATACCCGGTCATCGTTCAAAAGTGGTGCGCGCCAGATGCGCCAGGCGTTCAGGTTGCCACTGCGGGCAACACGGGCGTTGGGCTGCTGGTGCACAAGGATGCAGTTGCGGATCTGCTCGGTGAGCCGCAGCACCACACTGCGGTGCAGTTCCCGATTTTTGGCGTAATAAGCGCGGTTGCGGTCGGCCTGCAGCTCAGCCTGTTCGGCCAGATGCTTTGCTTCCGGTGTGGGAGCCTGCTCCGGGCTGGGCACACCGGCACTGAACCACAAATGGCACCCCAGATGGTCGCCCACGCAAAGCTCCTGCTCAGCCTTGCGCAGCCGTTCCGGCGGGTAGAGAGAGCGGCCGAAGCAGCTTTCGATGTAGGCCTTGTCCTGCGCGACATTCTGCTTCAGGGTGATGTGGGCCCGGCGCTTGTCCACCGCCAGCCCGCCGCCCACAGCATCCACGGAGCTTGAGTGCTCCACGGTCACGCGGTCCGTTTTGATCATCTGGGTGGGCATGGCTTTGGTGGCAAGCTTTGCCAGCAGGCCGTCCAGATGCAGATGCAAAGCTGCTCTCTGGTGCACAGTGCCGTCGAACAGGTTGAATTTTGCGTAGATCGATAAAATTTCGGCTTTCAGCTGTTCCGGCTCCGGCACATGCTCCGGGGCCAGCGCGGCGGCAAGGCCGGACTCGTAAGGGGTCATCACCGGGTCGGCACGGCCCAGCACACGCCGCCAGCGTGCAGCCTGCATGGTGTACACCAGCTGATTTTTTGCCATCCACTCCTGACGGGAGAGCTTGTATTGAATCGCAAAAAAGTAATCTGCATGGGCATGGCGCAGCGCTTCCAGAACCGGGCGGCGGGGCAGCTCCAGCCGATAGGCTGCATTTTCCAGATACAGCCATGTCATGTCGTCCAGCATGGTCTGCCGCAGATCACCGTCCCATGCATCAAAGATGCTGCGGATCAGCGCGTCACCGTAATATTTATGGATGAGGCCCACGACCGTGTTCATGTAAAAATCGGTGGTGCCGTCGGTATAGCGGGCCAGAAACAGCGGCTCAAAGCCATAGGCTCCTGCAGCAGCCCAGACCTGATTGGCCGCACGCCGCTCCTGCGCGGTGTAATTCTGGGCTTCCATCAGCCAAAGAGCTTGGCGGCATCCAGTTTGGCCGGAATGCGCGCTGCGATCACATCACGGATCAGGCCCTGCTCGTAGGAGTCAAAGGCCTTGTTGGTGATGCCCATATCCAGTGCCGCGCCTGCCGGGATGCCGCGCCGGATCAGCCGCAGGGCATCCAGCATGCCGCGCAGGTCCAGCGCCTTGGTGGAAATTTCCGCACTGTCGCACTTTTTCTGCAGGTCAAGGAACAACAGTGCAAACTGGCGCACATACTTGGAAGCAAGATCGGGGAACTGCGTACGCAGCAGCTTTTCCAGATCGTCCTGCGTAATGGTGGGCATCTGGATGACCACGAAACGGGAGGTGAGGGCCTCGTTCAGCTCACGAGTGCCGGCATAACCGTAGTTCATGGTGGCAATAAAGCGGGTCTCCTCCGCCAACGGGATGCGGTCGTAGCCGGGCACATCGATGGCACGGCGGAAGTCCAGCACCGCGTGCAGCACGGCCAGCGCTTCGTTTTTGGCCATGTTGATCTCATCCAGCACACCAAAGCCGCCGCACTGGGCGCAGCGGTATACCGGGCCGGGCCGGAACACCACCTGACCGTCCGCAAAAGTGTCCATACCGATGAGGGATGCTGCATCCATGTTCACATGGAAGGAGATGTCCCATGCGGGACGGCCAAAGGCGGCGGCAAGGTTTTCGGCCAGCACGTTTTTGCCGGTGGCTTTTCCGCCTGCCAGCAGCAGGTTTTCGCCGCAGAGCAGCGCCGCCAGCGCCTGCTCCCACACCTGTTTGCCGTAGTAGGTAAAGGCAGGGGAAGGAATGCGCGGGCGCAGTGCGTCCGGCAGGGCATGGGCAGCGCGGTACTGCTGGACTGCTTCCAGCAGAGCGGGGTCTACCCCTTCCTGCTGCAGAGTTTCAAGGAGATCAGACATTTGTACAAACACCTCGATTTTGCCGGTTGTCTGGCACAAACCGGCTGTTCAGCTTTATCATAGCACAATCGTGGGGATTTGTGTAGGGGGCGGGTGGCGAAAAAATAGCAAAGAGAGGCGGCCCCAAACAGGGACCGCCTCTCTTCATGAAGAAAGAAGAAATGGAAAAACGCTTAAGTTGTGCCGGAAAACCGCGCTGGATCAGGCGTTATCCAGACCCGCCATCTGCTTGACGGCCTTCATGGCGAAGGTCAGGGTGCGGCCCATGGCCACACCAGCCATCAGGCAGGGGTAGTTGTTGGCAAAGAAGCTGCCGGACATATCACCGGTGATATACAGGCCCTCCATGGGCTGGTTGTTGTTGTCCAGCGCCTGACCCTTTTCGTTGATGGCAATGCCCTGCTCGGTGGTCAGCAGAGAGGCACCCAGCCAGCAGCCATAGAAGGGCGCAGTGCGGATGGCACTCAGGCGGTAAGCGGGCTTGCCGAAATCCTCGTCGTTCTGCTTGTCGTATAGCTCATTGTAGCGCTCTACGGTAGCAAGGAAGGTGTCCTTGGCAGCACCGGTAAAGCCCATCTTGTCGGCCAGCTCGTCCAGCGTATCGCACTTGAACAATGCACCGGCCTCAATAGCCTCGTCCATCTTACCCTGAATGTACTTCTCGCCGCCGTTGCGGGTCTGGGCAGAGCAGCCGATGGTGTGGAAACGCTTTGCGTCCTCCAGAATGTTGGCATCGCAGATCTGTGCGTAGACGCGGCCCGGCTGGTGGGCAGCAGCGTAGACGATATCGTTGTAGGGGCAGCTCTCGTTGGCAAAGCGTTCGCCGTTGCGGTTCACCTTCAGGAAGGGCTGGGTACCGGGGTTGTACTGGCGGATCTTGCCGGGGAAGGCCTTGCCGCCAAAGGCAGTGTCGCTGTCCACATAGCCGCCATCCACGCCGGGGGCAACAACGCCGCGGTCAAACAGCATGGGAGCGGCTTCCTTGTCCAGATTGGCACCGGCCCACACAGCAGCGCGGATGCCGTAGCCCTTGTCGGCGGGGGAGTAGGAGCAGGCGGTGGTCACGCTGGTGCCCAGCGGGTCCAGCTGCTCCATCATGTAGGGGTTGCCGGGGAAACCGCCGCAGGCCAGCAACACGCCCTTGTTGGCGTTGTAGCGGATAAAGTGGTCATCTTCGGTGCTCTGGGCGATGATGCCGGTAATGCGGCCCTCGCTGTTCTTTTCCAGCTTGGCCAGACTGGTCTTGAAGTCCACATCGTAGCCCAGCTCCTGAATGTACTGCAGCAGCAGCTCATTACGAGCCAGACGAGACTCGCGTTCGCTTGCCATGTAGTTGTGCTCCTGCACAGGGAAGAGGTAGTCGGTGTTGTGTTCCGCGTTCTCTGCGGGCCATGCAGCCTCGCTGCCAGAGGTGAAATCGCACACCCAGCCGTACTTGTCCTCCAGAATGCTGCGCATGAAATCGTGCATAGCGGCAGACTCGTTGATCCAGGTCTTGACGACGCGCTGGTCGCACTTGCCGGAGGCATAGCGGGAGATCTCGCTCAGCAGCTTGGCGCGGTCGGCGGGCTGCTCACCGGCAGCCTTGGCAGCAGCGGAGTCGATCGCGCCGTACCAGTGACGGGTGTCCTGTACGTTGGCATTCTGCTCAATAACGCGGAAATTCAGGCCGTTTGCAGCTGCATAGGCGGCAGCAAACATACCGCCGTTGCCTGCACCCACAATGAGAATGTCGGTGTCTACGGTCTCGGTGATGGCAGCCTCATCGATCTCAGGCTCTTTGCCCAGCCAGTCGTTTGCGTCGCCTGTGGGCAGCTGCACGCTGGACACCACAGCCTCACCCTTTGCCTGTGCGTAGCAGCTCTTGGCAGCTTTCATCACGGCGTCGGAGGTGATGGTAGAGCCGGAAACGCCGTCGATTTCGGCAGAACCGGCAGAAAGCAGCTGCTCACGCAGCTCATCGGCAGCGGCAGCGCCGAAGGAAGCGGTCTCACCGGAGGTGTCCACCACCACGTCGGTGACAGCACTGTCGGAGAAGGTCATGGTGACCTTGACGGTGGAGGAGATGCCCTCGGCGGTGCCCTCGTAGGTGCCGGGAATGTACTGACCGGCAGCACCGGAGGCAGTGGAGCTGGAGGCGGAATTGCAGGCAGCCAGTGCGCCGGCAGTGACACCGCTCATGGCGGCGGCAGCAGCGATCTTCAGAAAGCCCTTGCGGGAGATCTTATTCATAGGTACGCTCTCTTTCTCTTTTCTCTTCTTGTTTTCTTCTCATCACGCAGCAAGGTAAAAACCACTTTGCTGAATCTTTAACAATTGTATCGTAGAGCGGCACACTTTACAATTCAAATTTGTTATATTATAATTTAGCAAACCCTAATGTAAGAAGGTGAGGACGCACAGATGAACCAGAGTGCACTGGAAGGATTTGTGAAGATCGTAGAGATGGACAGTTTTTCGGCAGCAGCAGAGGCACTGTATCTTTCGCAGTCGGCGCTTTCGCAGCAGATCCGCACGCTGGAAGGGCAACTGCAGTTTGAACTGTTCCAGCATGTACCGCGCCGGGTGATCCTGACCCCGGCAGGCCGGGACTTTTACCCCAAGGCAAAGCAGTTGACGGCCTTATATCAGGAGGCAGTGCGCCATGCCCGTGCGGTACAGCAGCAGGAAAATCCGCCGGAACGGCATCTGGTCATTGCATGGAGCCATGAGGCGATGCGGATGTTCGGGTACGACCTGTTTTCTCTGACGAACGAGCTGTGTCTGCAATACACGTCTATTATGATGCAGTGCGCCAGTCGCAGCGAGGTCTGGCGCAGTCTGAAAAAAGGGGACGCGGACCTTTCTTTCCAGTTGGAAAGTGCGGAATTTTACGCGCAGGGGTTCACTTTCATCCCGCTGCTTTATGTGCCGGAGCTGTGCATTCCCATCCACCCGCCCGCCGATATGCCGGTGGGCAGGCTGAGTCTGGAGCAGGCGCTGCAATACCGCTGGCTGCCCGTCAAAGAGATGTACCAGACCGTCTACGAGACCAGCCTGCTGCAGGAGGGGCTGGAGCGCGGAGTGAACTTTACGCCGGTGGGCGGCATCCGCAGCGCATCCTATGGGGATCCTGCGCTCAAGATGGTTCCTGCAGTCTATTACCGCAGACCGGATCTCAGCTTTGCGCGGGTGCTGGACTGGGGCAGGGGACACCGGTTCGGCATCGTGCTGGGACAAAAGCGCGGGGACCCGTTGGTGATGGCCTATGTCCGCGCTTTGCAGCAGCTGCTGCCGTCCCTCTCGGAAAAGCTGTTCGGCCTGAAGCTGGAAGCGATTTAGGAATAAAAAAGAAACACCGCCCGGCGGTTCTCAGTTCGGAGAACTGCCGGGCGGTATTGATAAGGGAATCATTCAAAAAGGGAAAAGTTCTTTACTCCACCACGTCCTCGAACTGGCTGTTGTACAGGTCGGCGTAGAAGCCGCCTGCTTCGATCAGCTGGTCGTGGGTGCCCTGCTCCACAATGTCGCCATCTCGCATCACAAGGATGAGGTCGGCGTCCCGGATGGTGGAAAGACGGTGTGCAATCACAAAGCTGGTGCGGCCCTCCATCAGGCGGTCCATGGCGGTCTGGATGCGCTGCTCGGTACGGGTATCCACACTGCTGGTGGCCTCGTCCAAAATCAGGATGCGGTTATCTGCCAGAATGGTGCGGGCGATGGTGAGCAGCTGCTTCTGGCCCTGACTCACGTTGGAAGCGTCTTCGTTCAGCTCCATCTGGTAGCCGCCGGGCAGGGTGCGGATGAAGTGGTCAGCGTTGGCAGCCTTGGCTGCGGCGATCACTTCTTCGTCGGTAGCATCCAGACGGCCATAGCGGATGTTCTCCATGATGGTGCCCTTGAACAGCCATGTGTCCTGCAGCACCATGCCGAAGCCCTCGCGCAGAGCGCTGCGGTCAAAGTCACGCACATCGTGGCCATTCAGGGTGATGGAACCGGAATCCACATCATAGAAGCGCATGAGCAGCTTGACCATGGTAGTTTTGCCCGCGCCGGTAGGGCCGACGATGGCCACCTTCTGGCCGGGCTTGACCTCGCAGCTGAAATCGTGGATGACGGTCTTGTCCGGGGTATAGCCGAAGCGGACATGGCTGAATGTCACCTGACCGTTGATGCAGCCGGGGTCGGCCCGGCGGGCCGGGTCTGCCTGCTGATCCTCTTCCGGCTCGTTCAGAAACTCGAACACCCGCTCAGCGGCAGCGGCCATGCTCTGCAGCATGTTGGACACCTGAGAAAGCTGCTGGATGGGCTGGGTGAAGTTCTTGACGTACTGGATGAAGGCCTGAATGTCACCGATGGTAATGGTGCCGTTTGCCGCAAAAATGCTGCCCACGATGGCCACTGCCACGTAGCCCAGATTGCCCACAAAGTTCATAATGGGCATCATCAGGCCGGAGAGGAACTGGCTCTTCCATGCGGATTCGTACAACTTATCGTTGGCGGCGTTGAAGTCGTTCAGCACCACGGCCTCGCGGTTGAAGGCTTTGACCACGTTGTGGCCGGAGTAGACTTCTTCCACCTGACCGTTCACAACGCCCAGAATGGCCTGCTGTGCCTTGAAGTATTTCTGGCTGAACTTGACCACGATGAGCACCAGCACCAGCGAGACCGGCAGGATCAGCAGGGCGATCAGGGTCATCTTCGGGCTGATGGACAGCATCATGACCAGCACGCCGATCATGGTGGTCACACTGGTGATGAGCTGGGTGATGCTCTGGTTCAGGCTCTGGCCCAGCGTGTCCACATCGTTGGTGATGCGGGACAGCACCTCGCCCACGGTGCGCTTTTCAAAGTAGGCAAGGGGCAGGCGGTTGATCTTTTCGCTGATCTGCTTGCGGAAGTCGTAGCAGACTTTCTGGGAAAGGCCGGTCATGAGCCAGCCCTGAATAAAGCTGAAGGCGCTGCTCAGCAGGTACATGCCCAGCAAAAACAGCAGGATGCGGCCGATATACACAAAGTCGATGCTGCCGGTGCCGCGCAGCTTGGCGATCCAGCCGGTGGCAAGAGCCGTGGTGGCCTTTGCCAGCACCTTAGGGCCTGCAATATTGAAGATGGTAGAAAGAATGGCAAATACAATGGCGGTAACGAGCGAAAGGCGGTAGCGGCCAAGGTTGCGCACAAGCTGCAGCAGGGTGCCCTTGAAGTCCTTGGCGCGTTCGGTCGTCATGCGTCCGGGTCTTGGCATATCACTCACCCTCCTTTTCGGTATTCAGAGATTTGAGGTCCAGCTCCTTCTGGCTCAGCTGGCTGCGGGCGATCTCCTGATACTCCGGGCAGGAAGCCATCAGCTGGGCATGGGTGCCCTTGCCCACCAGGCGGCCTTCGTCCAGCACCAGGATCTGGTTTGCGTGCAGCACAGTGGAGATGCGCTGTGCCACAATGATAACGGTAGCGTTATCGGTCTGGGCTTTCAGTGCACGGCGCAGGGCAACATCGGTCTTAAAGTCGAGGGCAGAAAAGCTGTCGTCGAACAGATAAATTTTGGGGTCCTTGGCAATGGCGCGTGCAATGGAAAGGCGCTGCTTCTGGCCGCCGGACACATTGGAGCCGCCCTGTGCAATGGGGCTTTGGTAGCCCTCGGGCTTTGCGTCGATGAACTCGGTGGCCTGCGCAATGGCAGCAGCCTTTTTCACATCGGCATCGGTGATGTGCTCCCCGCCGAACTTCAGGTTCGAGTCGATGGTGCCGCTGAACAGCACGCCCTTCTGGGGCACATAGCCCAGCAGGTCG
>ERZ773242.1204-NODE-1204-length-26050-cov-6.138334_pt1 | contig 26050 bp, 38 predicted proteins | sample MGYA00511077_ERZ773242 | MGnify/ENA primary metagenome ERZ773242 (study PRJEB29015, sample SAMEA2737754) | human gut metagenome | biome: human gut; feature: human-associated habitat; material: faeces | place: China | collected 2012 ... | reverse complement strand
ACTTGCATGTGTTAAGCACGCCGCCAGCGTTCGTCCTGAGCCAGGATCAAACTCTCTATAAATCGTATCAACACAGCGTCTCCGCTGAGCTAATCTCGTTACAGAGCTATTTGTCATAGCTTCAAAAACTTTTTATACTTAGCTTCGCAGGTAATTGACTTAACCCTGCTCCACCAAGTTTCGTCGCACATTTTCATGTGCTCCCGTCTGGTGCTTTTGTTCGTTCATTGTTTAATTTACAAGATACACGCCCGCTTCTGCGGAACATTCATTACTTTACCACAAACGCTTTACATTGTCAAGAACTTTTTTCAAGGTTTTTGACTTTTTATCGAAAGCCTTTATGGTTACCGCCCTTGCGGACAGCTTATTTAGGATACCACTCACGAGGGCGTTTGTCAAGAACTTTTTTCGGCTCTTTTCAAACTTTTTCGCTTCGGTCCCCCGCCGCTCACCTCCCGGCGAACAGCTTGTTTACTTTACCACACTCCCCTCCCCTTGTCAACGACTTTTTTCCTTATTTTCAACTTTTTTCAACGCTTTGTAATCCCTGTCAAAATCTGGGCTTATATCTCCCCTGCCATCGTACACTTTTCCTTCCCTTGACATTTATGATACACTATTCCTATATTGGACGAATGTTGGACAGGGTTCGGCATGGGGTGGACAGTCCAAAAGCGTTCTGTTTCTGTCCGATTCCCTCCACCCCGCAGAAGTTTCTCTCACCAGCGTTTTCAGCCGGAGTGTGCGCCATAGGTGGACACGATATCTATTTCGTTTTGACCGATTCATCCTCCTCCTGCGGATCCACGATGCCCTATCATGATATCTCTATGATATCCTTATTCCATGTAGCTTACCCGCTGCTTTGTTTGCATCCCTTTTTTGTTCTCCATTCATCCTGACACCTATTTCCCATCCCCCCATTATAATAATGTGAGGTATCCTATGAACGATTCTTTTGCCGGCGTGCTGCCATGGCTCCTCTGGGGCGGGCGCATCGCTCTGTCCGCCGTGGCGGTTCTGCTTTTGATCCGCTGCGGGCGTGCCTTACTCTCCGGAGGGAAACAGGAGAGCTGGGGCTTTCTCAGTCTCTCCAACGGCGCACGCTATCCGCTGTACCACTGGGAGAACATGATCGGCCGGGCCAGGCAGGCGGATATTCGCATCAATTTCCCATCCGTCTCCCGCAGCCACGCCGCCCTGTGCCGGGACAGCGAGGGCATCTGGCGCATCTACCCCATCCGCACCGGCGGCACCCTGCTCAACGGCACGGTGGTGGAGCGCCCCACCGCCCTGAATCCCGGCGACGCCCTCTCCATGGGCGGGGTGGATATCTACTTCTTCCCCGACCAGAAGCAGGCCCGTCGGCCGGTCCGCACCGCCGCCTCCCCCGGGACGCTGTGGCTGCTGACCCTGTTTCAGGTGCTGATGTTCCTGCAATTTCTCCCCGTTCTGACGGCCGGAGCCTCGCTACCGGTGTGCATCGGCTTCGGTGGGCTGGTGCTGCTGTCGTGGGTCTTTTGCTCCCTGCGCCGCACCGGCTCCCGTGGGCTGGAGGTTCTGGCGCTGCTGCTGACCACCGTGGGCTTCGCCGTCACCGCCGCTTATGACTCCCACTCCTTATATAAACAGCTGGCCGCCGTGGTGCTGGGTATGGGGATATATCTGCTGATGGATCGGGTCTTGCAGAGTCTGCCGCTGGCGTTGAAGCTCCGGTGGCCGCTGGTAGCCGCCGCATCAGCGCTGCTGGCCTTCAACGTACTGTTTGGGCAGCGCATCTTCGGCGCCAAGAACTGGATCGCCATAGGCCCTATTACCTTCCAGCCCTCGGAGTTGGTGAAAATCGTATTCATTCTGGCAGGGGCCGCCACGTTAGACCGCCTGTTTGCCAAGCGGAACCTCATTTTCACCATTCTCTTCTCCGCCTACTGCGTGGGGTGTCTGGCCCTGATGAGCGACTTTGGCACGGCGCTGATCTTCTTCGTGGCATTTCTGTGCATTGCCTTTCTCCGCACCGGCGACCTGCCCTCCATCGTAATGATCACCGCCGCCGCAGGCTTTGCCGGGGGCATCGTCCTGCGCTTCAAGCCCTATGTGCTGGCCCGGTTTGCCGTCTGGCGGCACGCCTGGGAGTACGCTCAGGAGGAGGGCTATCAGCAGACCCGTACCATGTCCGCCGTGGCCTCCGGCGGGCTCTTCGGCGCAGGGCCGGAGGAGGCGTGGCTGAAATACGTAGGCGCCGCCAACACGGATCTGGTGTTCGGCGTGGTGTCCGAGGAGTTCGGCCTGCTGCTGGCCCTGTGTGCTGCAGCCGCCGTGATCCTGCTGGGCATTTACGCCCTGCGGGCCGCCGGGCGCTCCCGCTCCAGCTTTTACGCCATCGCCGCCTGCGCCACCGCTGCCATGCTGGTGTTCCAGACCACCCTCAACGTGCTGGGTTCCGTGGACCTGCTGCCCCTGACCGGCGTCACCTTCCCCTTCGTCTCCATGGGCGGCTCCAGTATGCTGTCCTGCTGGGGGCTGCTGGCCTATTTGCAGGCGGCAGCGCCGCCGCCCGTATCCGCCAAGGCAGCCCCCAAGGCTCCGGCTCCCGCCGTCAAGCCGCCGCAGGCCACCGGTTTTCTGGATGAACTGGGAGTCGCCACGGACGACATCTTCGGAAAGGAGGATGCCCGATGAAGCAAGTGAAATTCCGCTCCGTCCTGCTCCTGCTGCTGATCGTACTGCTGGGGCTGGGGCTGTCGCTGTTCTGCCTGCGCTACACCTTCCGGGGGGAGGCGTGGGCCGCCTTCTCCGCCAACGGTCATGCCTACACCGACGGCGTGGTCCGCACCGGTCAGGTGCTGGACCGCAACGGCACCGTTCTCTATGACGGCCCCTCCGGCGTCTATCACGAGGACAGCGCCCTGCGGCAGGCCACCCTCCACGCCGTGGGAGATCAGCTGGGGAACATCTCCGCCTCGGCACTGGAGGCGTTCCAGTCCCGGCTCATCGGCTTTGACCCCCTCACCGGCACCCTCTCCGGCGGTCACAAGGTGTATCTCACCATAGATGCCGACCTCAGCCGAACGGCGTGGGAGGCGCTGGACGGCCGCAAGGGCGTGGCCGCCGTGTACAACTATCAGACCGGCGATATTCTCTGCATGGTCTCCAACCCCTCCTTCGACCCCGCCGACCCGCCGGAGATCAGCGACAACGACAGCGACTATGAGGGTGTGTATCTGAACCGGCTCCTGTCCGGTCTGTACACCCCCGGCTCCGTGTTCAAGGTGGTCACCACCGCTGCGGCGCTGGAGCAGCTGCCCGGCGTGGAGGAGCGCACCTTCACCTGCAACGGCAGCGTCACCATCGGGGATCAGGTCATCACCTGCCCCTACGCCCACGGAGAGATGGATCTCTCCGACGCCTTCGCCCGCTCCTGCAACGGGGTGTATGCCCAGCTGGCGGTGGAGCTGGGGGCCGACGTTTTGCAGGACTACGCCCGGCAGGCGGGGCTGCTGGAGGGCTTCTCCGTCAGCGGTATCCCCACGGTCTCCGGGCTGTTCACCGCCGGGAGCGGCGGCGATCTGGGCTGGTCCGGCGTGGGGCAGTATGAGGACATGGTGAACCCCTGCGCCATGCTGGCGCTGATGGGCTCCATTGCCTCTGACGACAGGGCCGCCACGCCCCGGCTCCTGTACCGGGAGACCGGCGTACTGGGGCTGCCCGCCGCCATTCCCGCCAAGGAAAAGCGGGCCGCCGTGTTCACCGCCGAGACCCGCCAGACCCTGCGGGACATGATGGCCCACAACGTACAGGAGACCTACGGGCAGTCCCGGTTCGGGGATCTGGCGGTCTGCGCCAAGTCCGGCACGGCGGAGGTCAGCGACGGTGCTCCTCATGCGTGGTTCGTGGGCTTCGTGGACGACAACACCCTGCCGCTGGCCTTTGTGGTGGTGGTGGAGCACGGCGGCAGCGGCTCCGACGTGGCCGGCTCCGTCGCCGCCCAGCTGCTGGAGCAGGCACAGAGTTAAAAAATATCCGCTTCCGGTGTAGTGGAAGCGGATATTTTTACAGGTATTTCACCAGCTGCTCCATGGGCTTGCGTTCCGTGTGCAGCCGGGCGGGATGGGCTCCCTCGGCGGGATAGCCCAGCGGCAGCATGGCGATGGGGACAAGGCCCGCCATCTCCGGGAAGGCCGCCGTCAGCTTCTCCGGATCGAACATCCCCACATAGGTGGTGCCAAGGCCCAGATCCGCCGCCTGCAGCATCATCTGGGTCACGGCGATGGTGGCGTCGATCTCGCCGTGGTTTTTCCCGTCATCCTCCCGGTCCCAAGCCGCCGCCGGGTCATAGGCCACCGCCAGCAGCACCGGCGGATGGAAGTGGCAGCCCATGCAGGCGTCCGCCTTCTCCATGGCCTCCGGGCTTTGCAGCACGAAGATGCGCTGGGGCTGGTTGTTATGGGCGGTGGGGGCGTTGCGTCCCGCCTCCAGTACCTGCTGCAGCAGGGCATCCTCCACCGGCCGGTCACTGAACTTACGCAGGGAGTACCGCTGCGCCGACAGCTCCGCAAAATTCATATCCATTCCTGCCTTTCTTCTGATAGTGGCTTTATTATACCATGTCCCGTCGGCGGTGACCAGAAAAATTTTCTGCCGGGGCTTGACAAGTGTGTGCCGGACGCATATAATACTCCACAACAAGAACACAGCGCAAACCTGTGAGAAAGAGAAGTAGTCGGTGCGGCAATTCCTTCAGAGAGCTCCGGATGGTGGGATCGGGGCGGTGAGCGGCCGGTGAATGGACTTTTGAGGGCGGACCGAACGGCGCAGGCCAAGTAGGGACCGACGGGAGCCCCACCCGTTACCCACCGGGGTGCGTATGATGGTACGCAGAAGCGAGCGGACGCCGTTTGGTGTCAATTTGGGTGGTATCGCAGAAGCAATGGCTTTTGTCCCATGTGGGACGAAGGCCGTTTTTTTATTTTCCGCAGGCCCCGGCACGGCCACGGGATCATCTGCCGCCTGAGATCATTTTTAGGAGGATACCCGTATGAAAAAGAAGAGTCTGATGAAGTCCCTGACGGCGCTGGTGCTGTCCGTGCTGATGGTGCTGAGCCTGGCCGCCTGCGGCGCCAAGCCCTCCGATGGCGGTAAGAATGGGGATAAGGACGGCTATACCGTGGCCATCATCAAGCAGATGGATCATGCCTCGCTGGATGAGATCGCCGATGCCATCGCCGCCCGGCTGGACGCCATCGCTCAGGAGCAGAGCGTCTCCATCCACTATACCATCACCTCCGGGCAGGGGGATCAGTCGGTGCTGAAGCAGCTGGCGGATCAGGCCGTGGCCGATCAGGTGGATGCCATCATTCCCATCGCCACCACCGCCGCTCAGGTGTCCGCCGTGGCGGCTGAGGACAGCCGGACGCCGGTGGTGTATGCCGCCATCTCTGATCCCGATACCGCCAAGCTCACCGGCATCGACTATGTTACCGGCACCAGCGATGCGCTGAATACCGAGTACATTCTGGACATGATGCTGGCACAGGATCCCGGCGTCTCCAAGGTGGGGCTGCTGTACTCCCTGTCCGAGCCCAACTCCACCAAGCCCATTGCCGAGGCCAAGGCGTATCTGGAGCAGCACGGCATTACCTGTGTGGAGCAGACCGCCAACACCAACGACGAGGTGGTGGCCGCTGCCGCCGCCCTGATCTCCGCCAAGGTGGACGCCGTGTTCACCCCCACCGATAATGTTATCATGGCCGCCGAGCTGGCCATTGCCGACGATCTGGCCAAGTCCGGTATCCCCCACTATACCGGGGCTGACTCCTTTGTCCGCAACGGTGCCTTCGCCACCTGTGGCGTCAACTACACCGAGCTGGGCGCACGCACTGCCACGCTGGCCTATCAGGCCATGACGCAGGGCATGGACGGGATGGAGGACTACTACCGGATGGACGGCGGCATCATCACCGTCAACACCGACACCGCCGCCGTGCTGAAGGCCGACTACTCCGTGTTTTCTCAGATGGCCCAGCTGGTGGAGGTCACCACCACCAAGGACTGATGCTTTCCGACTGACCTACCGAAAGGAGCCGAATCATGCTGCTTGTCATACAAACCGCACTGGAGCTGGGCTTTCTCTATGCGCCGGTGGCGCTGGCGCTGTTCCTGAGCTTCCGGGTGCTGGACATTGCCGATCTCACCACCGACGGCTGCTTCGTGCTGGGGGCCGCCGTGTCCGTGACCCTTACCGCCGCCGGGCATCCCCTGCTGGCCGTTCCGGCGGCCATGCTGGCGGGGGCGTGCGCCGGGTTCATCACCGCCTTCCTCCAGACCCGGCTGTCGGTGCCTTCCATTCTGGCGGGCATCGTCACCAATACGGGGCTTTACACCATCAACCTCATGGCCATGGGCTGGCGCTCCAACGAGAGCCTGTTGGGCAGCGACACCGTTTTTACCCTGCTGCGCTCCACCGGGTTGGGCGGTGACTGGTATGAGCTGGTGCTGGCCGCAGCAGTGACGCTCCTGTGCGCCGGGCTGCTGGCCCTGTTTCTGGGAACCCGGCTGGGACTTTCCATCCGGGCCACCGGTGACAACCCCGATATGGTCCGGGCCTCGTCACTGGACCCCACCTTTACCGTCACCGTGGGGCTGTGCCTGTCCAATGCGCTGACGGCTCTGTCCGGCGCCATGGTGGGACAGTATCAGAAAACCGTGGACATCAACTCCGGCACCGGCATCGTGGTCATCGGGCTTGCGTGTCTCATCATCGGCGAGACCGTCTTGGGCCGCCGCACGGTGTATAAGGGAATTCTGGCGGCGCTGGTGGGCTCCGTGGTCTACCGTTTTATCTATGCCGTGGTGTTTTACACCAAGGTGGTACCGGTGGAGTGCCTGAAGCTGCTCACCGCCGTCATTGTGGCGCTGGCCATTGCCGCCCCCGGTCTGCGGCGCTGGGCCGCTTTCCAGAAGCAGAAGCATAACCGAAAGGAGGCCGCCTGATATGCTGGACATCACTGCCATTTCCAAGACCTTCCACCCCGGCACGCCCAATGCCCGGCAGGCTCTGCGGCAGCTCTCCCTGCATCTGGAGGACGGGGAGTTCGCCACCATCGTAGGCTCCAACGGCGCCGGAAAGTCCACCCTGTTTGGAGCCATCGCCGGGAGCTTTTACACCGACGAGGGGCGTATCCTGCTGGACGGTACGGATCTGACCTTCCAGCCGGAGCACCGGCGCAGCCGGGTCATTGGGCGGCTGTTTCAGGACCCCATGCGGGGGACCGCTCCCCACATGACCATCGAGGAGAATCTGGCGCTGGCCTATCTGCGGGCCTCTCACGGAAGTCCCTTCCGCCGCATCACAGCCAAGGACCGGGAGCGGTTCCGCAGCCAGCTGGCCCAGCTGGACATGGGGCTGGAGGAGCGGATGCGCCAGCCGGTAGGGCTGCTGTCCGGCGGTCAGCGGCAGGCGCTGACGCTGCTGATGGCCACCATGGTGCCGCCGAAGCTGCTGCTGCTGGACGAGCACACGGCGGCACTGGACCCCGCCACGGCGGACAAGGTGCTGGAGCTGACCCGGCGCATCGTGGCGGAGCACCGCATCACCTGTCTGATGGTGACCCACAACATGGCACAGGCCCTGTCTCTGGGCAACCGCACCCTGATGATGGCGGAGGGCTCCATTGTACTGGATGTCTCCGGGGCAGAGCGGGAGGGGCTCACGGTCAGCGACCTGCTGGAGCGCTTCCGCAGCGGCGCAGGCCATGCGCTGGATAATGACCGGATCCTGCTTGCGTGAGGGGATGTTTTGATTTGTCTGCGGGGGTGCTTTCGATGGAATGTGCCTCCGGCGGGTAGCTTTTCCCACCAGCTGGAAAAGTGGGCAAAAGAGCCGTTTGAAACCGATGGTTTCAAAACTTCCTTTGCTCTCAACAGTTGCGTTCGCTATGGGCTGTAAAGGGAATTGACTCTGCAACAGACCCGCTGCCGCTCCCACTCAGGTGAAGGGGCGTGTGGGTCTATCGCTGGGAAATGACAGGCTATCTCTATGGTGATAGCCTTCAGCTGTCATGATACGTCTCGCTTTTGTTGTCTCCGGCGGGTAACTTTCTGCCAATAGCGGCAGAAAGTCACCCGCCGGAGGCAAAACAATGCACATAAAAGATTGAAAGTCAGCACAAGGCCCCCGGACGGGAGGAATTTTCACTCCTTCTGTCCGGGGGTCTTTTGGGCAAGCGATCCAAGGCTGCCGCACTTAAAACCGCCTCTTACAGCTGCCCCTTATGACGGCCGCCATATATCATACACATATAATTATAATGCTCTCCGCACGGCAGCTGATCTCCGACTTATGCTTCACTGCTCCAGACGGTGCATGGCCCCGGCAGTCAGCAGCGCTGCGCCCAGGGGCAGGACGTCCTCGTTGAACACCACCTTCGGATTGTGCATGGGCTGGCCGTAGCGGGGGTTCTCCTGAGGTACCCCCGCCCCCAGCAGCAGGTAGGCGCAGGGCAATTCGTAGGTGTAGGAGGCGAAATCCTCGGAACCCATACCACCCTCCTTCAGCCGGTAGACCTTTTCCCGGCCCAGCAGTGTTTCCGCCAGCGTCGCCATATCCTCCACCAGAGCCGGATCGTTTTGCAGCGGCGGGGCCGAGGCCAGCTCCTCCATCTGCGCGCTGCCCCGGAAGGCCGAGGCGATCCCCTCCGACAGCTGGCGGATGCGCTCCATGATCCGGGCCGTCACCGCCCGGTCAAAGGTACGGACCGTCCCCTCCAGCACCGCCTCATCGGGGATGATGTTGGGAGCCTGTCCCGCCTGAAACCGACCCACCGTCACCACTGCCGGGGTCTTGGCGGGAAGCTCCCGGCCGGTGATCTCCTGCAGGGCCAGCCAGATCTGGGCGGCGATGCCGATGGGGTCCACGCCCGTCTCCGGCATGGCCCCGTGGCACCCCTTTCCCCGCACCGTGATGCGGAACAGGGTGCAGCCCGCCATGAAGGTCCCGCTGCCGCACAGCACCGTCCCGGAGGGGGTGCCGGAGTGGACGTGGAGGGCCAGCGCCTCGCTGGGGGCCGGAGCTTGCAGGACTCCTGCCGCCAGCATGGCCTTGGCGCCGGTGAAGCCCTCCTCGTCCGGCTGGAACACCAGCTTCACCGTGCCGGTAAGTTCCTGTCGGTGCCGCATCAGCAGTTGGGCCGCCCCCAGCAGCATGGCAGTGTGCATATCGTGGCCGCAGGCGTGCATACAGCCGTTTTCCGATTGGAAGGGCAGGCCCGACTGCTCCTGTCCCCGGAGGGCATCCATGTCCGCCCGCAGCAGGATGCAGCGTCCGGTGTCAGTTCCGGTGACAGTGGCGGTCAGGCCGCCGCCCAACTCCTGCGGATGGTATCCCATCTCCGTCAGCCGCCCCTTGACATAGGCCACCGTCTCCGGCAGAACCGCCCCGGCCTCCGGGTTCCGGTGCAGGCGGCGACGATCCGCCGTCAGCTGAGGCTGCATGGTCTGCGCCTCCCGGCGTAGTTCCTGAATATCCATGGTATTCGCTCCTTTTGCTGTTGGTTTTTTTATGATTATACACGCTGCGGTGGGAGAAATCTTGCATATTTTGGAAACAACAGCGCCGGAAGCAAATATTTTTTCCGGAGTCCCTTGACATCTTCTTCCGCCGGTGGTATAGTACTACCAACCTACCGAATTAGTAGTATTATCAAAAACGATCATCGGCCCCTGCCGCATGGAAAGGAAGCGCTGTTATGTCCCGCATTTATCCCTCTGCCGATCAGCTCATCGGCCACACTCCCCTGCTGGAGCTGACCCATCTGGAGAAGAAGTACGGTCTGAAGGCTCGTCTGCTGGGCAAGCTGGAGTATCTCAACCCCGCCGGCTCCGTGAAGGACCGTATCGCCCGTGCCATGATCGATGACGCAGAGGCGAAGGGCCTGCTGAAGCCCGGCAGCGTTATCATCGAGCCTACTTCCGGTAATACCGGCATCGGTCTGGCCTCCGTGGCCGCCGCCCGTGGCTATCGGGTCATCATCGTCATGCCGGAGACCATGAGCGTGGAGCGCCGCCAGCTGATGAAGGCCTACGGCGCCGAGCTGGTGCTGACGGAGGGCTCCAAGGGCATGAGCGGCGCCATTGCCAAGGCGGAGGAGCTGGCCCGTGAGATCCCCGGTGGCTTTGTCCCCGGTCAATTTGTCAATGCCGCCAATCCCAAGGCGCACTTCGAGACCACCGGCCCGGAGATCTATGAGGATACCGACGGCAAGGTGGACTACTTCGTGGCCGGTGTCGGCACCGGCGGCACCATCACCGGTGTGGGGCAGTATCTGAAGTCCCGGAACCCGGAGGTGAAGGTGGTGGCCGTGGAGCCCAAGAGTTCCGCCGTTCTCTCCACCGGCGTGGCCGGCGCCCACAAGATCCAGGGCATCGGCGCAGGCTTCGTGCCGCAGGTGCTGGATACCAGAGTCTATGACGAGATCATCCCTGTGGAGAACGACGACGCCTTTGCTTTGGGCAAGGAGATGGGCCGCAGCGAAGGCGTGCTGGTGGGCATCTCCTCCGGCGCTGCGCTGTGGGCCGCCATTGAGATCGCCAAGCAGCCCGGCAGCGAGGGCAAGACCATCGTGGTGCTGCTGCCGGATACCGGCGACCGTTATCTCTCCACACCGCTGTTTGCCGACTGAGGCTCTTCCTTTGCTATGTTCTTTTTCCCTTCCTTTTACTCTTTTTTACCCCTCTCTCTGCCCGAAAGGGCAAGGGGCAAAGACCCGGTATCCTGTCGATACCGGGTCTTTGCTCTGTTCTTTTCCGGTGGTGCTTACAGGCCCAGCAGCTTCGCCTTCAGCACGGCGGCCACGGTCTTGCCGTCCTCGATCTCGCCGGAGAGGCACCGTGCCAGCAGCGTATCGAAGGGGAGGCGCCGCACCTGCAAAAATTCGTCGGCGTCGGGGTGAGTCTCCCCAAAGGTCAGGTCACGGGCCAGATACAGGTGCAGCACCTCGCCGTAGCAGCCGGGAGAAGGCAGAACGGCCCCCAGCGGCTGCCAGTGAGTGGCCTCGGCGCCGGTCTCCTCCCTCAGTTCCCGCCGGGCCGTAGTCAGCGGGTCCTCGCCGGGCTCCCGCTTTCCGGCGGGGATCTCCAGCAGCGTCCGGCCAAACACATAGCGGTACTGCTCCACCAGCACGGCGCAGTCCTCGTCATCCAGCGCCAAGATCCCCACGCCGCCGGGGTGGCGTACCACCTCCCGTGTGGAGGTATTGCCATTGGGCAGGGACACGGTATCCACCTGCACGTCGATGATGCGGCCATGGTAGATCTCCCGGCGGGAGAGCAGCTGTTCGGTCAGGTTCATAGCGATATCCTCCTTGCGTTCTTTCTGCAGTATACCACGACAGAGGCTGTGTGCCAAGAGGGCTTCTCTATCAGCAGTGTGGCGCATATTTCGGGCTTGTAATCAGCGGCGGAACGTGGTATACTATATGCCACACTTCAGGAAAGGAGCGCTTCCCATGGAAAAGCGTGGCATTAAGATCGCTGCACAGAACCGCAAGGCGTACCACGACTACTTCGTGGAGGAGCGCTATGAGGCGGGCATCGAGCTGGCCGGAACGGAGGTCAAGTCCATCCGGGGCGGGCGGGTGAATCTGAAGGATTCCTACTGCGTGGCCAAGGACGGTGAGCTGTTCGCCCTGAGTATGCACATCTCCCCCTATGAGCAGGGCAACATCTTCAACAAGGATCCGGATCGGCCCAAGCGGCTGCTGATGCACAAGCGGGAGATCCGCAAGCTCCATGACCTGCAAAAGCAGGACGGGTATGCCCTGATCCCTCTGAGCCTGTATTTCAAGGACAGTCGGGTAAAGGTGGAGCTGGGGCTGTGCAAGGGTAAGAAAAACTACGACAAGCGGGACGCCATCGCCAAGCGGGATGCAAAGCGGGAGATGGACCGTGCCATGCGGGAAAAGAACCGCTGACGCCTGATAAGAGAAGGAGAACGGATATGAGCAATCCTATTGTGACCATCGAAATGGAAAACGGCAAGAAGATCGTGGCGGAGCTATACCCCGACATCGCTCCTCAGAGCGTGCGGAATTTTATCTCCCTCGCCAACGCCGGTTTTTATAACGGCCTGATCTTCCATCGCTGCATCTACGGCTTCATGATCCAGGGCGGCTGCCCCGACGGCACCGGTATGGGCGGCCCCGGCTACTGTATCAAGGGTGAGTTCGAGGCCAACGGCATCCGCAACGACCTGCGCCACACCCGTGGTGTGCTGAGCATGGCCCGTGCGCAGGATATGGACTCCGCCGGCAGCCAGTTCTTCATCATGCACAAGGACTCCCCCCATCTGGATGGACAGTACGCTGCCTTCGGCATGGTCATCGACGGTATGGACGTGGTGGATGAGATCGCCTCCCAGCCCCGGAATATGCTGACCAACAAGCCCAAGAAGCCGCAGGTGATGAAGTCCGTCACCGTGGATACCCAAGGTGTGGAGTACCCGGAGCCGGAGAAGCTGCCGGACCCCTTCCACAGCTAAGGAAATAACCGTCCGGGTGGGGGCGACCTCACCCGGAACGGTAGAAATATACAGTCTTTTCCCATACTTCGATACGGGGCTGCACCGGTTTCGACGGGGGTGTGGAGGCTGGATAAGCGGGCGGCGGCGCCTGACCGCCATAAAACGGGCAACTTAAAAATTAACTGACAACAATCGTATTGCTGTCGCTGCCTAACTAAAGGCAGCCGTCTGAACCGGAGAGGCCACAGGCCGGGGAAGGCGTCGTTGATGTGGCGGACGTGCGGCGGGTAAGAGTTGCCCCGCCCATGCATCATGACTCTACCAACCGGCAAAGTCCGTCAGGTGTCTTTGCCGCGCGGGAATGTTGAATCCTGACTGCGCCCGGAGAATATCTTGTCAAAGCACTTTCGGACAGGGGTTCGACTCCCCTCAGCTCCACCAAAACGAAATCCCTGAAACCGCAATGGTTTCAGGGATTTTTCTTTTGGCAGCAACGGTTTGACGGATTCGGAATGATAGAATGTATGACGCTATTTTGGTGGGCGTGTGCATTATTTTTACGAAAAATGCACACGGAAATGCACATGAAAACCGGACTACTTGTCCGGTGAGATCAGATCGTCGAGGGCAGATTCGATGGCGGCGTCATAGGTACGCTCGCTCTCTTTGAAAATATGCTGGTAGGTTGTCTTGAGCATATTGTTGGTGGCGTGACCCATACGCTTGATGCTGTATTTATCCGGGATATGCGCTTCAAGCATGACGGAGGCATTGACGTGGCGCAGATCGTGGAAGCGATAGTGCGGGACACCGGCTTTTTCGCAGACGCGTGAGAAGCCGCAATAGATGGCGTGGCCGGTCAGGGTGGTGATATGCTCATCGGTCTGCGGGGTACGGGCGAGCAGATCGCGCAGGTAGGCGGGGAGGTGCACCCGGCGGGCGCCGCTATAGCTCTTCGGCCCCTTCTCGGCGGCGCCGTTTTCGCCCTCGACGATGGCGGTATGTATGTTTACATACTCGCCGTCGATGTCCGACCAGCGCAGGCCGCGGATCTCGCTCGCGCGCAGGCCGAGACAGATGGCCAGCATGATGGGTAGCTCATACTTCGTGCCGCGGCAGGTCTCGGCGATGGCCTGCACCTCAGCTTTGGTGGGGATCTGGATCTCGTGTTTCTCCTTCTGCGGCAGACGCGTGGTCAGCTTCACGTCCGGGCGGAACTCGGAGAGAACGGCGCTCAGAAAGCCATGGGCATTGGCGACGGTCTTCGGGGATTTCCCAGCTTTGACCATACGGTTGACCCAGCGCTGGATAGATTCCTGCGTCAGCTCGGGCAGGAGCGTGGCGGCGATGGGCGGGAGGAGGTTCTTCCGGATCCGCTTATAGCCGGCAACGGTGGCGGGGGATAGTACGGCGTCGCGCCGCTCGATATACTGGTCAGCGGCTTCGCCGACGGTCAGGCGGCGGGCGGGCTTTCTGGCATCTTTGATGCGGGTCTTGATGCCGGCGGCCCAGAACTGCGCCTCCTCGGGCGTATCGAAGGTTTCGCCGTAGCGCTGGCCGCCCACCTGCACCTGCACCCGGTAGCGGCCGGAGGGGAGCTTTTCTACTTTGGGGATTTTCAAGGGGAATCCTCCTTTCTTCAATTACGGGGCATACTACCAGCATAGGGGCGGACGATGCAGAAGTCAATACGCTTTTTTGAAAAGCGCCTAAAAAACTGCACGGAAAGCGGCCTGATTTCAGGCCACTTTTGAGACAACGGCCCCAAAATATGGTAGGATGGCCGTAGGATGAACGAGCGAATCAAAGAGAGAAGGGAATACTTCGGACTGAGCCAGCGGGAGCTGGCCCGGCGGGTCGGCGTGGGAAAGACCACGATCTCGGAAATAGAGGGAGGGGATCGGCTGCCGAACGTTGAGACGGCGATACGCATAGCGAGAGCACTGGAAACCACCGTGGAGCAGCTATGGGGAGGGTAACATGGACAACAGGAAGGTATTGATAGACGCAATCCTGCGCCTGCTGGCGCTGGCCGACGCGGAGCAGCTGCGGCTGGTGTATATTGCGGCGCTGAACCTGATTTAAGTATAGCTATACGTAAAAATACGTAAAAAAAGATGTTGACATACGTGTGAATACGTGCTATACTATATAACAGAAAGCGGGGGTGAGGCAGTGAGATACAGCGAGCTGGAAAAGGAACTGAAGAAAGCGGGATGCAAGGTATACCGCGAGGGCGCGAACCATAGCATATGGTACAGCCCCGTCACTGGGCAGAAATTTCCGGTGAGCCGCCACAAAACGGAGGAGATCCCGGCGGGAACACTGAAATCCATACGCAGAGCGGCGGGGCTGGAATAAGCCCCACCGCTCCGGCGGAAACAATAGGAACGTGAATGATAACAAGAGCAAGAGCAAGAGCAAGAGCAAGAGCAAGAGCAACAACTGGAGGAATGAATATGGCGAAATATGTGTATCCGGCAGTTTTTACACAGGAAGCAGAGGGAGGGTATTCGATCAACTTCCCGGATCTGCCGAATTGCTTCACGTCGGCGCCGACGCTGGAGGAGGGGCTTGAGATGGCGGCAGACGTGCTCTGCCTGACGCTGTACGGCATGGAGGAGGACGGGATCACGCCGCCCGCGCCGTCTGACGTGCGCAGCATTCCCGCCGCGAAGAACGAGCTGACCACGCTGGTGCGCTGCGACACGATCGAATACCGCAGGTTCTACGACAACAAGGCCGTGAAGAAAACGCTGACGATTCCCTCGTGGCTGAACACGATGGCCGAGCGTCAGGGCGTGAACTTCTCACTGACGCTGCAGAACGCACTGAAGACAGAGCTGCATATCTAAGAGCACCCCTGTCCCGATGATGGGACAGGGGTGCTTTGTTAATCATCGCGTGGACTTACTCTTCAATCTGGTCGGTCATTTGCTGGAGTTTGGCGACGAGCTCTTTCGCAAGATCAAGGTTCATCGTAAGTGAAGCGACGGGTTCCTCGTTGACCTTGGAAAAGGAATCGTCGTTTTCCTCAAAGTCCGGAAAGCGCTGCACAAACTGGAGCACTATTTCGCCGCCGTCGGCGCGGACAGAGACACGAAAACCGTTGGTATAGCTGTACATGTCAGGGGAACCTCCTTACATTTCCTTCAGGTCGACAGATTCAAAATCCGGCGTATGAGACGAAAGCGTATTCCACTTGCCGGGGAAGTCGGCAACTTTACCGGAAGTGGGACGCGCGGAGCGGGGCGTTCCGAACGGGGACCGGACGGGTATATCCAGCTTTGTCGCGATATGCACGAGGGACTGCAGCGTGAAATTACAATCCCCGCGTTCCCATTTTGACACCATGCCCTGAGACACGCCCATAAACTCCGCGAACTGTTTCTGGCTCATGTTTCGCTTGACACGCTGGGCGACGATCTCGCCGCAGATCACGCCGCAAAGCCCGTTGAAGGCCACTTCCTCTGCGGAGAGAGAGACAGAAAGGGAGGTAAGCAGATCATTCATACCTTGAGACATATTAAAGTTCCTCCTTCTTTTGGCGCAGACGTTCCGCAGCCTGCGGAATGTAGCCGGAATAGTCCGTCTTACGCTTGCCTGCGCGTTCATGAAACGCGAGCAGAAGAACCGGGGATTGATTCGCCAGAAATGCATACAGGATGCGCAGATTAAAGCCTTTTCCCGCCAAGTGCATACTGTAAAGCCCGCCGCCGATGTTCTCGAACTCCTTATGCCTGACAGCATGAATCCCCAGAGCCTTCAGCATGGTGAGACGCATCACCAAGAGCCGGAATACATCCGCTTCTGTACCGCTGCCGGCGATCAAGGCCAACAACTCCGGCGTGAAATCATCATGTGTGTCTATCATCGCCAAATAATTCAGCAACTGACGCAGGGCATCCTCTTTGTTCATTCTATGCTCCTTATTCATGTAAGATATTAACCTATAAATAATATCTTTATTCCAAAATATCACTCATAGCAGATATTGTCAAGAAAAATTGACTTGAAACAGGTTATAAAATCGAAAGCCCTTAGAATGGGCACTCTCCTTATCGTGGGAGACCTGTTTTCCAAAGGCTTATATCCTTAGCATAGAGCTTTGCAAAACAGATGTCAAGAAATATATGAAAAACGGCAAAGAACCCTGTCCGGGGTATGGGACAGGGTTCTTTGTTTTTTGGGGCGCGGGGTTATTCCGCGTCTTTTTTTTGCGCATCGCGCTGGGCGAGGAGCTTGTCGGCCATGTCGGAGAGGAGCTGCCACTGGGGCGGCTCGAGCCGGGCGAGGACGGAGACAAACTGCCGCTGAAACTCGCTGTCCGGGTCGCGGATGATGGACATGCAGAACTTCGTGATCTCCTCCTCGCGGGAAAGCTGCAGGAACATCTCCCCATCGCCGCTGCGCAGCCAGCTCTCCGAGACACCAAACTCCCGGCAGATGGAGACAATTACGGAATCCAGCGGAACACGGGCACCGCTCTCGTAGGCGGCGACGGTGCCTTGCTTTACGCCGATTCTCGCTCCGAAATCTGTCTGGTTGAGTTCGAGCGCTTTGCGCAAAAGTTTTATGCGTTCGTTCATACCTACCTCCTTCGAGTGCAGTATATCACAAGCAATATTGCATTGCAATATTAATTTATAGAAAAGTATTGACAATGCTATATCGTTGTGATATTTTTATATTGCGACGTAGATATATGCGTCACGTAAAGTATGAGTGCAGGATAGGGCAACCCGCCCCGTGGTGCCTCACGGGGCGGGCAGCAGCGCACTTGAACTTTCGGCATCGGTATTGTCAGGCTGCACCATTGCATGTCCTGGGTCGCCTGCGGCACGCGCAGGCCCGGCTCCGCCGGTCTGATCTCCCCGCTGGGCATCAGCGGGGCTGCCGATGCAGGGTGCCTACTACGGACGCGACCCGGCGGCGTAAGCCGCACCATAGGCACCGGCGAGATGGTTCCCGCCAAAGGTCTGGAACAGGTGCATGGTCTTGAAAAGGAAAAGAGCAAAGGCAAAGTAGAAATCTACAGCCGCGCTGGCATCTCCTGACATGACGACACACCCCCTTTCTGTAGCCCGGGCGTATTCGCCCAAATGCTGGGCTACAGAAAGGATACCAGACCGGAGGGAAAAGGTCAAACGGAGCGTGAAGCGTCACGTAAAGTATGAGTGCAGAGGGGGTGAGATGGATGAATGAACGTATCCGTGAACTCATTAAGGCTTTGAACATGAAGCAAGCCGAGTTTGCCAAAAGAATCGGCGTTTCTCGCCCGTTTGTTTCCGAGTTATGCTCCGGCAACAAAAAGCCGAGCGACAGAACCGTCGCTGATATTTGTCGAGAGTTTAATGTGAACGAGCAATGGCTTCGTACAGGAGAAGGCGATATGTTCCTATGCATTGAACTCGTTGCAAAGTATGCGAGCAAGAGAGGGGGTGAGATGGTGGAGAAAGAAAGAATCAGAGAATTGCTCGAAAAGCAGCTGGAACTGCTTTCCGAGCAATCTCGGGGGGACCCGGCTATGCTGCCACAGCTCACGGACAGCATGGTGCAGGTTGTCAGTCTACTCAGGAGTCTTTGAGGGAGCCTGAGCGGATCTTATTCAGATAGTCCTGCTTCAATTCGCGGCATGCATCAAAGTACATGGATTGAATCTCAGACGGGCTTTTCCCGGACAGATCCTGCGAGCGGAGATACAGGAGCGCAAGCGCCTCTGTGCGATTGGACGGGAATGTGCTCAATTTCACTTCGCTTGACATCACAAATCACCTCCTTTCCGCTTCCATTTTATCACGGGGGCGGGAAGAGATACAAGTGAGAAAAGCTGCCCTCGTGGGACACCGCGAGGGGGACACGAGGGCAGCTTTTTGCAGTGGTATGTACTGCAAGGGCGTGAAGCATCACGCAAAGTATGCGTGCAGGATAGGGGGTGAGATGGATGAATGCGGCAGAAACGCTGAAAAGGCTGCTGAACACCGATTGGAGCGGGCGAGAGCCGATGTTCTATTTTTGCAAATCAACCGTCTGCGAGCCAGTCGGAGCAAGATGCGGCAAGACGGTTGTAGGTGAAAAAATACTTCCGAAGATCAGCGAGTTCTTCCGGCTGGATATCCGGAAAGAAGCCGTTCAGATGCCCAGAAAGAAACTGCTGCGCGGCAAAGACGGCGGCCGCAATGACGCGCTGCTCGTCTAGGGTAAAGCGAAAATCACTTCGGACGAGCTTCTGTGAGACAGAGAAAGCGATGGATTCGTTGATGGTTTGCTGGCGGGCGGTATCCGCTTCAAATTCCACAACGAGAGGCAAGGCGGCCAAGACGGCCTCTGCGTCAGCAGGCGTCAGGCGGATGGGACGGCGCTTTTTCATGTGGGGTATCTCCTTTCAAGATTGATTCTCAGTAGAGCGTAACACAAAGCAGAGTGAGATACAAGTGCGTGCAGGATAGGGGGTGAGATGGTGGAACCACGCGAGTGCAGCTACGAGGAGTTCTGTGTCGGGATGTTGGAGTGTCTGCTCCACTATCACGAGCGGGTCACGATGCCTGTGGGACAGAACCTATGCAAAGAGATGGGAACGGAGAAGTGCCCCGAACGACTGGTTACAGACCAGTACGCCGAGGTACTTCGGGAAGCTATCCGGTGTGTCCGGATTGTTCACGATCTTTGAGAAGACACGTGACAGCGGCACGCACACATTCTATGCACTCCGACGCGGATCCGGGCGCATTATCGCAGGTATTTACGAGAAAACGCCCCGGCGCGCTGTCGTCCAACACGGTGACAGGCAGTTGGACTTCGCGGAGATACAACGGACAGGAGACGGTTATGACAGACCGCCGCAAAAGAATCACCTCCTTTCCGCTTCCATTTTATCACGGGTACAGGAAGAGATACAAGTGCGTGAAGCTGCCCTCGTGGGACACCGCGAAGGGGGGGCACGAGGGCAGCTTTTTGCAGTGGTATGTACTGCAAGGGCGTGAAGCATCACGCAAAGTATGCGTGCAGGATAGGGGGGTGAGATGGATGCGCGAAACGATTTGGCTGGACGAGAAAAACAAAAAGACGGCGAAACAGGTAGCCGCGGTTCTTGCCGAGGCAAAGGCTACCTGCTCCGACGTCCGGGCCATTCTGCAGGCCGTCTGGGATTATCTGGGCGTTACGGTCTGCGAGGATGGAGACGCGTAACAGCATCCGCGAGGTGCGGCAGCATGGACGTGTTGTCAGCGAGAGCGGCAAGGCTCACGACCGCACAGGCCGGCTGACCGTCGCGGGCGGTGCAAGTGTTCCACGCGCAGGTGCTCCGGCAAGGGACTTCCTGCGAGGGCGTGGAACGGATCGGACAGAATTTCGTGTTCATCGTTTTTCACCTCCTTTCCGCACCTATTTTACCACGGGGACGGGGAGGAGAAAAGGGAGGGTGGAACAGTTGCTGAAAAGGCGAGAGACGGTGCGGGGCGGGGTGAAAGAGGTCGCCCGGTGGATCCCGCGCGCCGGACGACGCAGAAAGCGGGAGAACCACCGGGCGAGGAAGGCAATCATTCGCCGGAGGAGATCTGCCGGGCGTTTTTCGGCAGGATGACCAGACACTCGGCATCCGGGAATTTCTGCTTCAGCAAGTGGCGGAATTCCGAAAAGCTGACCGGAGAAATTACGTCGAAGGACGTCTCGTACACAGATTCAACCGTGCAGCCGCTTGATTCCAGAAACGGGACGACATCCGGCGACGGGGCATGGCGAAAGTGCAGATAAAACCAGCGAGACACAAAATCACCTCCTTTAAGCTCAGGATAGCACGGCTGGGAGGTGACGCACAAGAGGAGGTGGCAGATCGTGCTGAACGAGGAGAAGCAGGGCGAGCGCAGGAGCCTTTCGGAGCTGATGGGCAAGAGCGCGGCGCTGGACGAGCAGTTGAGCCCGCAGCTCAAGGAGTTGCTGATGGCCTACAGCGAGGGGCTGATCGCCGGGGCGCGCAGCGCGCAGCGATAGGACAAGAAAAGGAGGAGACGGCTATGCCGAAGGTAAATTTAGCGCGCGACCCGCGCGCCGAGCGGGCGGCCAGCATGCGCAGGACGATCAACGCGAAGCGGGGGATGCGGGACATCGCGTCCCAGACGGAGCTCGCCCGGCGGATTGGGATGCGCGCGGGGACGCTGAGCGCGAAGATGCACAGCGGCGCGTGGACGGCGGAGGATCTGGCGGCACTGGACAAGGTGCTGCGGTTCTCGGCCGAGGAGCTGGCCGCGCTGGTGAGGAGCTGAGAGGTCATGGCGAGTAAGCAGTCAACCTGCTGGGTGATCGAGCACCCGGAGATCGGGACGGCGTTTGTCGTGGCCGACAGCTGGGAGCAGGCCACGGTGCGGGCGGCGGAGTTCTGGGGCGTGAGCTGGGCGCGGACGGTATCCGGCATGGAGCTGGTGCGGCGGAAGGACGCGCGGAAGAACATCTGCTGCCGCTGCGGACAGATCTTCCACGGGAGCGGGGATCTGTGCGGCGCGTGCGAGAAGATCCTGCGGACGGAGGAGGACGAGACGAGCCGCCGACTGCGGGAGACCTGGTATCTGGGGAGAAAAGACGCCGCCTTCGGGCGGTGAAGCTGACAAAGGAGGAAAACGAGGATGATCGACGAGAGGAGCCTGACGCGGGCGATGAAGGAATCGTGGCGCGGGGGCGGCTATGAGGTGGCCGGGTACGGCGACGGGAACGGGCGGATGCTGTTTCTGGACGGGCGGACATGGGCGGCGCTGCTGCCGCGCAGGACATGCCCGCGGAAGGTGCTGGCGCTGCTGGCGGAGCATCTGGGCGAAATTCCGGAGGCGAGCGCCTACCGCGTGAGCAAGAACACGGGCGCGCAGAACCAGATGATGGACATGCCGCTCGGGACGCTGGACAAGCTCCAGCGCGAGGTCGCCGAGGGCAAGGGCGAGGAGATCCTGCGGACGAACATGGTCTGGAAGGGCCGGGAGGTCTGGCAGAAGGAGAACCTGCGGGTGTTGGCGTTTGACGCGGCGCTGACGGAGATCGGCTTCGGCGAGCCGCTGGCCTACGGGAACATGCTGGTCTGGGATGACGAGGGCGGGATGGTCTTTGTCTTGCCGGAGGCGAATCTGATCGACGAGACGCTGGAGCGGCTGCTGGAGCAGACGCCGCTGGTATAAGAGGAGGACAGGCGACATGTACGGGCAGTGCTGGAAATGCGGCAAGTGGGGGCAGATGGAGCGGCACCACATCTTCGAGGGCGTGGCCAACCGGAAGAAATCGGAGGAATACGGGCTGGTCGTGCTGCTGTGTGGGGAGGAGTGCCACCGGAACGGCCGGGAGGCCGCCCACCGCTGCGGCGAGACGGCGCTGCGGCTGCACCGGTGGGGGCAGCGGAAGTTCATGGAGGAGCAGAACGCGACGGAGGAGGACTTCCGGCGCGTGTTCGGGAAGAGCTATCTATAAGGGAGGGGAACGGCTATGACGGTTACATGGGTACTGACCTACATCGGGGCCGCGGCGGTGGCCGCAGGGTGCGTGCGGCTGGTCGAGCGGATGGAGGGACGGCGATGAAAGCGAAAAATCTGCTCGAGGGACTGGAGCGGTACGACGATTACGCGGTATGCCCCGGGTGCCAGGGCTGCGAGGGAAAGAAGGTGATCGCATGCCGCGACCTGATCCGGCAGGCGGCAGCGCGGATCCGCGGGCAGGAGCGGCGGATCGAATGCCTGATGGCAGCAAACGAGGGACACCGGCGGATGCTGGTGGAGCTGCACCAGAGGCTTGCAAAGGCGGAGCTGGGATGGATCTCCACGGAGGAGGCGCAGCCCGTGCGCTCGGGGGACTACTGGGTGCGGACGGCGGGCGGGATCTATACGGTTTTGCCGTACTCGACGAGGCACGGGGCATGGAACGCGATGGACGAGCAGGAAACGGCGCTGCGGGCCATCCCGGTGACGCACTGGATGGAGATTCTGCCGGCGGTGGAAGGAGACAGGCCATGATGCACAGGGCGGAGACGATGCGGTGCGGCGCGTGCAGCAATTTTATCCCGGCGCGGTCACGGCGGGCGCCGAAGCGGGGCTTTTGCCGGCTGGCGGGGCACAACACCTGTGTGAGCGAGAGCACGCGCGTCTGCCGGACGGACTTTGACCCGGTGCAGCCGATCGTCCCGACGAACCGGGACAGGCTGGACGCGATGAGCGACGCACAGCTTGCGCAGTGGCTGGAGCGATTGACAGGAAACCCGACGGAGAACCTGCTGCGATGGCTGCGGGCGCCGGCGGAGACGAACGAGGAGGAAACACCATGGAAAACGATCTGAGAGACCGCGCGGAGCGGATGGCGCGGAAGCTGCGCGCCTGCGCGGACGACGAGCAGTGCGCCGCGTGCGCGGAGGAGTGCGGCGTGAACGACGGGACGCTGCTGCTGGCGGCGGCGCAGACCATCCGGGATCTGCTGGAGGGCGCGGGCGGCGAGGAGCGCACGGAGGACGAGACGGAAACGCCGTCGTGGATCAAGGCGGCCTATGAGGCGGGGCCGGAGCACTACGACACCGTGCTCGACCGGGGGCTGAGCGCGATCGGGCGCGAGGTCATGGACATCGCGAACCGGCACAAGAAGGATCTGCCGCTGGTGATCGCGGTGCTGCGGCTGACGATCGCGCCGCTGGAGCGGCACATGACCGACGAGGGGCAGGCGATGCTCCAGTGGATTCTGCGCAACGCCGCGGCGGTGGATCTGACGGACGCACAGAAATAAAAAAAGGCCCCGGCGGAGCGGCAACTCCGTCGGGGCAGTCAGATGAGGGTCAAATGACAACCAAGTACACCCCTATGATAACCGACGGAGGGGAGAAAGGCAAGGAAAAATTTTATGACGGAAGCGCAGATGGCGGCAATCGCGGCCATTGAGAGCCAGCAGCCGCAGAAGCACAACACCGTATGGATGGCGGGCGAGCAGCTCAAGGAGATCGCCCGCAGCGAGCCGGGGTCGGCAGAGCTGCTGGCGAAGGATCTGGCGGGCAAGGGCATGACGATCGCGGACGCGGAGAAGAAGATCGCGGAGCTGGCGCGGAAGAACCGGGACGGCAACTGCGGATGCGTGAGCAGCGAGGAGGCGGAGGACGTTCTGCGGGCGTTTTACGGTCTGCCGCAGCGCGGGGAGGCGCGGGAGGAAGCACCGAAGGTGCTGGACCTCGCGGACTTTCTATGACGGACTGGGAGGCCTTCCGGCAGGCGCTGCCGAAGGCGGCTCCGAAGGAGCTTATCGACTGGGCCGCACGGACGCAGAAGGACGAGCTCGGCGGGGAGCTCTGCCTGTTCTCACGGGAGAGCGTGAGCTGGTTGGAGGAAGAGCCGCAGGAGATCATGACGCCGGAGGATATCGAGCGGCGCGAAAAGTCGCGCCGGCGGACGTGGGGCGCACGGTGCACCTGCACGGCCTGCGGCGAGGACTTCGCCGCGGGATGGCTGCGCGGGCTGAAGCTGCCCGGAAATCGGGAGATCCGCGGGATCGCGCTGCTACAGGGGGACGACGGGCTTCTATACGAGGGAATCCCGGACATGGAGGCCGCCTGCTGGCGCATGAGCGCGGCGGAGATCGCGGAGACGGATCACTTCGACTGCCCGCTCTGCGGGGAGGACGTACAGCTTGTGCGGCGGAAGGATCTGCGCAGCGGGCGGACGCATCAGGTGCAGGTCGCGACGGTGGAGGTGATCCACGGGGTGACGGTGCTGATCTACTGGATGGTACGCCGGGAATTCGACGAATACGGCGGCAGCGGCGCTGCCGCGTGGCCGAGAGAGGCAATCGCCCTGACGGAAAAGGGCGGGCTGAAACGTTTTACACGGGTGAAATGCAACCAGTTCGGCACCGAGTGGGACACGGGCGAGTGGCGCGCGGTGCGGCAGATGCGCGACCCGGAGACGGTCAAATACTACAGCTGGGAAGCAAACTTCCACAAGAAAATCGGCGCCGCCGTCCGGCCGGAGGTGCCGGATCTCACGGGGAGCACGGGGGAGAAAACCGGACTCGAGGACTACATCCGCGCAGGAGGCCAATGGCCGGTGCAGTATCTGAAGCTGTGGAAGCAGCACAGAAACGTCGAAAATCTGGCCCGCGCGGGCTGGGGGCGAACGCTCGGCGGCGCCATCGAGGAGATGGTATGGGATCAGGTCACGGCGCCCTACGCTAAGGTACATGAAATTGAACTGCGGTGGATCGACTGGAACGAGGTGAAGCCGGGGCGGATGCTCGGCATGAGCAAGGCGGAGGTCAGGGCGCTCGCGGGACGCTGGGACTGGCAGACGGCGGACGCATGGGCGGTTTACCGGTACTGGCAGGGCGATTGCACGGCGGAGGAATTCGACCGGTGCCGCGCGGAGCTGGGGCCGGCGGGGCTGCAGGTGCTCGTGGGCATGATCGAGGACGGGCACGATGTGCCGCTGCTGAAAGCGGCGCGGTACATCAAAAAGCAGGAGCAGCGGCGCGGCGGGGATCTGGCGCGGACGTTTTTCGACTACCGCGAGATGCTGGACGCGGACGCGCCGGCAGAGGAGCTCTGGCCGAAGGATCTCGTCGCGGCGCACGACCGGCTCGCGCAGATCCACGGCGACGGGGACGCGCGGCAGTACACGGAGGCGATGCGGCAGCTCGCGCAGGAGCTGGCGGCGCTGGCGTGGAGCGACGGGGAGATCTGCATCCGGGCGGCGGCGACGCCGGGCGAGCTCAAGGAGGAGGGGCGCGTGCTCAAGCACTGCGTCGGCGACTACTGCAAAAAGCACGCGGCGCGGGCGGACGTGATTTTCTTTGTGCGGCACGCGCGGCGGCCGGAGCGGAGCTGGTACACGCTCGACATCAACATGACGGGGCGGATCCCAAAGGAGGTACAGGTGCACGGCTACCGGAACGAATGGTACGGGAAGGCCGGGCACGGAAAAATTCCGCAGAAGGTGCGGGATTTCTGCGACCGGTGGGAGCGCGAGGTGCTCGCGCCGTGGTACGCGCAGCGGCAGGAGCGTAAAAACAAGCAGAAAAGGAGGAAAACGAGCGCATGAGCGAGACAATCAACGTGCCGATGGCGGCGCAGCGGGACATCAAGACGGTGACAACGGAGATCCGGACGCTGCACCGGCAGGCGCAGTGCATGGTGCTGGGGTACGCCATCGAGATCGGGCGGCGGCTGAAGGAAGCGAAGGCGATGCTCGACCACGGCCAATGGGGGCCGTGGCTGCGGGAGGAGGTGAACTTCTCCCAGTCGTCGGCGAACAATTTCATGCGGATTTTCGAGGAATACGGGGCGCAGCAAGTGAGCCTTTTCGGGGACGCAAATTCGCAAGCGCTTGGGAATTTGCCCTATACGCACGCGCTGCGGCTGCTGGCACTGCCGGCGGAGGAGCGCGAGAGCTTCGTGGAGGAGCACCACGCGGAGGAGCTGAGCACGCGGGAGCTGGAGAAGCTGATCCGCGAGCGGGACGAGGCGCGCAGGGCCGAGCAGGACGCGCAGGAAAAGGCCGCCGCGGCGGACAAGGCGCGCGCCGCGGCCGAGGAGCT
>ERZ773242.1194-NODE-1194-length-26252-cov-3.037485_pt1 | contig 26252 bp, 50 predicted proteins | sample MGYA00511077_ERZ773242 | MGnify/ENA primary metagenome ERZ773242 (study PRJEB29015, sample SAMEA2737754) | human gut metagenome | biome: human gut; feature: human-associated habitat; material: faeces | place: China | collected 2012 ... | reverse complement strand
CCACTCGTCTTTAAAATTTCTTCTCCATTTTTCCAAATTTCAAGTTCTGGATAATCTTCGTTTGGATTGAAATCTTCACAAATACTTGTGCGAATTTTATCGATGTCTTCACTTACACAAACTGTTTCACTGCCTTCATAGCCTTGTTTTAACAACACATATATTTTCATACAATTACCTGATTCCTTTCCGAGTAAATCCTCATTTCATTGCTTAATAACATATAGCCAATCTTCAAAATCCTCATAGTCAATAAGCCTTCCATCCACTTCAATATAGTTTTCCTGTTCCGATTCTCTTACTACAGAAAAACCATCAAAGTTTCCATATACTCTTACGCATTTGCTATCAACTTTTTCAAATTTTATATTCCATGAAAGCAATCTTCCTAATATATATACCATAGTTTATACTCTCCTTTTAATCTAATGAAACTCTTGTTTCGCTTTTTGTTTCGTTTGAAAGTCTCAAACCGATACATATTTTCATAGCAGTTCGGACAGTAATACGGATACTCTTTTCGTAATCCTTTTACAGTTTCCCGCATGATTGCATGTCCGCATCTTCTACAATATCTATTCTTAATCATACATCTTTATCCTCCATTTTCGTTGCTTCTGCGCCGCTATCATAAATCTGCTCTAGCGCATTTTCGAATCCTCTTCCGATTTCATTAATAATCGTTTCCTCGGCTTCTTCTTTGCTATCCGCTTCTACTTCGCAAAATCTCTCATAACACTCATAATATCTACCTCTTTTTCATACAAGTAAATCATCTTTTCATTAACTTTAATACTGATTCATAATATCCAATTTCAAAATCATCTAGTCCATTTTCTTCTGCCGATTCAGCACTTTTCAGAATGTTAAAAATCATATCAATCGTCATATCTAATGTGTATGATTTCCAATAATCCTCTTTTGTGATATTATCATCTTCTGAACCCAGAAAATAAAAAGCGTTATCCCCAATTTTACAACAGATTCCCATACAACCTATACAACCATCCTCAATAGATATAGTTCCGTTTTTAAAACCTTTTTTAATCATTTCTCTTGTAATCATAATATTTTCCTCCATTTTCCAAAAAACCCTTGATTCATCCATGCTATGCAGCATCTCGCAATATTTCATAAACCTCCATTTCCGTAAGTTCCTTAATTATTTTCATTTTCTGCGCAAGAATCCAACTGCCTCCCTGACTTTCCGGCCTGTTGTAACTTGTCCAGTCTTCAACCTCGCACTCAACCCAGACTCTTTGCTCTCCGTTTGCAAGTCGAATTGATAAATGAGGTGCAAATGGTTTAAAACAACAATGCCAGCCGCATCGAACTGCAAACCCCTTTGTCGGATAACATTCTGCTTGCATCCATTCATTAAACGGCGTTGAATATGTCTTATGAATGAATAGCGGGTATAATTTTCCATCTGACAATTTCCGTAATAATTTATATGCTTTCATATTTCCCTCCAATAAAATAAGAGGCAGATTTCTCCACCTCTTATATATTCTCTTATCTTATGCTGCCTTCTCCGTCGAATCTCCTATTTTAGATCAACTCTTCCATTGAAAAACCATGCTCTCTTTCAAACTCTTCGTCGTTATACAAATCTAACAAATCTTGAATATTTGGATGTTGCCAATCAACAAAGTCAAATAATTCTCTTGCTAAATCTTCATGACCGCTACATTCCGTCATAAAATCATTTCCAGTATAACAATTATTAAGCACATTTTCAATTTCTTCATCCTCTAATACAGATTCCGTATCAATTTCGTTCATATCAACATCTGGAATATAAATAATATGATCAGAGGTTTCGAAATTTCCCTTATAAATTATACATTCCTGTCCATATGTCAAATCAAATAAATCTACAAGAAATGCACCTGCTTCTAATTTCATTTTCAATTCATTTTTTGTCATATTTCATCACTCCATTCCTAACATTCTTCCATAAGTTTTCTCTTGTAATAATCAATATATCTCTTATATTCTTTTACGCTATCGTGCACACCACTTGCATACTGTTGATGTACTTTATTGTGATTGTCATATAAAGTAAGATAAATTCCTTTTCTTCCATCATACATTGAATACTCGTGCAGCTTTACATTATATCCATTAGAAATAAGTTCTTCTTCTATCTGATCTGCATAATCCAATACTTCATTCCATTCTCTTAATTTCAACATGTTTATACCTCCATTTCCGCAAAATGTTCCATATCTTCAATCATTTTTTCAGGTGTATTTGCAAATTTCTCTTTCCAGTCTATGAAACAATATTTAAGATAGCTCTCAAAATTATCAATATTCTGTGGCTTCTCTGCAAATTCTCTTAATGTGTTAGCCAATTCCCTTGCATAATATCTCTTATATGTATTGTCATATTCATCTTCTGTAAGATAACTGTAACTGCTTAAAAATTCTTCCTTTGTAAGATATGTAAAGTCTCTCATTTTTTCTTTGTCATCAAGAAAATCTGCGTTTTTAAATTCATTGCTCATAAAATCAACCATCCTTTCCATTTGAAATTGCTATTTTGTATTGTCAAGTATCAAAAACACTGTTACAAAACATATCATCTAGATGGTGGGCAAGAATTTCAAACTCTTCGCTTTCCTGCAACTCGCCAAACAGTTTTTCCAAACATTTTGTTTCGCAGGAAACTGCATCTTCATCGTCCCAACCGTCAGTGAAATCTCTCTGGAATTCGATGAGTTTTTCCGCCATCTGGCGAGGCGTATGTGCAAAATCATCCCTTCCTTTTTCCGCTTCACAACAATCTATATCTGAAATATTATTCCATTCACTTGTGTAAGTCTCAACAATTCGTTTTTTGATAATCGTATCTTTAGTGTCCCAGAGTTCAGACCAACCAAATTTAATATATTCTTCTAGTAGCTGTTTCACTAACACTAAAGATTTTTTAGGAGACACAATTTCCTTGTATTCTCCGTAGAATTTGTCCCGCATAAAAGCTGCATATTCAATAGTTTTCTTCATTTTAACTCCGCCCTTTCTTACATAAATATATTTACGAGTTCCCGCATCAATCAGGCTCTCATCAACCAATTCTTGACCATTCTTCGTCGCTTTTAATCGCCCAGTGGTCTAAATTTCCCTTATCCGCACCTGTATTTTTATAAATCCGTAATTTATATTTCATATCAAACCTCCGGTGAACCACTTATTATCTAAAACCAATGAGTTTCCTGCTTCGCAGACCTCTTTATTCTACTGGAATAACCCGCCCTTTACCTGTTGCTCCACATTTAGGGCAAGTATCAATTCCGCTTACATGATTTTCAGCAAGCCATGCTGCACCACATTTTTTACACCGCATCTTTGTGTAGTAACCACCATTATTTTCACTGTCTGCATATCCATAATCTACAAATCCAACTATTGCATTATATTCTAATATTCTTGCTTTCATTAAATCACTCCAATCTGCAATGAAATGGTAATATCAAACCTCCGTTCAATAAAATAAGTCGTCGTCAATAAAATCTCCATCGAACCTGTCATCTTCCCATTCATCCGGATCTTTCAAAGCCTGTCCAAATGCGTTGTACCACTGTCCACACTTCGGACACATCGTATCTCCTTGCAGCAAAATTTCTTCTCCGCAACTGCAAATAGCATGAGCTGGTTCTGTATACCACCAGCTTGCTTTTACAACGCCGCGATTTTCAAACAACTCTGGATGAGAAAGACAGTATTTATAATTTTGAAACCAAATATTGAAATTCTCATCGTGGATTAGCGTTCCATCTTTGTTGCACGGGAATCTACATCCACAACCTTCTTCCTTTCCGATTACCTGAAACTCTATTCCGTATTCTACGTGCTGCATTTCTTTCCGTTCCGAAACAGTCTTAACAATGTGACTCATAATTGTTCCTCCATTTTCCGTTTTTAACCTGTTTTCAGCAGTTTTAATTTTAGTCAAACAATTCGCTCACCCTCTGATGGATCATTTCGTTTCCATACTGAACCATCAGATTGTGGAATCCATTGATGAACTCTGGAGTTGCAACTTTTCTAATATTCTCTGCGCTAGGCTCAATTCCGATATACATCAGTGCAGCGCTAATATCATCATCGTACCATACAGTATTCGCGCCGCCCTTCATCAATCCTAAATCGACACATGGCATATAATCATCGCCGTACTCTCGCGCATCATAAACGTTATACTTTATTCTTACGTCATATTCGTCTATCTCCAAGTCGTTTTCTTCGCACCACTCATTGAACAGCGTTTCCGCTTCTGCTCTTGTTTTTGCACAAAACCGGATTGACCCAAAATCATCAATGTCTCTATCATAGGTAAATTCAAACGTATACATATTTTTCTCCTCTCTTCGCTTTTGTTTATCCGATAACCTCAAATCCGTTTTCGACTCCATCGTAGTAGGCAACAAACCCGATGTTCCCATTGTCGAATTGAACCATATCATAACCCTCTTTGATGTTTAAATATTGAATTGCTTCATCAATATCAGGAACGCTTCTGTAAATGTCGCTGCCAAAATAATGACAGATATAATCAGAACCATTTAGTCCGAAAACTTCCCTTTTCTCGTGCTGCTCATTTATAACATCTTCAGGAGTATTTTCCATTGCTTTATTCTTGGTAATAATTATATACTTTGGTGTATTTATATTTTTCATCCTTTCTATGCTACTATTCAAAATTCCATGCGTAATAATTCTATGATTTTTTTCTCTTAATATATTCTCGCAAAAAGAAATCCGGTTTACACGAAGCAAACCGGAAATGAAGATCTTGTCATCATGCTAATCACTTTCCCTTCAACTCAGCATAACCACCATCGAAATTTTGTTTCCAACTTCTGTATATTCCGTTTGTATCTCTGAACTCTAAGTAATATGCCTCTCTCCAATCCCAAGGCTCTTGCCATGCAATTTCTGCAATTTCACAAATAATTCCTTGAACATGAACAACATCACCAGGTTTTAAATCTCTCATACTAATCACTCTCCTTTTAATGCTTTTTGTACTTTCTTATTGAAATCTCCGTACTTCGCTTTCCATTCAGCAATCATTTCTTCTGTAGGTTCGCCAATCAAGTTGTATCTTTCCTGTCTGTATTCTTCTGGATTTTCACAACACTCCGTTACAAATACTGCATTTCCCATCTTACTTGCATCGCAACCAAAACCTCCGGTTGCAAGCACAAGCTGATACTTTGCTTCTCTAAATTCTGGTTTGAAAAAATCTGGTTTAATTACTACCAACTTACATTCAATGTTGTCACTTAATGGTTTGCATTCGCTTTTATCAATTATTGTTTTCATATTAATTTACCTTCCTTTCTGATTAAACGGTTCTTTCATTGCCTTTATGCTACTTCATCCATCTTCTCATATAGTGTTTCGCTTACACCAAAATCAAGTGCGACTTCCTTAATAAGTTCATCACCCCATTTATTATTGAAAAATCCCCAACAACTGTCTTTCTCTTCCCAGTCTTCATCTTCTGCATTGTATTCTTCGATAATAACTCCGTACACTTCGCCAGTTAGATACATGTCATAATCATCAACTTCGCCTTGCATCCATTTATATGCGGCTTCTTTCCAATTTCTATTTGTTACCTTTACATAATTTCCTTTTTCATTTTGTGTTTTACCTCCACAATCAAAAATTGTTTTCTTGTCTGTATAAATATATCCAACCTGACCAGAATCCCATCTGTCGCCGAAACTTCCAGTGCTAATTGTAATTCCGCTATGGTCATACAGATAAAGCGGAAGATATACAATATTTGCGTGTTTCTCTAACAAATACCATTTATCTTTCTGTGGCAAAGCTTCAATCATGTCATCAATCAACCAATCAAGCGACTCATATTCTTCAATGACACCAAATTTTGCTTCCTTACTTGTACCAAGTGGAAACCAATAATATGTTCCCCATAACTGCCACATCTTTTCATGTCGGTCGTATTTTAGCTCAAGTCCATTAGAGGCTTTCTTTGCCTTGATATAGTTGATAATTGATTTTTCTTCAACCTTTTCTCTTACAAGATTATTTAAGAAGTCTTCATTGTCGTTGTAATTATTATCTTTGTAATCTCCAAGTCTATATTCTCTATGCCAGCACATCATTTTGCCTATATGTCCATCCCAATCATACCGTGGATCAAGTGGCTCATCATCCTGCTCAAGATGTAATCTCATAAGTTTTCCATTCTCTTTGTAGTATCTGTATTCTTTGTCTGTCATACCAATCAACCTCGCTTTCTATTTAACTAAGTCATAATCTCTCATTTCTTTTTCAGTAAGCTCCCTGTTGTAATACAACTCAGCCCATACCATCTTTCCATTAACTTCTGTTCTCTCGTCATAATTGATGAAATCCATAAACCCATCTTTTGGTTGCGTTCCAATGCTTACCGGACGCAGCGTTGAATAATATGTGTGCCATTCTTTCTTGGCGGCACAACTTCTGATGTATTCCTGATTGCTCATCCTTCAGTCCCCCTTTTACAAAATTCGTTGAACATATTTTCGAACTGTTTCCCCATCGCTTTAATAAAACCAGCGTATAAACCATTGGATCTTTCCAAATCTTCCACTCTGCGCTCTGCACTTGCTACCCTGCGTCTCATCTCGTCATCAACAGCATATCTCATCCAATACTTGAAATCGCCAGTTGGTTCAATCATCTGCTCTAAAACCATTTCTCCGTTTATCAACACCGTTTCCCACAGGTGGACGATCGCGCAGTCTTCTTTCATATATCGCGTCATATAAGCTGTAATTGCCTTTGAGATATCATCGAACTCTCTTTTGGTGAACAGCTCGTAATCTCCTGTTTGTCCCAGTTTGTCAGCGATTTTCGGATCGTCGATATATTCAAGCACATATTTCGTGTCCACTTTCGCTTTCCCTACGCTTTCCAAACTCCATCCCCAAAAATCTTTATGCATATGATTTGCCTCCTAAAGCAATTCGTTTACATATTTCTTCGATTTTCCCTAAACAATTCCGTGCGATCATCGTTCCGCCATCCTTTCTACATTCCCTTTAATTCTATGTCAGAAAACTTGCTCCATTTTCCAGTTTGAACATCGTTCATGCGCTCTTCAAACGTTCTTTTTCGCATCTTGTACTGTTTTGTTGCAATACAACGCATTCCATAAACCAAGTCGTTTCTCGTATCAATAATCATAAAATCTTCAGGATTATTCATATTATCAAGAACATACTGCATGAAATCTCTAAAAACGACTACTGAATTTGTTTCGCACCAAACTATTACCTTATCCTTTTCTACTGTTACAAATTTTACTGTCTGCACAATATTCGCTCCTTCCATTGCAAAAGGCAGACACATTCCTGCATCTGCCTTTAGTTACTTTCTTTAATATCCATAATTATTTGCAATCTCATTAATACAATCATATTCTGTCCGGTCTACCTTTCCCTCACAATAAAGCTCATCAGCTTTAACTGCCAGCTCTTCCGACTTACTTTCTGGAACATTGAATTGGTTTTCCAATTCATCCTGCATAAAATTAATCCGTAAGCATCTAGCAGCTTCTAACATTTCCGCCGTTGATAATCTGTATCTTTTTCCGTTTCTTGTAATTGTCGCTTGCATATCCTCACCTCCTGAAATTACAATTTCCTTTGACTTTATTCTGCCATGTCCAGCATCAACATACTGTTTGTATCTGCCAGATAATAACTTGTGTTACACATTACCTTGTTGTATTCAGTTTCGCCCTCAAAATCATTTACAACTGCCTTTTCCTCTGATGTCATATCAGAATATTTTTTCTTTCCATATGAAGGCGGCAGCCATCCTTTATGTTGTGCTCCAAAGATATTAAACTTTTTCAACAACTCTTCGTTTGTGAATGCAATATGGCAAGTTCCCTTCTTATAAAAAGTCACATTGAAATACTTCAATACAATATCTTTTGGCTCTCCATATTCTTCAGCAAATTCTAGTGATTGGAATAAATCAACTGCTTCTGTCAAACCACCATCAAGATAATTAAAACACTTTTCAATATCTCTTAATTTACTTACCACATCATGATTAGTCGGTTTAAATCCACCCCATGAGTATTCCAAATCTCTCCATCCTCTTAGCGGAATAATTACCTTTTTGTTTATGATCCACGCCTTATTTGTTTTCCATCCATTGAAATAGTGAATGTTTTTGCTGCATTCATCATAGTAGGAATATTTATTACTCAATTCTTCAAAGAGTGAAATAATTGTATCTTCAATTCCCTTTATGACTTTCTTACTCATATCAATTTTCAACTCATATATATTATGCAATGAAAATTCATAGTCTTTCAGTTCTTCAACTTTGTTGTAATATTCTCTCTGCAAATTATTTGTGAGCTGACCAATGAACTTCGGATTATCAAACAAAGCTGACCAATATTTACCACGAATTTCTCTTATATATCCGTTTACTGATGCACTATCCTTTCCAATACTAAGTTTTAACACACAACCACCAGTCTGTATTGTCTGTCCCGTCTGTTTGTCTTTTCCAAACTGATATAGAATATGTGGTGACATTGCATAATACTCTTTGATAAGTTTTACACCTGCTTCGATTTCCATTTTATACTGCTCAACTATTGCCTTTAAGAAATCATTTTCTGCAAGCTGCGTGTTTTCTGTATTATATGTATATTCTCTCTGTTCCTTGGCTTTCTCTAAGCTATCAAAGATAAAAGAATCTCTCTGTACATCTGGAAGTTTTACCTTTATCAATGCAATCTCAACATTTGTTTTTCTGTCTGCTTCCACGAAAGCATCTTGAATATATTGAATGTCTGCGTTGTATTCTTCTAACATTCTATTCAGCATTATTCTTTCATTGTTGCATTCATTCTTTAATGTTTCTGCATTAAGTATGCAAATAACAGCACCACCATTTCTCTGTTGCATTTCCAATGCTTTCAACAGATGTTTACATCCATTTGAGAACGGAGGATTCATAATAATTAAGTCATATTCCTTCATTGTGTCGTATGTCAAAAAATCATCGTGTACAACTCTGAAATCCTTTTCCTTTAATACTGCTCGTAAGTTTACATCGTTTTCTATACAATCAATATTTAACTTGATTGTTGTGTACCATCTGTTATTGAAATCTTCCTTTTTCTTTAATGCTTCAACAATATCTCCCTTACCTGCTGATGGTTCAAGAACTGTATGTATCATTTTCCAATCTAAACCATCAAGCATTTTATCTATAAGATTTTGTGGCGTTGGGTAGAAATCTTTGTTGTCTGTAAACATATTTACCATTTCCTTTCATTATAAAAGGCGGTATATTTCAACTGCCTTTCTTATACTGTACTAAGCTTTTCAGTTGGATCATATTTGAATATAAATCCCTTTTTAAAGCTACTGTAAAATCCCTGTAATGTTGCCAACTTTCGCTTTACATCTGCAAAGTCTGACTTTGACAGCTCTGTATCAGGCTTTACTACAAATAACTTTTCGCCTGTCTTTGTGTGTACATCTTCTGTTACAGTGTATGTGATTTGTGTTTCTGTCTGTTCTTTTGTGTCCTCTACTGTATTATTCCCTACCTCTTTGATGGTTGCGTTTAATTTCTCACACGGATTCTCTTTAAATAAGAAAGCATGTTTGAATTTACTATAATAACCTCCAAGAGATTTAATGTGCTGATTCACCTTGATATATTCTTCACGGCTCAATTTCTCAACTACTTTTGCAAGATATATCTTTTCTCCTGTTCGTGTATCTGTGTCTTCTGTCACTTCATAAGTATATTTGTTTACATCTACATCAGTTTCGGTTGCCTTTTCTTCTGCCTTATTTACATCAGACTTAATAACTTTCTTCACAACTTTTTCAACCTCATAAGGTGTTTTAACTTCCTGAATTTCACACCATGCAATAGCTCCTTTATTTATCCATTTCATAAATCCATCAGTCATTGTACCAATAAACCAGTGATTAGCTTGATTTGCATTTCCTGTACATTCTTTTGTGAGTTTTCCATTAAGTTTATATGCGTGATAAGAAGTTTTTCCATCCTCATATACAGTTGCTTTAATTCTGTAAACATATCCCCTATTTCTGCCATAATTGAATGATGATTTTAAGATAAAACACTGACCATCTTTGACGCATCCGTTTTCTGTTTCTACAGCTTTGTTTTCCTTTTTATATTCAGTAACTTTTACCTTTTCATATACAACTCCATCTCCTTCTCCAAGCATTCCACCACAAGTAGTATCAATCTTATTGATAAATGCTTCGAACTGATCCATGAGTGCTTTATCTTTTTCCATTGATTCAATGTGACTGTCTGCCTGTCGTGCTGCACTTTCTTCACTATCATTCCATCTACCCATATAGGTTGTTATCAAAGATTTCTTATATTCTTCTCGCTTCATAGTTCTGAAATTCTGCATATCTTTCATGTAGCCTTCATATCTATAATAGCTATCAATATGAGCAAACTTTAAGATTCCGTTTCCCTTTGCTACATAGACACCATCTTTTTCAATATGCCAATTCATTCTAGGCGGATTTGCCATATGTCCAGGAATGATACCAGTTACAATATATTTTTCAGAAGTTTCGTTTGCTTTACTCCGTAACTTCTCAATCATTTTCTTTGCTGATTCTTCTTCCTGTTCACTTGCTCCTCTTTTCATTGTCATCTGCTCAAGCTTTGCAATCTTTTCTGAAATACTTCTATCCTGAAGTGTTCCATCGTAATTATATTTACGTATCTCTTCTGGCTTTGCTTCACTACTACAATTTACAACTAATGTGTATCCATTCTTCGTAGCAATTCCACCCCAATAAGCAGGATCGTAATAATCTGTCATCATGTCGCTATGGTCTGCATGATATCCGAACACTTTCCATCCGTCCATTGCCATAAGTTTATGTGCTATCATTACGCCTACATCCTGATATTCATAATATGTACTCATAAAATCAACCTCGCTTTCTTGTAATAAAATAGGCAGCCAGATTGTTATTCTCCGGCTGCCCACATTTCGCTTTATAATTCAAATTTTCAGGATACTAAGGTTGAAGATTTTAAGATAAAAAACGGACGCACGCAAAAATCACTGCAACACCAGCAGTAGTCAACGCGACCATCGCCACGGACATACTGAACACTGCCAGCGCCACAGCCTGAAAGAGTTGAGTTGGGAGTGATGAGTGCATGATAAGAATCACAATTACCAACATATTTGTGATATTTCATATATTCCAAAATATTCATCATGCTTACCTTGTCGATACATCTTCCATAGTCGTTATATCCATCTAAAGAGATTAAATCTCGTTCAAATTTTACGATGTTTCCATTGCCAAATTCTCTCTCGATCACCTGAACATAATCCTCATTTAAATACTTCCTAATCTTACTTTCGCCCCAATTATTCGTATCGCCGAATTCCATTGTTTCATTCAAAAGCTCCCTTCTTACAACATAAGTTACGAAATGCTCGTGTCCACAAACGATATATTCGGTTTCGCTTTTGCCCTTAAAAACATCTCCATGATTTAGGTCTCCAAGTCTCCGTTTTGTTTCCCCCCAATTCAGGCAAATTTTCCCATCTACAAAAGACGCATCTACATCTTTTCCCAGATTATTTTCAATTTCAATTGTCATGCTTCCCATTTGTTTTCCTCCTTGTAATAAAATAGGCATCTAGTAGATTATTCTCCTAACTGCCTTTGCGGTTGCTATAAATTTATTGCATTTCCATCTTCATCATATTCAATCGGTGCAATGTGAACGACATAACCGATTCCTTTTTCTCTGTCGTAAATCTCCATTGTACCGGCTGGACAAAATTCAAATGAAAACCGCTTGTCATCCGATTCGATTAACTTAATCAAGTGATCCATAAGTTCATTAAGGTCCCGTGCTTTTTCTTTTGATACCTCAACACTTGACATTCCTCTTTACTCCTTTCAAAGAAATCCTAGTTTATTTGTTAAAATAAATCATTCTTTTTTATTTCTTTAAGAACAATATCTCTGTTCTTCAAAGTAATTGTATAGGGGATGCCTCCTCTATATCCAAATATTTTACCAGATTCACGCATTTTTCTGTTGTCTTCTGCTGTAAACCTACTTCCACTACTAACAACAGATCCAATTTTAAATAATTCAGAATTAAGTTCCTCCCTTGCATTTGCTTCACTATCAGCTTCTATATTCCTTGTACGTGTTTTAATCTCTTCTTCCTTAGTTGAACTATCAACATAAGTTTCTGAAATTTCAAATACATATACGTTATCATAAGCAGGAATACCTAACTCCCAACATACAATTTCTTTTGCTTCTGATTCTAAAATTCCTTGTAGGGCTACTCAAAAAGAAATTCTTTCATCCTTTGAAAGCTGTTCATACCTTTCCATTCTTTCTATTTCAAATGGAAATTCATAATCAACCACTCTGCCACTATCATAAAGAGCATCAACAGTTGCGTCATCACAAGTAAAAAATGAACCATCAGAACAAACAAACCAATTTGTCTTTCCCTTTCCCTCTACATCTTTTACAGTTGCGAAATCTTGATACATTTCTGTTGGGCAATCAATCTCTCCAATGTATCTATACTGCAAATCTTCTTTCAGACTTGCAACTCTTCTCCGTGAATCTTCCTCTATAGCAGAAAATAAATTCTGCCAATCTTTATTACTTAACGCCTCTAACTGTTCCATAATATTTGCCATAATATCATCCTCCATTCAGATTTAGTTTGTCATCATCAATATACAAGTTACTATCTTGCATAGACCGCCTGTAATAAGGCGGTTTCGACTTAATTCTTTGTAATGAAACCTTAGTTTCAAAGTCTATCTACATTGCCGATAGCATCAACATAACATTCGTGAAATACAGTAGACTTGTGATTGTTTTCATCGAATGTATCAATCCATGCACATAATACTCTATAATTATCCCTTCCTCTTTCAATCGCTTCCATGGCTTCTTTAAGATTTACGCACCCACTTGATATTGCAGAAAGCCAAGGCTTGCTATTTTCCGCATCTTGAATAATCAATGACACCCAATATAATCCCATATCAATTTCTCCAATCTTTTAAAGAAATACGATTTTATATACACCAGTATTCTTCTCCATCCATTGCTCGCTTCACTTCATCAATGGATAAATCGTATAAGTCGGCAACAAAATCTATTGCACTATCAATGCATTGCAATGATGCGAACTTTTGCCTATCCCTTAGACAACTGATTGCCTGCTGTAGATTTCTTTCTTTATGCAATAATTCCTGCTGTTTTACTTCAGCATATTTTTCATAATTGCTTTTACTCATTTTTCTTTACTACTTTCCTAAAAAATCTTAGTTTCATTACTAATACCACCATGTAATAAACATAATGTTTCCATAAATTCTACTGGTACATATCCATAAATGTATGGCGATACTTCATAACATGTTTCTTTTAATTCTTTCACTTCAATCCCATGTGTATATACTTCAACACGACAATAATCTCCATCTTCTAATTTCGCTTTTGGTTCACACATATGGAACTCCGATGCTTGTACAGATAGTTCCGTACCATCCATCAATTTTAATTCTGGAAGAAGGTTTCTAAAATCATTACTTCTATTATTTGATGCATTTTTCAACCATTCTTTAAATGTCATAATAGATCCTCCAATCTTCTAATGAAATGCGAATTTCAAATACTCATTGTTCCATCCAAATAATCATTTAAGCCTTCAAAATAATCTTCGTTTGGCTGTTCCTGGTGAACAAATCCCTGTTCGCACTGTTCTTCGTAACAAGATTTCTGTTGTTCTCTCATTGCGTCACAAATTCTCATAATTTGTGAATATCCATCAGATTGACTTTCTGTGCATTTAGCTGCAATTTGTTCAATTATTTTAATATATTCGTTCATTGTTTTCTTTCCTTTCCTTTGAAATACTAATTTCAATGTTTGTTTTTTCTTCTATCACACATGAATTTTATTACCTTTTCATATGTTTCCGTTGTTCTTGGCAATTTGTTTTTCTGCATATACTTTGTAATTGCTTCCCAATCTTCCCATGTTAATGCATAATCACAACATTCAACACCACAATTCATACACATTGCGCCACAAGTCTGAACAAAACATCTTCTTCATAATTGTTTACACCATTGTTTGTACTGTTCACTTTTCTCTTTCAGTTCTGCTATTTCAGTTTCTGATTTTTCTTTTAGTGTTTTTAATTCGGCTTTTAATTTTTCATTTTCAATAGTCGCATCGCTTGACAAAACCGTTCTAAATTCTTCCAAACTCATTCCTTTTCCCATATTTTACCTGCCTTTCTAAACCAAAGAAACGCGAATCTCAGAACTACAATGTCAGTAAATTCAACTGTGCATGAAATGAATCGCTAGTAACATAATCTACTATATCTTTTTCATGCTGTTTAATTCTTTTTTCCAATAGCATTTTCTTTTCAGGGTGCTTTTCTAAGAGTATTTTATCCATTCTATATCTCGCTACGAGATGCTTTAACATTACTGGTTCCATATTACCCCCCCTTTATAAAACACATATTTATTGTTACATTTTTTCAATTTTTTTCCAATCAATCTGTTTAAATAATTCATGCGTAAATTCTTCAAGATCGTCTGCCTTTTCACACTGTTCACAGTAATCATCTACATCATCAAAGTAGTCATCCTCTGTTTCCATGTACCAATCTTCCCAATCCTGAGAATCTTCATCCCATCTCTGAACTCCACCACAATTACAATAATCAGGCTTAATTCTATTCTGTCTTTGATATGCATCATATGCTGCCAACATATCCATTACCTTTTTGCCTTCTTCAACTGTTTCTACAGGAACATAAAATGAATCCTCTGTTGCACCTGCTTGTGGAATCCACCATACTCTTAATTTACTCACATTTTACCTTCCTTTCCTCCAAAGAAACACGCATTTCTAAATACTATCTTCCCCACTTTTCACTCTATTTTTGAAGCCATCTAATACTTTGCATACTCGTAAATTGTCATTAATTTCCGCAATTTCACTTTTTACAAAATTCCAACTGTTCTTTGCATTTTCAGCCAATTCATATACTCTTGCAGCTTTTTCATATGTGAATTTTTCCTTTAAGTCATCCAATGCAGAAAACAATTCGTTTATATTATAAATCGTACTACCTGCCTGACATTCATTTGCGAATGCTCTGTCTGAACATTCAATTTCTTCTAAAGCCATAATTCGCTGAATTAATTCTTCTTTTGATTCCTTGCTAAGTTCCACCATTACCATTCTTTCATATAAAAACCTCTTCATATTTATCTCCTTTTCAATGAAATGTTGCTTTTAAATCGCCTTTAATCTTATGGTGCCTCTATACACACTCAATCTGTGCGTTGCATAGTCTTCTTGCGTCCAATCGTAATCATACACATGCCATACTTCGTTTTCATTTTGTAATCTAAATTTTGCGTCGTTCATCATTTTACAAATTTTATTTGCGCTTGAATCAGGAGCAAAAAACGCATTCTCTCTTGAGTGAAAAAATTCTCTTCCTTTCTGTGCTTTAGCTATCAATTTCATATTGCCACCCACTTTCCAAAACATGGAATATTATTTTCATTTGCCTTACAGTTTGAAAGCTACTTTGTCCACAACACTCTTGACCATGCTGCGAACATTTTCCGCCGTTACATTAACCGGATAATCATATCCATCAATCACGACGGTAATCATTTTTTCGCCGTATTCGTTTTCGTCCGCTACGACTTCCACGGATTCGTTTCTGCCTTCCGCCATGCCATTTAACAACGGGTGCAGCAGATCAACCGCTTTTTCAAGCTCCGTTTTCTCTTTTTTCTCTTTGTCAAACGACTCAAAAAACTCTTCTACACTCCGATCTCCTGTTTCTGCCAGCGCTCTCTCTTCCTTGATCGCCTCCTGAATGTCCCGAACAACATCGTTCTGATAGCGCCATACACAATCAAGATTGTTGCTTCCGCTGTGATCTTCTTTTACCAGCCAGATTTTCTGCCGCCCAACTGTGATATACTCCTGACCGCTCCAATAGCTAAATTTTCCATATTCAATTTCGAATCCGACGCTTTCCAGCTTCCGTAAAAAAGCGTCATTTACCTTACGATCCTTCTTTAAAAATTCTAAGTTTTCTCTCATTGTCATTTTCGTGCTCTCCTTTCACTTATGCGATTGCTGACGCAGCAGCTGCCGCCGCTTCTTTCATGATTCGCCGCTGGAAACCCTTGTTCATTGGTTTGTGATTTCCGATGCTTGCCTTATATGGGACACCATCTTTCTCGTAAATAAGATGTCCGGCATGTTTCCGTCCAACATCGTAGCCGTACTTCTTCAGAAACTTCTGCATTTTCCGACCGTCTTTTGTCAGCCTTGTCTTGTTGCTCATAAATATTCTCCTTTCGCTTTTTTATATTTGCGACACATAGTCACATCCATACACCGGATTAACTCCGATGCATGGTCTAACTATGTATTTACGCAATATGTACGACTTTTCCGTTTTCTACGCGGCGCATCTTGTCCAGACACAGCTCGCCGGAAATTTTATCTTCCAGATACAGGGACACTGCCGTTTTTGCGTCCAAGATCGGATACTTTGTAACTGCTTCCGCTCTTAAATGTGTTCCGTCTAAACCTCTCAGCATTTCAACAAGCGTTTTCTTCGTGTCTCTCCGATCGTCCGGATATAACAGATACATATCTCTTAATCCTCTAATCATGTATGAAGCATAGCCGTTAGATTTCCGGTCAAATCCGGCTTTATAGAGCACTTCAAAAACATAATCAGCTGCATTTCCGTTGTCTCTCCCGCACAAATCCAACGTTTCCGCATAACTTCCCAACACATGCGCTTCTCTTTTTCCGCTTGTTGCTACAAACTCAAATCCATATTTTCTACGCAGTTCTTCCAGTTTCAGGGTTGCCTTATCGCCCATAATCAACATTGCGCCATGTTTTTGGATCGGAGTCATATTTGCGACCTGCTTGTTCTGGAAAGCGTACATTTCCGCCTCGTATTTCAGACGTTCTGCCTTGTCCTGTGGCGCATTTAACAGAACCATAACTTTCAGCTCTTTATATTTCTCTTTGTCTACGATCTGACTCGCAATCCATCTTCCGTATCCATCAACCAGATATACCTTGCCTTCTTCCCAGTGCGGTACGCCTACCAGCGGCAGCAGCTTCGATTCGTTCCAGGCATTTGTCAGATACCGCAAATCTCTTCTGGTTCTGTTTTCCGTCTGATATCTTGTGTCAATTTCCATCAGTTCAACCGGAATGTCCAGAATCGTTACGCCTTTGCCTGCGTCTACAGCTGCCTTGCAAATACCTTTCAGATATTCAACGTTGCCTTTGTTTACCTTGCCGCTAATTACTTCAAAACTTCTGCACATAATTTTAATCTCCTTTTATTTACGTTTTATTTTTGTCGTTATTTAGTTTTCTTTGGGTATAAAAAATAGCACCTACCTTTCGATAGATGCTACTTCTTCCATTTGTTTACCCTCTACACGTCCATTCAGAACAAAAACATGTAGAGCGTCTACGTAATTTATTCATTTTTCAATTTCATCCCTCCATATCAAACAAATTCAATTTTCAATTTCTTGCCCATGCCTTCCGCCAATCTTACCAGCGTAGTAAATGAAGGATTCGAATTTGCGTTTTCCAGCTTGCAAATATCTGCCTGTTGAATGCCAGTCAATTTTGACAGATCTCTTTGTGATAATCCTTTTTCGCTTCTTATTTCAGCAACAGTTGCCGCGAGTTCTTCTTTCGGCGTTAAATAGCATTTTGCGTTCGTTTCAACTCCATCCTCCCAGATTTCGCTTGCATCTAAATCAAGATCGTCGTTCCATTCAACCGCATATCCTCCGGGACTTAACTTTGCCTGCTTGAACAGATCAACATCCTCCAGTGCCTTCATTGGTGCATATACGGGAAACATTTTCCGTATGTCATACACCTTTTCTGTTCCGTTTGTAAAAATTGCGTGCAATGTCAAATCATCACACGCTTTCAAATTTTTAATTCTGTAAAACATTGTCCATACCTCCGTTTTTATTTTAAAGATGGCAGCTTCTCAAAATTTTGTGTTTCCCACATTTCCATCAGTTTATCATGATAGTGCATAATGAATTTTTTCATGTATTCCTGACCTTTACGCGGAATCATACCTTCTAATAATTCTCCATCTTCGAGAGCAAAAACGGCTTCGTGCTCTCCGTAACTCACATGCAAATGTGGCGGATTATGTTCTTTGTTCCTTAATCGCATGGAAATTATGTATCCTTCGTAACGTGATAAGACTGGCATTTCTCTTTTGTACCTCCATTACCTTTCTTATTGATATGATATATCACATCGCCTAATTCGTCAAGAGCAAACGCTATTTACTTTTCGCCTTTAAATTCGGGCACAATCCCAGACCACCATCAACCGCCGGAACTCGTCGATACGCATCCCGATGTGGACAATCTGCCTTGTTACAGTCTGGACAATAACAGCGCTGGTATTCTTCGTATGTCATCCGCCAGCGTGTTTTTGCGAACTTTTCTCTTGTCATACACATTTCGCTTTATCCTCCTTATCTTGACGAAAATACGTTTGTTTTGGTTACAAAAAGACCGATTCCAGCCGGTACAAGCACAATGGTTGCGCTTCCGTCTCCGGTCAAAATCGCCGCTGCAATTCCGACAGCCGCCAAACCAAGACCCAGAATCTTCTGTATGGCTTTTTCTTTTTTGCATTCCTGCTCTGCGCGGATAATCTGCTTTGCTTCAGACAGTGTGTACAGTTCTTCGCTCGTTCTCACTCTCATTTCTTCGTTTGCCTCCTTGTTTAATCGCCAATGCATGTATACAACGGCTGGTTCTGCTTTGTTTTTCTTCATTTTTGCGCTTCTCCTTATATTCTCCAATCCTTATTTTTCCCAGTAATATCCGGAACCGTCCGACATGTATAGCTGTAAACCGTTTTCGCTTGCGGTAAAGTCTACCACCCGGCGCATGTCCACATAGTTGTTCAGGAACTCTTCGCTTCCGGTGTCAACGTAGCCGTTCGGAACGATTTCTACGGTTTCGGTTCGGATTTCCGTTTTCGGGAAACAGGTTTTGCCTACAAAAAAAGCGCTCAGTGTGAGCGCCGTTGTTACTACGATGTACGCGATTTTCTTGCCAAGCTTGCGTTTTGACGCGCCGATGTATTTCAGTGATTCATTTACGTTATCATGTTTAAAATATTTCCTCATTTCGCTTTTCTCCTGATTTTTGGGTATAAAAATAGCACCCTTTCGGATGCTATCTATCGTTTGCGTTTTTTCATTCTTCCACTGCGGTTACTTTGCAACCAAACACGCTATGAATTTCCGGATAAGATTCAAAGTCAAGTACCCGCTCCGCATGATGTTCCCAGACTTTCGCTTTGTCCACGAAATCCGGTTCTACTTCCATGCAGATTTCAAACTTTATAACTTTTGTTTCCGGTTCGGAATCTTCATCATATTTTTCGTCGATGATTGCAATTTGCTCGTCGTAGTATTCACGAGCGGATGCACAGCGCAACTCGTAGTTTTCGCCGGCGCTGGGATAGCCTTCTTCCTCGCACTGGTGGGCAATTTCCGAACACTCTTTTTCGTATTCGGATTCCAAACGGCAGATTTCGTCGATGTCTGCCTTGCTGTAAACGCCAGCTTCGGTCATTGAGCGGCGCATATCTTCAATTTTTGACATGGTTTTATCCTCTCTACATTTGTTTTAGCTTCTTCTGAAGAATTTCAATCTGCGCTTCTATATTATTTTTCTCTTGTTGCCTATTCTGAATATCTACATCATAAACAATTTCTACTATGTCGCTCGGTTGGCACCCTAAATATTCACAGATTCTACCTATCGTATCTATTGTGACGCTTTCATTATGTCTAATTCGTTGCAATAATCCACCTGGAATATTGAGATCTTCCCGGAATTTCTTTTGCGTAATCTGCCTTTCATTTAACAGATCAAATATATGATATACAATTTTCATTCCACTACCTCCATATAGAGGTAGTTTACCAGATTTTCTTTCAGATATCAACAATCACAACACCTGCCTTCAACGCGGTCAAGATCATATGTCGGCGCAGTCTTGCCCGCCGTTTCGCTTCCGGGAAATCCAGAACGTCATTCTGCATATAATTTACATACAGCCACCGGATTTCTTGCCATTCAATTTCTGGCTCCGTGTCGTAGAACCTCAACAGGCATTCAACAATTGCCTTGTCTACGTCCGTTTCCGGTCTGCCCATCCCCGCAAAATCCGCGTTGATATTCTTCAGCATTTTTCTGATTCTTGTTGCATCCATTTCTCTTTTACCTCCTTATATTCGCAGCTACTACACTTGCGTTCCCGTGACCGTGCCAGTGTGCATCCTCAGTCACTTCATTCCACTTAAGCACACCGTTGATCTGGTTCGTGTGGATTCGCGATCCACTTCCCTTTTTATGGCGTGCATTCGCTTTCATCAAGTTGCGCACATCGTCAAAAGACAGCGCTTCCCTGCTGATTTTCGGAACGTATCCCAGCTGTTCAATGGCGGATTTTACCCACTGGTAGCAGGGATGTTTCGCGCCTACAAAAAGCAGCTTCCAATTGCCACCGCTGTAAATGTGCACTGGCAGCTTTCCGTTCACGAGTGCGTAATTATCACATACCCAGAACACAGGCTTTCCGTTTTTGTCGCTGGTTCTCCCGTACACAGCGCCCGGATAGATTACAAAATTTTCCGGGAAATAAGACACGCTCGCCCGATTCAGGCGAACGTAGAATTTCGATTCGTGCTGATTTTTAGGCATGATTCTACCTCCTTTCCGTTCTTTGCCGTCCGTCATGCTTCCACATCCTGGCTGTAATATTTGCCAGTTTCCCTGTTAAAGTGCCACAGAGTTACCGTAATACCCAGACTGCGGCACGCATTCAGCGCCGCAATCAGCGCCACGGTCAGCCCCGTAACATACAGGTCTAAATGGCGGATTTCCAGCGCGAACAGCGTTTCCATTGCCTGCGCCTGAAGTCCCTCAACGTCCAGCGGATCAACTTCTGTTCCGAAAATTGACCCGTCAACTGCTTCAGGGATTTCATGCCGTCCCTTGCACAGAGACATAGCGGCAGAATCCACCCAGATCTGAGCGGGTTCATAGGGCGCACGATCCAGCCACTGATCGCACGCATCAGAATACATGCAGCACATGCAGTTCCCGTTGCAGAGTTCACAAGCGCATTTTAACATAATGCCTCCCTCTCCTATTTAACGCATAGGTGCAGAATGTTTTTAGTAAAGGACGGGCAGGAATTGAACCTGCCGCGCCGCCTACAGCCGCCCTGTTATTTTGCGGATTTCTCCCTCTTCACCCGCGTGATTCCGCCAACCTTTTTCTCAGCGAACTTTTCCTCCGGTTTTTCCGGCTTTACAACTGTATGCTTGCTAGGATTAGCAAGAATAACGGCGCACAGATCGGAAAAGGCTTTTGTCTGTGCTTCCGGTGACAGATCCAGCACATAATTATATGCTGTATTCTTGCCAATAGCGGGCTTTTTGTGGAAGCTGGCAAGAAAATGACGAACATCTTCCCCGCTGATGTCAGAACGTTTTGTTCTAACAGCATAGAAGAAATCGCCCTCCGTGCCAAAGACCTTGAAAAGCAGCGTTCTGATCTGTTCTTTGAAAGCCTCCGGCTGTTTGCCGGACTTGTACCATTCCCGAACATGATCCGCCATGGACACACCGCCATTTTCCGCGTTGAAAAGTTCCGGATAGACCTCAGAAATATCTACCCGCGCATAAACCTGATGCGCAAGCATTGCAATATGCGCACGGTCTGCGGGTAAAAGGGCTGTAATTTTGGAAAGTTCCGGCAGTTTGCCAACCTCAGCCCGTAAGTCTAATACCTCTTTGCGGTCTTTCAGAAATTGTCCGGCATCCAGCTCGAGAACGTCATTCACAATAGACTCCTCACAGTCCATCGCATTGACGCCCGTATGGGCTGATTCAATAGCGTTTTTGCCGTCCACAAAGGACTTTTTGTTTTCCGCTACAGACAGTTCTTTGTAGCGCACAACTGTTTTAATACAGTCGCGCAGGGAAATGCCCGCAATCTCAGCGGTTTTCGCAGAATAAGAATTGATATCGAATTTTTCAGGTTTTAACATGGTTTTCTCCCTCTCCTATTTAACGCATAGGTGCAAAACTTTATTTTTGGCACTATTGCCATAAAGCCGCCGCCGGAATTGAACCGACTCTTAAATGAGTTGAATCTCAACCCCAAAAAGGGTAGACTGTGCCTGGCACAAAACGGCTATTTTTTCTTCGTTCGCCACCGTTTATGGCTAATTTCGCATACCTCTTTTCAATGTACTTTCTCAGGATGCAGTGAGCTTTTTATGCCGCCGCGCCGCGTATGCTTGAATCCCGTTTTGTAATTAACGTTTGACGCGTGAAACGTCACGGGAAAAACAATGTTTTCACGGTACAGTTGTTTAACAGCTGTAAAGATGATATAATAAGCGCAGATTGAGATTGTACGCTTTTATCATCAGCGCCCGCGTTTAACACAAAGCGCAAGATGAAAACATCATTTTTTTGGAATTATGGTTTTTCGTGACGCGTCTGTACACGTCTTGTATCATGTGCCAGTACATGATACTTTTTACAGGTTGTTATTGCCCTCTGTGTTACTCACACTCAGGTTAGACTAGACATCCCCGTCCTTGCCTATTTTCGCAATACGCGCCTGCACAGGGTTTATATCGGTAACTATCCGTTCCGGCATCTGCTGCCGGAATGCCAACTACGTTTGGTGTATGACCTTTTTGTCACGGCTGTAGTTGTAGCCGTCCCGCTATCATGTATCGGGCATTGCTTGTCAATAGTCGTTTCCTCTCAGATGAGAGAAGAAACAGGTTTCCGAAGCCCTTAACGTACGCTTGAACACTGGGGACTTTGTTTTATGTCCTATCCCCTCGGGACAATTGTAGTATAGGTCATATTTATGACTTTTGCAAGTCATATTTATGATTTTATTCAAGTTCTACACATTTACTAATAAATACACTGATATTATCGTCTTATTTGTTAATATTGTTCAATAAATGTTACAAAGATATTATATATTGTTACAGAAGTATTTCATCTGTAATAGTTTTGCAATATTTCATATCTGCGCTTGAAACATTGTAATACTTTTGTAATATGTTGGGTTTCGCGTAATATTCAAAGTAGAATTGTAATAATTTGTAATAGTTTTGTAACGATTGAATATATGTTCATGTGTTAATAAATAATCTTCTGTCTACGATATCTTACGCGGCATAGATACCAGACAGGCGCAGTCAGTGAGTTATGCCTAACTATAGTTTGTCCATATAATTTTAATTAGTGGCAACTATCCTGATTCAGATCTGATTTTTACCAGAACAATAGCAATTTATTTCTAACTATAGTTAGTCCTTATATAACTTTAGTTAGTCTATGCTAACTTCTGAGGTATTCCTTCCTTTTTCGTCCGGTGGTAGGGGGTGTTAAAAACTCAAACACACGTTCGATTTTTCAAAATCTTCTAAAGCTGGTCCAATTCCACACTTCCCCAAATTTTTTCCATCCCCCCAATTCTTCATCTCCCCATCATCCAACTCCAATTTTCGCCCAAAAAATAACTTTCCTCTTCGATCGTCACATTTCCCCGATCTTTCCTTTGAAATAGGAAATCCATCTCTGAAAAAGTGTTATCGTACCCCTTATCGTTCAAACCCTTGTCTTTCCTTTAAAATCGTCGATTTTTTCAAAAAAATTGAAAATCCGAAATTCAAAAATTTTCCCCTCTGCCAAACTTTTTCCTTATTAAACAATGATTTTAGCGATAACGATAATTCTGCTCGCAAGAGCGAAAAAATAGACCCTATGATTAGGGTCGGTCTTAGCTGCGCCAGCAGATAAGAATTTTGGGTAGACCTGTTTAACACATGCCAGCGCGAAAAAATCAAGATGGAGAATATTATATAGGGCAAAATGATAATTCAAAGAATATGATTCAATCGTTGATCTGGAATCCAACAAAAGAATTATTTATATTTACGGGTCAAATGATGAAACTCATCTACCCTTTCATTTCTAAGATGAGATTACACAAGCAGTTTCCGACTCTTCTATGGAACTTCCTTGTAATACGGCAAAAAATCTCATCTTAACTAGCAGAATAAAAAATCAATTAAAACAAGCTTTACACAAGCGCAAAATCTACATACGTTAATTACTTTAAAAAATACGTCGAAAATCGACTTTACCCTCCTAGCCTACCAACTGTCCACCGGGACACATGGAATGCCAAATTGACATATCAAACGTGGAAGTTTTTCCATAAAACGCACCATAGATGATATCCACAACTCTTCCGCTAAACGATCTGGATAGGGGGGGACGATTTAAACTGAGCCGCATTTCTATTTTCACAAAAATGGTATATAGGAAAAACTCTAAGAAAAAATATGCAAAAATCCATTTTATTTTTTTTGGCTAACAACTGTCCACCTATGCTGCTAGAACGCGAAATTGAGGTAAAGTTCATAGAAGTTTTCCAATAAAGTCATCATAGTATGAGTATTGTGTTGGATGAAAATAGACCCTTGATAAGGTCGGTCGTGAACGCAGTGAACGAATTTTGGGTAGATGTATGTAGATATGTTAAGAAAAAGTAAAAACCTATTCAGAGAATAATAGCTAGAAGATAAAACTTCGCATTTGAAACAAATGCTCGTCAATGCGTCCTGTGTTAAACACAGGCCACATTTTCACAAAAGATTACATGGTGAGTTATATAGATATTATATGTAGTGTAACGAAATATAATATCTATATTAGTCTATCTTATATATGTATATCTTATTAGCGTTCAGTTGACATACACAAAAGTGTAGTCTGCCGAACGACGGTGGTTCAGCAGACATACATAAAAGTGTAGTTTACTGAACGCTCGTAAAGGCGTTTCTCTTTAAATAGAAACAGAGAATAAATAAATATCACATATAAAGGAGGATTTTTAATTGCAACAAAAAATAGAATATTTTACACGTTTCCCAAATGGCTATATTCAAGGGAATATCAAAACAAAATATGGAGTTAGTAGGAAATTTTATATCACATACATACTTATAGATAAATACAGATCGTATGAAGACTATAGTTGGATTACTATTCGTAAAGTAATGGAATTCTATGGGTATAAAACAACCAAGCATAAACCAAAAGCATTTCAAGAAATTCTTGATGTACTGGAATATATGATTAATAACAAAATGATTGAAGTTCAACAGGATCTTGACACACTCGGATATGATACTGGCATTGAAATTAAGATCATTCCTGAAAATTTTGATGCTGCTGACAAATTCTCAAAAATCACATCCTCTCAGCTTGATTTTATTATGATGAATGAATCTAGTATCAATAAAGAGAATATACTAATGGCTTTTTTATATATTAACTCATATATCTTTATTCGTCCTAAAAATAAAGATGATGAAGATGTCATGTATAATCCTGAATCTAAGCCAGAAGCTTTTTGGCGAAGTATAGAATCTATGTCAAAAGAGCTTTCTATGTCAAAGGATACAATTAATCAATGTATTCAATGTCTCACTTCTTCTATTGGAAATAAAGAACCTCTCTTAATAAAAAAAGAAGTTGGCAGCATTAAACCTGATCCAAAGAAACCACCACAAAATGTACCAAATATATATGTACTTAATAAAGAAGGATATGAGCAAGAAATCGAATGGGCTATTGCTAAGATGTTGGAGATTTATAATGTAGATTCATTTGGAGAAATTAAAAACGGCAATTAAGAATAAATTTTAATAAAACCCTTTTGTAATAAGGGAATATATAAATGTAACACATAAACCGTATCACACTAGCGATGATATGAATAAAAATTTTTATTTAATAAGGAGAACAAATATTTATGACAAAGGAAACACAGAATCATGTAATGACAAGAACTATGGAACTTAAGTCTCGCAACAAGTTAATCTGCTCACCATTATTATTAAAATCAGGAGCAGATTTTGGTGGAACTGATTTAGATATTGTTGCAAGAATTTTTACAGATATTAAATTTGATCGGGACAGACAGAAGGAATG